>Ga0193752_1001125_pt1 | contig 23069 bp, 21 predicted proteins | sample H1c1metaG_FD_144924 | JGI IMG/M metagenome (GOLD analysis project Ga0193752, IMG submission 144924) | Soil microbial communities from a riparian zone of the East river system, Colorado, United States - H1c1 | ecosystem: Environmental > Terrestrial > Soil > Riparian zone | place: USA: East River...
CGAGCGTAACCAGGGACTCGCACCCGACGTGGCGATCCACCAGGCCGCGGTGCTGCGCTTCCGCCCGATTCTGATGACCACGATGGCAGCGCTCCTGGGCGCCCTGCCGCTGGCCCTGGGCTTCGGTGACGGTGCCGAACTGCGTCGGCCGCTCGGCATCGCAATCATCGGCGGCTTGATGGTGAGCCAGGTCCTGACCCTCTATACGACGCCCGTGATCTATTTTTATCTCGACCGCTTCCGCGTTGGCAGCGGTCATGGCCGGTTGGCGCAGGCGCTGGGTGTGGCAAGGGCATCGACATGAAGCCAGGCGTGTTCGGAGTGTTGGGCACCCTGGTGGGCGGCTCGCTGCTGGGTGGTTGCCTGGTCGGACCGGATTATGTCCGGCCCGCGCCGGCCACCACGCCGCCTGCCTTCAAGGAGATGCGCAGCCAGCCCGCGGCGACGGCTGCTCTGCCGGGCGTACCGATCCCCGGAGAGTGGCGGCCGGCGTCGCCGCAGGACATGGCCGACCGCGGCGCCTGGTGGTCGATCTACAACGATCCCTTGCTCTATTCCCTCGTCTCGCAGGTCGAGGTCTCGAACCAGACGCTGAAATCGGCAGAAGCCGCCTACCGGCAGTCGCGTGCCTTGATCCGCGAGAACAGATCGGCGCTCTATCCGACTGTCAGCGCATCCGGCGGCCCGACCCAGATCGGCACCGGCCAGAGTCGCAGTTCCTCCGGCGGCTCCAGCGGCAACGCGACCCAGTTCGCCGGAACCGGTTCCTTGTCCTGGGAGATCGATATCTGGGGCGGCATCCGGCGTACCATCGAAAACGCTTCGGCGGCGGCCCAGGCGAGCGCGGGCGACCTCGCCGCAGCACGGCTGTCGATACAGGCCGAGGTCATCACCAACTACTTTTCCCTGCGCGTGGCCGACGAGAGCAGGCGGCTGTTCGAGGCCTCGGTGACGGCCTATCAGCGTTCGCTCCAGATCGTGCAGAATCAGGTCAATGCCGGCATCGCCTCGAACCTCGACCTGGCCCAGGCCAGGACGCTCGTTCAGCAGACGCAGGCCCAGGTGGTTGCCGCCACGCTTCAGCGCACGTTATTCGAGCATGCGATCGCCGCCCTGGTCGGCAAGGCGCCGGCCGAGCTCACTATTGCGCCGAGCAAGCTGACGGAGACCGTTCCCTTCCTCGACGCCGGCATTCCAAGCACATTGCTGGAGCGGAGGCCCGACATTGCGGCCGCCGAACGCCAGATGGCGGCAGCCAATGCCCAGATCGGCGTAGCTGTGGCCGCCTATTACCCCAACCTGACCTTGAGCGGCTCGCTTGGCTTCCTGAGCAGCACGATCGGTGCCTTGTTTGCGGTGGGCAACTCGGTCTGGTCGCTCGGTCCGCAGCTTGCCGGGACCGTCATCGACGGCGGTGCGCGTGGCGGCGCGGTCGATTCGGCGCGGGCTGCCTACGATGCCGCTGTCGCCAACTATCGCCAGACGGTCCTGACGGCATTCCAGGACGTGGAAGACCAACTCGCCAACCAGCGCATCCTCACCCAGCAGGAGGTGGTGCAGTTGCAAGCCGTCGCCTCGGCACGCGAAGCCGTGCAACTCTCCCTCAACCAGTACCTCGCCGGCACGGTGCCTTACACCACGGTGGTCGTGACCCAGACGACGGCGCTGTCCAACGAGCAGTCCGCGCTCACCGTGCGCCTCAACCGCCTTGCGGCGAGCGCCAATCTGATCAAGGCGCTGGGCGGTGGCTGGAACACGACCCAGCTGCCGGCGCCGGAACCGATCGCGGGCCTGACGCAGCGCTGAGCGTCAGGCCTTTTTCGCCGGCACGCGCTCGATCGCCTCGTTCACCAGCCGCTCGGCCTCGTCCGGGCCGACCCAGCGCAGGCCGCGCACCCATTTGCCTTTCTCGAGATCCTTGTAGTGCTGGAAGAAGTGGGCGATCTGCTCGCACAGGACGACGGGCAGATCCTCGTAGGATTTGATCCCGGTGTAGAAGGGATGCAGCTTGTCGATCGGCACGGCCAGGATCTTCTCGTCCATCCCGGCCTCGTCCTCCATCATCAGCGCCCCGACCGGGCGGCAACGGATGATGGCGCCCGGCACGACCGGCACCTGGCCCACCACCAGCACGTCGCAGGGATCGCCGTCGGCCGACAGCGTGTGCGGGATGAAGCCGTAATTGCCGGGATAGAACATTGCAGTGTGCAGGAAGCGATCGACGAACAACGCACCCGACTCCTTGTCGAGCTCGTACTTTACCGGAACGCCGCCCAGCGGGATTTCGATCAGGGCGTTGAGGTCCTTCGGCGGATTGCGTCCGACCGAGATCTTCGCGATGTCCATGCTCTGCCTTCCTTCAAGTGGGTCTTCGGTCCTGTAGGTCGTCGACGCGCCTTGTGATCATAAATCGTTTCATTTTGCCAATCCCGAAGAAGGCTATTTCTCCGGCTGCCGCAACTTTGGTTTTCACAGTTATTTACCCGGTGTCCCGCCTTGGACGATCCTGTCGGCATGACAATGACCCTTGAGATCGAGACTTCGACGTCTCGCCGCTGTCGCAGCACCTGCTGCTGACCGCCCTTGCGCGGCGAGAGCCCGCCCCATTTCCCGATCCGAGTCCTTGGAGTGCCGTCATGTCCCGTTTTGCCACCCGCCGTACATTCCTGCGTGCCGCCGCCGTCACCGGCACGCTGCTTCCGGCCGGCGTGTTCGCGCAACGCGCGTTCGTCGGCGGTTTGCCCAAGGACCTGCTGAACCCGGAGATTTGCCGCGCCTCGTTCGGCACGCCTGTCGTCTTGCCGGAGAAACGGGCGCTTAAGCTCACATGGAACGCCACCGCGATCTGCACCGTGGGCTTGCCCGTGGCGCTCGAGCGTGGCCTCTTCGCCAAGCACAATCTCGATGTCGAGCTGGTCAATTTCGGTGGCTCGACTGACCAGCTCCTCGAGGCGATCGCGACGTCCAAGGCCGACGCCGGCGTCGGCATGGCGCTACGCTGGCTGAAACCGCTGGAGGGTGGCTTCGACGTCAAGATCGTAGCCGGCATCCATGGCGGCTGCATGCGGCTCTTCAGCCAGCCCAACGGCGGCATCGCCAAGATCACCGACCTCAAGGGCAAGGCGATCGGCGTCACCGATCTTGCGGCGCCGGACCGCAACTTCTTCTCGATCATGCTGCATCAGGCCGGCATCGATCCGAACAAGGACGTGGAATGGCGTGTTTTCCCTGGCGATGTGCTGCCGGTGGCGCTGAAGAAAGGCGAGGTGCAGGCCTTCAGCCAGGGCGATCCGCTCGGCTGGATCGCGCGCGACCGCGACGGGCTGATCGAGGTCGCCAACAATCTCAGCGGCGAGTTCGGCCACCGCACGTGCTGCGTGCTGGGCATCCGCGGCAGCCTGATCCGTCAGGAGAGGCCGGTCGCGACGGCGCTGGTCCAGGCACTGCTCGAGGCGCAGGAATGGGTGGCGGTCAATCCGGAAGGGGCGGCGGCGATTTTCGCGCCCTACGCCAAGGTGAAGCCCGAGCAGCTCACCGCCATGCTGCGCAGCCATACGCATGGGCATAATCCGTTGGCTGGCGACCTGCGCGAGCAGATCGCGCTCTACGGCGAGGAATTGAAGAGCATCTCGGTCTTCAAGCAAAGCACCGACGTCCAGAAATACGCCGCGCGGGTCACCGCCGACCTGCTGTCGTGAGGGCAGGGCAATGACCGTAGTTGCCGATGCCGGTGTCGATCCCGGCTCGTCCGGGATTCGCACGTTTGCTGGTGGCGGGGACGAGCGGCTGCGCCCGGCGCCGCTGCTCGCCTTGGCCGGCCTGTTGTGGCTTGGCGCGGCGGGCCTGATCCTGGCCTGGCCGGATGCGCAGGAGCTGGAGCGCACGACGCTGCTGGGGGTGCTCACCGCAGGACTGGGCGTGGCGCAACTCGCGGCATGGAGCGGCGGCTGGCGATTCGGGTCGCTGGCGCGGCTCGGCCGCCTTGCGCCCTGGCTGGTGGTCCTGGCGATCGCCCTCGGTGCGTGGGAAATCGTCACGGCGAAGCTCGACCTGTTGCCGCTGCCGTTCTTTCCATCGCCGCAAGCCTTCGTCGAAGTCTACACGGACGATTGGCAGCGCCTGGGCGGCAGTCTGCTGGCCTCGCTGCTGCTTCTCGCCCGCGGATTCGCGATCGGTGCGGTCGTGGGCTTCGTGATCGGCGTGGCGCTCGGTCGGTCGAAGCGGATCGGCTACTGGATCCATCCTGTCCTGCGCCTGGTCGGTCCGCTGCCGGCCACCGCCTGGCTGCCGCTCGCCTTCTTCATCTTTCCGACCAGCGCCAGCGCCAGCACCTTCCTGATCGCGCTGGCCACGGCGTTTCCGCTGACGGTGCTGACCTGGTCCGGCGTCGCCAGCGTGCAGACTGCCTATTACGACGTTGCCCGAACCCTGGGCGCCGATTCGCGCTTCCTGGTGCTCAAGGTGGCGATTCCCGCCGCCCTGCCGCATGTCTTCGTCGGATTGTTCATGGGGCTGGGCTCGTCCTTCGCCGTGCTCGTGGTGGCCGAGATGCTGGGCGTGAAGTCCGGCCTCGGCTGGTATCTGCAATGGGCGCAGGGCTGGGCCGCCTACGCCAACATGTACGGCGCGCTGCTGGTGATGGCCCTGATGTGCTCGACCCTGATCACCCTGCTGTTCCGCCTGCGCGACCGGATGCTCGCTTGGCAGAAGGGGCTCGTGCAATGGTAGCGCTTGCCAAAAGGCCGGCGGAGATCGCGTCGGCGTCCCCCGTCGGCGCCGCGCTGGATGTGCGCGCCATCGATCACGGCTTCGTCCTGCACGACGAATTCCTGCCGGTCCTCCAGGACGTCTCGTTCCGCGTCGAGCCCGGCGAGTTCGTCGTTCTGCTCGGACCCAGCGGCTGCGGCAAGTCGACATTGCTCCGTCTGGCCGCTGGCCTCGACCATCCGCGCGGCGGCGCCATCGAGATCGACGGCGCCGAGGTGACCGGTCCCGATCCGTCCTGTGTCGTGGTGTTCCAGGATCCGACGCTCTATCCGTGGCGCACGGTGTGGCGCAACGCCTCGCTCGGCCTCGAGGCACGCGGTCTTCTGAAGCGCGACCGCGGTCGCGTCGACGAGGCGCTGGCTCTGGTCGGACTCGAGCGCTTCGCTCATGTCTATCCACACCAGCTCTCGGGCGGCATGGCGCAGCGCGCCTCGCTCGCCCGCGCCTTGGTGAACGACCCGCGGCTGCTCATCCTCGACGAGCCGCTGGGCAAGCTCGACAGCCTGACGCGCCTGACCATGCAGGGCGAGCTGACCCGGTTGTGGCAGCGGCGCGGCTTCACCGTGCTGATGGTGACGCATGACGTCGAGGAAGCGCTGCTGCTGGGCGGCCGCGTGATCGTGTTCAGCGACCGGCCGGCGCGCATCCGCGCCGATCTCAAGGTCGATCTGCCCTATCCCCGCCACCGCGACCACCCCGAGCTTCTGCGCCTGCGCCGCGACGTGCTCGGCAGGCTCGGCATGGGCGGCGACTGGTAGCTTCTCCGCCGCGCGGGCTTCTGGACCGACGCCGCCGGCCGGCGCAGGATGATCGCCATCCCATCGAGGTAGGCCGGTCTCCGCGTGGACGGAAGAAAAATCATCCATATCGACATGGACGCCTTCTACGCGTCCGTGGAACAGCGTGACGACCCGGCGCTGCGCGGCCGGCCGGTCGCGGTCGGCGGATCGCGCGAGCGCGGCGTTGTGGCCGCCGCGAGCTACGAGGCGCGCACCTTCGGCGTGCGTTCGGCGATGCCGTCGACAACGGCGCGGCGTCTGTGCGCCGAGCTCGTCTTCGTCAAGCCGCGCTTCGACGTCTATAAGGACATCTCGCGCCAGATCCGCGCCGTCTTCGCCGAATACACGCCGCTGATCGAGCCTCTGTCGCTCGACGAGGCCTATCTCGACGTCACCACCAACCTGAAGAACATCGCCTTGGCGACGCAGATCGCCCGCGAGATCCGCGCACAGATCCTCGAGCGCACGCAGCTCACGGCCTCGGCCGGCATCTCCTACAACAAGTTCCTGGCCAAGCTCGCCTCCGACTACCGTAAGCCCAACGGCCAGTTCGTCATTCCGCCGGGTGCCGGCGAGGCTTTCGTCGAGACGCTGCCGGTAGCCAAGTTCCACGGCGTGGGGCCGGTGACGGCGGCCAAGATGAACCGCCTCGGAATCTTCACCGGCGCGGACCTTCGCCAGCAGACGGTCGAATTCCTGAAGCAGCATTTCGGCAAGTCCGGACCCTACTACTATGCCATCGCGCGCGGCCAGGACGACCGGCCGGTGGTGGCCGACCGGCCGCGCAAGTCGGTCGGCTCGGAAACCACTTTTGCCAAGGACCTGAGCCAGCCGGCGGAGATCGAGGCGGCGGTGGTCTCGGTGCTGGAGGATGTCTGGGGCTATTGCGAGAGGACCGGCATCGGCGGACGCACGGTAACGGTGAAGATCAAATACGCCGATTTCCAGATCGTGACGCGCAGCCACACCAGCCTCGAGACGCTGACGGCCAAGCCGTCGCTGGAGCGCATCAGCCTCGATCTGGTGAGGACCGTCTTTCCCCTGCGCAAGAGCATCCGCCTGCTTGGCGTCTCGCTCTCCAATCTTCATGCCAGGGACGAGGCGGCATCTCCGCAATTGGCGCTCGAACTCTAATCTGCGATATGGGGACGGCCCTGCAGTGGAGAGTGTCGCAATCATGCGTCGTTACCAGCGTTCCATCGAGCTTTACGAAGAGACATCGAAATATCTGGCGGGCGGCGTCAGCAGCAACGTGCGCTACGGCGGCGCGCCGGTGCCGCTGTTCTTCGAACGCGGCGAGGGTGCGCGACTCTACGACGTCGATGGCAACGTCCATATCGACTATGTCCTCGGCAACGGACCAGCCATCCTGGGCCACGCCCCGCCGCGCGTGATCGCGGCCGTGGCCGAGACGCTGTCGCTTGGCCAGACCTATGCCGGCCAGCATGGCCGCGAGCTCGCGCTGGCGCGGATGATGACTGATTTGCTGCCCAGCGCCGAGCTGGTGCGCTTCGCGACCTCGGGCACCGAGGCGGTGCAGATGGCGCTGCGGCTCGCCCGCGCCTTCACCGGCCGCGACAGGATCGTGAAATTCGAAGGCCATTACCACGGCTGGACCGATTCGGTTTACGTGAGCTGCCGTCCTTCGCCGAACGAGGCCGGGCCGGCCGAGGCCCCGGTGCCGGTAGCCGAATCGCCCGGCATGTCGCCCGGTGCCTATGAAAGCCTGCTGATCACCGGCTGGAACGATCTCGACGCACTTGCCCGGTTGTTCGAGACGCGCGGCTCGGAGATCGCCGCTGTCCTGATGGAGCCGATGATGGTCAATGGCGGGGCGATCCTGCCGCAGCCCGGCTATCTGCAGGGCGTGCAGGAACTCTGCGCCCGGCATGGCGCCTTGTTCATCTGCGACGAGGTCATCACCGGCTTTCGTCTCGGCCTCGAAGGTGCGCAGGGCCGCTTCGGCGTGCGTCCCGATCTTTCGATCTTCGCCAAGGCGGTGGCCGCGGGCTTTCCGCTCGCCGTCGTGGCCGGCCGACGCGATATCCTGGAGACGCTGCAGACCAGGGGCGTCATGCATGGCGGTACCTATAACGGCAACGTCCAGAGCATGGCGGCCGCGATCGCGGCGCTTGAAATCCTCTCGGCGGACGGCGGCGCGGTCTACGCTGCGATGGAGGAACGCGGCACGCGCTTGATGAAGGGCCTGCGCGGGCTCGCCGACAAGCACGGCATCGAGATGGTGGTGCAGGGCGTGCCGACGATCTTTCAGGCAATGTTCACCAAAACCAGCCCGGGCAACTACCGCGAGGCTGCCGCAATGGATCGCGACCGTGCGCTCGTCTTCTCGCGCGCCTTGCAGGCCGAAGGCGTCCGGGTCAATCCGCGCTGCTCGTTCTTCCTCTCGACGGCGCATGACGACGCCATCATCGATGAGACCCTGGCCGGCGCCGATCGCGCCATGGCGGAGATAGGCGCATGAGCCGCCTCCTGCACCGCACGCTGTTCGCCGACCCGCCGATCGCCACCAGCGGCAAGGGCATCTACCTGCACGCGGCCGACGGGCGCGAAATCATCGACGGCTCGGGCGGCGCGGCCGTGGCCTGCCTCGGGCATGGCAACGAGCGGGTGAATGCTGGCATCGCCGAGCAGCTTGCCAAGGTGGCCTATGTCCATACCGCCTTGTTCAGCAATGAAGCGGCCGAGGAACTGGCGGAGGTCCTGGTCGGCCACAATCCGGGCGGGCTGACGCACGCCTATCTCGTCTCCTCCGGCTCGGAGGGTATGGAAGCCGCGATCAAACTGGGGCGCCAGTATTTTCTCGAGGCCGGCCAGCCGCAGCGCCGCCGCTATATCGCCCGGCGCGGCAGTTATCATGGCAACACGCTGGGGGCGCTGTCGGCTGGCGGCAACATGATGCGCCGCGCGCCCTATGCGCCGCTGCTCTCCGAAGCCTTCAGCCATGTCAGCCCGGCCTTCGCCTACCGTTTCCAGCGCGAGGACGAGAGCGAGGCCCGGTTCGTCCAGCGCCTGGCCGACGAGCTCGAGGCCGAATTCCAGCGCCTGGGGCCTGAGAATGTCGTGGCCTTCTGCGCCGAGCCCGTGGTCGGCGCCACCACCGGCTGCGTCGCGGCCCCCGCCGGCTATTTCCGCAAGGTCCGCGAGATCTGCGATCGTCACGGTGCGCTGCTGATTCTCGACGAGGTCATGTGCGGCATGGGCCGGACTGGCACGATGCATGCGTGGGAGCAGGAGGGTGTCGTTCCCGACATCCAGGTCGTCGCCAAGGGTTTGGGAGGCGGTTATCAGCCGATCGGCGGCATCCTGATCTCGGGGCGCATCATCGAGGCGTTCCGGGCCGGCTCGGGCGGCTTCATGCACGGCCACACCTACCAAGCGCATCCGGTGGCCTGCGCGGCGGCGCTGGCGGTGCAGAAGGTCATACGCGAGGACAATCTGATCGAGAATGTTCAGCGCATGGGGGAGCATTTGAGCGAGGGCCTCATCGAGCGGCTCGGCAACCACCGCCATGTCGGCGATATCCGTGGCCGCGGCCTGTTCTGGGCGATCGAGCTGGTCGCCGACCGCGCCAGCAAGGTGGTGTTCGAGCCGGCGCGCAAGATGAATGACCGGGTGAAGCAGGCCGCCTTCGAGCGCGGCCTGGCGATCTACCCGATGGGCGGCACCATCGACGGCAAGCAGGGCGACCATGTCATCGTGGCGCCACCCTATATCGCCACAAAAGCCGACATCGATGCAATCGTGTCTCGTCTCGGCGATGCCGTCGACGAGGCCGTGCGCTCATGACGGGAATCCGGCTCGACAAGGTCAGCAAGAACTATGGTGCGTTCCGCGCCGCCGACCAGGTCGATCTCGACGTGGCGCAGGGCGAGTTCGTCACGATTCTGGGCCCCAGCGGCTCGGGCAAGACGACGCTGCTCTTGCTGGTCGCGGGTCTGCTGCCGCCGAGCGCGGGGCGCATCCTGATCGGCGGCCGCGATGTCACGACCGCTTCCGCCCAGCAGCGCAACATTGGTCTGGTGTTCCAGTCCTACGCGCTGTTCCCGCACATGACCGTGGCCGACAACGTGGCCTTCCCCTTGCGTGTGCGCGGCCTTTCGGCGCCGGATATCGCGGCGAAGGTGACGGCGGCGCTCAAGCTGGTGCGGCTCGACGACCATGGCGGGCGCAAGCCTTCGCAGCTCTCCGGCGGCCAGCAGCAGCGCGTGGCGCTGGCGCGGGCCATCGTCTTCGGCCCGGACGTGCTGCTGCTCGACGAACCCCTGGGTGCGCTCGACCGCAAGCTGCGGGAGGAACTGCAGGTCGAGCTCAAGCAGCTCCAGCGCAAGCTCGGCCTCACCACCGTGCTCGTCACCCACGACCAGGAGGAGGCGCTGTCGCTGTCCGATCGCGTCGTGGTGCTGGATCAAGGCCGCGTGCAGCAGATCGCCACGCCCGAAGAGGCCTATCTGAAGCCCGCCAACCGTTTCGTCGCCGATTTCCTCGGCATCGCCAATTTTGTACCCGCGTCCGGCGGCGGGCAGGGCGTGGTGCGGCCGGAGCGGGTGCGGGTCGCGGTACCCGGCGCGGCCGGTCTTCCCGGCAGGATCGTCGAGGCTGTCTATCTCGGCCAGTCGATCCGTTATCACGTCGCGCTCGACGACGGCCGGTCGATCGTCGGCACCACGCCCTTCGTCGGCGAGCGGTTCGAAACCGGCGCCCCGGTCAGCATCGACTGGGCGGCCCAGGATGTCTGGTCGCTCGCACCTTAAAAAATCAAGCAGGAGGTCTTCATCATGAAACGTCGGCAGTTCAACCAGTTCGCCGCAACCGCCGCGCCAGCCCTCGCATTCGGCCTCGCCACGCCGGCCAGCGCGCAGGTCAAGGAAATCCGCATGATCGAGTCCGGCGGCAAGTCGGGCGAATCGATCGACGAATACATCAAGCCTTTCAAGGCTGCGACCGGCGTCAATTGCGTGCGCGAGAGCCCCAATCCGCTGGGCAAGCTGCGGGCGATGGTCGAGAGCGGCAAGATAACGGCCGCTACCTTCGAATTGGGCTCGGGCAGCCTGGAGCAGGCCAAGAAGCTCGGCCTGGTCGAGCCGCTCGACTGGACGGCAATCGATCCCAAGCCGATGTTCCCCGAGGCCAGGAACGAATACGGCCTGGGCTACCAGTATTTCTCGACCGTCATGGCGTGGCGCAAGGGCGTCAAGACGCCGGCCAACTGGACCGATTTCTTCAACACCAAGGACTTTCCCGGCAAGCGCGTGCTGCCGGACTATCCGAATTACACCATCCCGTTCGTCCTGCTGGCGGAAGGCGTGCCGGTCGACAAGCTGTTTCCGCTCGACGTCGATCGCGCGATCGCCAAGCTGCTGACGATCAAGAAGGACATCGCGGTGCTGTGGAAGGCCGGTGCCCAGTCGGTGCAGCTCCTGAAGGACAACGAGGTCCAGTACGGCATCGCCTGGTCGGGCCGCACGACGGGCGAGCCCCTGATCGACTTCACCTTCAACCAGGGCATGCTCGACATCTCCTATTTCTGCGTGCCCAAGGGCACGCCGCCGGCCGAGAAGGCGCTGGCGATGAAATTGCTGCACGAGATGACGGTGCCGGAGAACCAGGCACGCGCCGCCATGATCATTCCCTATAGCGGCTGCAGCCCTCAGCTCGACGCCCTGCTGCCCAAGGAGAAGATCGACCAGTTCCCGACCGCCGCGGCCAACAAGGCCAAGCAATGGCTGCAGAACCCCGGCTATTGGCTGGCCAACGGCGAGGCGGTGGGCAAGAAGTGGGAAGAGTTCAAGCTCAACCTGTGACTTGTACTCCGGTCAAGGCATGACCCGCTCGGGCTACACTTTCATCGCGCCCTTGCTGCTGTTGATGTTCGCGGCGTTCAACGCGCCGCTCCTCTACATGCTGGGCATGGGCTTCTGGTCCAAGGGCGGCGGTTTCACGATCGAGCATTACGCCGCGCTGGCCGATGCGCCGGTCTATTTGCGTGTGCTGGCGGGCACGGTACGCGTGTCGCTGGTCTCGACGATCGCCAACGTGGCGCTGGGCTATCCGCTGGCCTACTGGATGCGCGGCCTTGGCCCCAAGGGCCAGCTCGTGGCCGTGGCGCTCGTGATCACGCCCTTCTGGATCAGCGTGCTGGTCCGCACCTATGCCTGGATCGTCGTGCTGGGCAATGCCGGCGTGGTCAACAGCAGCCTCCTGTGGCTGGGCGTGATCGATACGCCGATCGCGTTCCTCTACAACGAGGTCGGCGTCACCATCGGCATGGCCAATGTACTGTTGCCGTTCCTTGTGTTGCCGCTGTTCGCTGCCATGCTGCGCATCGACAACCGGCTGCTGCAGGCTGCGGCATCGCTCGGTGCGCCGCCGCGCACGATCTTCTGGAAGGTGTTCTTCCCGCTCACCGTGCCGGCACTAGGGGCAGGGGCGCTGATGGTCTTCATCCTGAGCCTCGGCTTCTACGTGACGCCCGCCATCCTCGGCGGCAACCGCGTCACCATGATCTCCAACCTGCTCGACAAGCTGATCAACGAGATTCCGCGCTGGGAGCAGGCTTCGGCCCTGTCGACTCTGCTGCTGATTTTTACTTTCGCGGTATTTGCCCTTTACCGCGCGCTCGACCGGCGGTCGGCGGCATGAGCGGGCCGGGGCTGAGCGGGCCGGGGCTGAGCGGGCAGGGCGCCTGGTCGCGGCGGCTGGTGGCCTTCGTGGGCATCGTGGCGCTGGGATTCCTGGTTTTGCCGTTGCTGGTGGTCGTGCCGATGTCCTTCTCCTCGGCCAAGGCGCTCACTTTTCCGCCGCCAGGTTTCTCCTTGCGCTGGTACCAGACCTTCTTCGGCGATGCGCGCTGGATGGAAGCGATGTGGGTGTCGACTACGGTGGCGGCACTCTCGTCCGTGCTGTCGCTGGTATTGGGTGGCCTGGCGGCCTATGGCCTGCGGCGCTTCGCCGTGCGCGGCCAGGGTGCGGTCGAAGCCAATTTCATCGCGCCCCTGGTGGTGCCGGCGGTGATCGTGGCAGTGGCGCTCTATCTCGGTTTCGCCAAGGTAGGGCTCCTGGGCACCTATCTTGGACTGGTGCTGGCACACACGGTGCTTGCCGTTCCGCTGGTCATCATGGTGCTGGGCGTGGCGATCCGCAGCTTCGACGTCCGCATCGAGCAGGTCTCCTGGTCGCTCGGCGCTTCGTGGTTCCGCACCATGCGCAGCGTCGTCCTGCCCAATCTCGCCCCCAGCGTGTTCGCCGCCTGGATCTTCGCCTTCATCAGCAGCTTCGACGAGGTGATCGTCACCAACTTCATCGCCGGCGCCTATGAAACCGTGCCCAAGCGGATGTTCAACGAACTCATTCTTGAGATAAACCCGACCATCACCGCAGTGGCGACCTTGCTGATCGCCTTCACCATGTTGGCGCTTGCCGCCGTCGCGGTGATGCTCCATCGCGCGGGGCGGTTGAAGGACACGATGCTGTAGGACTCATAGTCGGGGCCAAACCTCCTTCGTGAACGCGAGCCATCGAGCAAGGACCATAATCGTCAATCCGGGTCTGTCGCGCGTATGATGCGGCATGGCCGCTCTCGCAAAAGGCGTCTGCCGTTTTTTTTCCGTTTGTTTAACGGGAATCGCGTCGAGATAGTGAATGCGGCAGCCTGCCACGCGGCAGAGAGGGAGCATGAGAAGTCCAGGCGCATCGTGTATAATCGTCGCGACAAGACAGGGGGAGCCGGATGCTTGAACAGTTCGATGCTGTGCTGCTGGCCCGTTTCCAGTTCGCTTTCACCGTCTCCTTTCATTTCATTTTTCCGTCCTTCACGATCGGCCTGGCGAGTTATCTCGCCGTGCTCGAGGCGCTGTGGCTGAGGACCGGCCGCCCGGTCTACCTCGACCTGTTCAAGTACTGGATCAAGATCTTCGCCCTGGTCTTCGGCATGGGTGTCGTCTCGGGCATCGTCCTGTCCTATCAATTCGGCACCAACTGGTCGGTCTATTCCGACAGGGCCGGGCCGGTCATCGGGCCGTTGATGGCCTACGAGGTGCTGACGGCCTTCTTCCTCGAGGCGGGTTTCCTCGGTGTCATGCTGTTCGGCCTCAACCGGGTGGGCCAGGGATTGCACTTCACGGCTACCGTCGCGGTCGCGGTCGGCACTGCGCTCTCGGCCTTCTGGATCCTCGCGGCCAACAGCTGGATGCAGACGCCGGTCGGCCATTCGATCAGTCCGAACGGGCAGTTCGTGCCGGAGGACTGGCTCACGATCATCTTCAACCCGTCCTTTCCCTACCGGTTCGTCCATACCGTGCTGGCGGCCTATATCACCACCGCTTTGGTGGTGGGTGCCGTCGGTGCCTGGCATCTGCTGCGCGACCGCACCAACCAGGGTGCGCGCGTGATGTTCTCGATGGCCATGGGGCTGATCACCGTCGCCGTGCCGATCCAGATCTTCGCCGGCGACCAGCATGGGCTGAACACGCTGGAGCACCAGCCGATCAAGGTGATGGCGATGGAGGGGCATTTCGAGAGTCACGCACACGGCGCGCCGCTGGTCCTGTTCGGCTGGCCCGACGAGAAGACGGCGACGGTGGAATACGCGATCTCCATTCCGAAAGCCTCGTCGCTGATCCTCAAGCACGATCTCGACGCGCCGCTGGCCGGCCTCGACACGGTACCGAGAACCGAATGGCCGCCGGTTGCCATTGTCTTCTGGGCTTTCCGCATCATGGTCGGGCTGGGCTTCCTGATGCTTGGTCTGGCTGGCTTGAGTCTGCTCGCCCGGTTGCGCCATCGCCTCTACGACTGGCGTTTGCTGCATGCTTTCGCGATGATCATGGGACCGGCCGGCTTCGTAGCGGTCATTGCCGGCTGGGTGACGACCGAAGTCGGTCGTCAGCCCTATACGGTGTATGGCCTGCTGCGCACCGCCGACTCGGCGTCTCCCCTGCAGGCGCCGGCGGTCGCGGCCTCGCTGGTCGCTTTCATCATCGTCTACTTCGCCGTATTCGGCGCGGGGACCGGCTATATCCTGAGATTGATGAGCAAGCCGCCCCGGATCGACGAGCCGGAGACTGAAGCGGGGCCGGGACATCCCCTGCGCGCCGCCGGGATCACGCCGGCAGCGTCGGTCGATCCCGATCGGACCCTCGGCAGCGCCGGTTCGGAGGCCTGATCATGGAAACCTTCACGGAACTGTCTTCGATCTGGGCCTTCATCATCGCCTTCGCCGTCTTCACCTATGTCGTGCTCGACGGCTTCGATCTCGGCGTCGGCATCCTTTTCCCGCTTTTCCCGCCGGGCAAGGAGCGCAACACCGCCATCAACACGGTGGCGCCGGTATGGGACGGCAACGAGACCTGGCTGGTGTTGGGCGGCGGCGGCTTGATGGCGGCATTTCCGCTCGCTTATTCGATCATCCTGCCGGCGGTCTACGCGCCGATCATCGCCATGCTGCTGGCGCTGGTCTTCCGCGGCGTGGCCTTCGAGTTCCGTTGGCGCGATCCCCGTCACCGCGCGTTCTGGGATTTCTCCTTCACCACGGGATCGATCGTCGTGGCCCTTGCCCAGGGCATCACCCTGGGCGCGCTGCTGCAGGGCATCCCCGTCAAGGACCGCGCCTATGCCGGCGGCTGGTGGGATTGGCTCACGCCGTTCAGCCTGCTGGTCGGGGTAAGCCTTATCGTCGGCTATGCGTTGCTCGGCGCCACCTGGCTCATCATGAAGACCGAGGGCCGCACGCAAGATCACTGCTTCCGCCTCGCCGGGAGGCTCGGCGCGGCCACCATCCTGTGCATGATCCTGGTGAGCGCGGCGACGCCGTTCCTCAAGGACGCCTACTTCCAGCGCTGGTTTGCCTGGCCGCAAGTGCTGTTCGTGGCCCAGGTGCCGTTGCTGGTCGCCATCGTGTCGGTTCTGCTCTTCGTCACCTTGCGGCGGCGCAGCGAATACTGGCCGTTCCTGATGGCGCTGGCGCTCTTCGCCCTGGGTCTGCTCGGCCTCGGCGTCAGCATGTTCCCTTATGTCGTTCCGGGCGCCGTGACCATCCGCGAGGCCGCCGCGCCGCGCTCCAGCCTGATCTTCATGCTGGTGGGCGCCGGCATCATGATTCCCATCATCCTGGCCTATACCGCGCATGCCTATTGGGTATTCCGCGGCAAGACGGGCGACGAGGGCTACCATTGAGCGCGCGTCCATCCACATCGCCCACCGCGCCTCCTTCCATTGCGCGGCGATTGCTGTGGTTCGTGGGTCTCTGGGCCGCCGGCGTCTCCGTCACCGCGCTGGTCGGCTACGGCATCAAGCTGTGGTTGAGGTGAGGAAGCGGAGCCGGACTACGGCAGAGATGATCTAGCCCATACAGGGCGCTGCCCGCTGACATTTCGGCGATGGCTACAAATACAAATTCGTGGTCAACCGCAGCTACACCGCGCTGGAGGCAACCGAGGCCGACTATGTCGTCACCTATGAGCATGGGATTGTCTGCTCCGGTCTTTGGCATGATCACCGCGCACCTGGCGTAGGCGCTGGTCTTCCATCTCGACATGGCGCGATGGCGCGCAAATCGGCGCGATCGCATCGAAGAAACGCGTAAAGCTGCAACCCCCTCTTGACGTGGTTGAGACGATGGCGTGAAAGTCAACTCAACCAAGAACGGGGAGAACATTTGAAACGTATCATTTCATCAGCAGCCTGGGTGCTGCTCGGCGTCGCGCTCGCCGGCTGCGCCAACGCCGTCATCAGCGACATTGGCCAAGACAAGGTCAAGGTCGTGGCCACTGGCAGCGACATGAAGATGATCGGCGCCGAGGCCGAGAAGGGCTGCGCCATCTATGATCGGACGCCGATTCCCATTAGTAAGCGCTGCATGGACGGCTACTGTACTCAAACGGAATACCTGTTCGCATGCAAACCGAAGGCCACAGCGGCATCGACGACGACCGCCGGCTCCTGACAAACAGGTCAGCCACTGCGGCGCCTTTACGATCGCTTTCGAAAGACCGGGCGTCGCAGTGCGGCATATCGTAAACGTTGATCAGGGTCTCGCCTGGCACCCGTATCTTGTTAACAATCTGACGCGGCCGTACGGGTTCTCGTCGTGCAGTGACATTCCGCTTGCCGAGTTGCGTGGTCCGCCGGGAAATTGACTCTCGCGGTTTGGGTCGCAACGATCCTCGCCAACAGCCGGGAGGAAGCCTGAAATGGCAGGAGTGGTCTGGAACGAGTCCACGACGGAGACGGCCGGAGCCAAGCTCCATGTGGCACGAGCCGGCAGCGGCCGGCCCGTCATCGTGCTGCATCATGAGACCGGCACGCTGGATCGCCTGCCTTTCTACGATGCGCTGGCGGCACGCCATGACGTGCTGGTGCCGCATCATCCCGGCTACTCGAAGTCGCAGCGGCCCGACTGGATGCGCAACGTGCGCGACATCGCGGTGGTCTATCGCGGCCTGCTCAGCCAGTTCGGCCTGCGCGACGCGGCTCTCGTCGGCCTCGGCTTCGGCGGCTGGATCGCGGCCGAGATGGCCAGCATGGCGCCCGCCGATCTCTCGCGGCTCGTGCTGGTCGGCGCCATGGGCATCAAGCCGCCGCAGGGCGACATCCTCGACCTCGCGGTCACCGGCTACGTCGACTATGCGCGCGCCGGCTTTCACGACCAGAAGGCCTTCGATCGGGTCTACGGCGCCGAGCCGTCGGTCGATCAGCTCGAGATGTGGGACATCTGCCGCGAGATGAGCTTCCGCATCGCCTGGAAGCCCTACATGTACAGCCAGACCCTGCCGCATCTCCTGGGCGCCGTACGCGCGCCGGCGCTGGTCGTGTGGGGCGATGACGACAAGGTCGTGCCGCAGAGCGCCGCGGCAAGCTACGTGAAGGCCTTGCCCAACGCGAAGCTGGAGATCGTCAAGGCTGCCGGCCATTGCGTCGACATGGAACAGCCCGAGGCGCTCGCCAAACTGGTCACCCAATTCATCGCTCAGGAGTAACGCCGTGCACCTGATGTATTTCACCGAGCAGCCCATGTCGGCCTATTCCGAGCAGGCCGGCCGCGATTTCGGCGCCACGGCGCTGATGTTTCCCAACAAGAATTTCGATCCGGTCGCCGGTTCGCGGCTCTACAACAACTATATCGAGCAGTACATGCTGGCCGAGGAGGTCGGCGTCGACGGCATCATGCTGAACGAGCATCACAACGCGCCGTTCTGCATGCAGGCCAAGGCCAACGTCTTCGCCGCCATCCTCGCGGGCATGACCAAGAAGGCCAAGATCGTCATGCTGGGCAATCCGCTGCCGCTGGCGGAGAACCCGATCCGGCTGGCCGAAGAGCTGGCCATGATCGACATGATCTCCAAGGGCCGACTGGTCTCGGGCTTCGTGCGTGGCGGCGGCCAGGAGCAGCTTGCCACCGGCGTCAATCCGGCCTTCAACCGCGAGCGCTTCGAGGAGGCGCACGAGCTGGTCGTCCGGGCCTGGACGCAGCCCGGCCCCTTCCGCTTCGAGGGCACGCATTACCAGCACCGCGTGGTCAACCCGTGGGCGGTGCCGCTGCAGAAGCCCTATCCGCGCGTCTGGATCCCCGGCGTCATCAGCAAGGAGACGATCGTGTGGGCCGCGCAGCAGCGCTATCCCTACATCGCCCTCAACACCTCGATCGAGCAGACCAAGAAGATCTGGGAACTCTACGACAGCGTGGCGCTGCAGGCGGGCTATGTCGGCGGGCCGGAAAATCGCGGCTACCTGATCCAGGTCCATGTCTCCGACAACGAGGAGAAGGCGATCGAGAACGCCAAGCAGTTCCGCTGGATGCAGGGCGAGTTCACCGGCCTCGCCCATCCGGTGTGGAGCACGCCGTCGGGCTACGGCTCGCCCACCAATCGCCGCGCCTTCGTCGAGTTCGCCTCGGGCCGCGCCAAGAATCCGCGCGGCGAGACCAGCTTCGAGCAGCAGATGGCCGACCTGCGCATCATCGCCGGCACGCCCAAGACGGTGATCGCCAAGCTGAAGCTCATCCTCGAGCAGACTCGGCCGGGCATCCTGGCGCTATGGGGCAACGACGGCCGCGTGAGCCAGGAAGACTCGCTCACCTGCATCAAGCTGATCGGCACGGAAGTGTTTCCGGCGATCCGCGAGATCGCCAAGAGCCTCGACCTCAAGAGCCCGTTCGAGGCCAATGCGCCGGTTCATCTCAATTATTCGACCGATCTGAAACCGGGCAAGGCTGCGGCGGCGGAGTAACGGCACCGGCCGCATGTAGAATTCAGGATGACCGTTCTATGACGGACGGACAAAATATATTGCGTGCCATCGCCCTCCCTCCAGAATGAATACGGGCTAAGCTCCGTCACCGGCGCGTCGCGTCATTATCGGGGGATGGGTACAGTGCGAAAGATTCCTCCAGGCGTTGGCCCGGGACATCCGCAGGTCGTCGTCCTCGTGGGCGCCACGGGTGACCTGTCCCGACGGAAGCTGCTGCCGGGCCTGTTCCGGTTGTCGAGTGCCGGATTCATCCCCGGCTGCCGGATTATCGGGGTCTCGCTGGACGACCTCGACGTTGACGGCTTTCGCACCATGGCGCGCGAGGCGCTCGATCAATTCTCCGCCCAGAAAGCGGGGGAGGCCGAGTGGGCGGCCTTCGCCGAGACCCTCGACTACGTGCCGATGGCTGCGGGCGCCGGGGTTCTCAGGGTGGCAGTGGAAAGGGCCGAGCAGAAACTGGGCAGCGACAGCCGCCGAATCCACTATCTCAGCGTACCGCCCAACGCGGCTTTATCGGCGGTACGCCTGCTGGCCGAGGCCGATCTCGTCGATCGGTCCCGCATCATCATGGAGAAGCCGTTCGGCACGGATCTGGCGAGCGCGGTCTCGCTCAATGCCAGGTTGCACGAGGTCTTCGCCGAAGAGCAGATCTTCCGGATCGACCACTTCCTGGGCAAGGAACCGGCGCAGAACATCCTCGCCTTCCGCTTCGCCAACGGGTTGTTCGAGCCGATCTGGAACCGCAACTTCATCGACCATGTGCAGATCGACGTGCCGGAAACGCTGGGCCTCGGTCGGCGTGCCGGGTTCTACGAGGCGACGGGGGCCTATCGCGACATGGTGGTGACCCACCTGTTCCAGATCCTGGCCTTCATGGCCATGGAACCGCCGACGGCGCTCGAGCCGATGCCGATCAGCGAGGAGAAGAACAAGGTCTTCCGCAGCATGCTGCCGATCGAGCCCAAGAATGTCGTGCGCGGACAATATACCGGCTACCGGTCGGAGGAGGGCGTCGATCCGGAGTCGGATACCGAGACCTTCATCGGCTTGAAATGCTCGATCGACAACTGGCGCTGGGCCGGTGTGCCGTTCTTCCTGCGCACCGGCAAGCGGCTCGCCGAGGGGCAGCGGATCATCTCCATCGCCTTCCGCGAACCGCCCAAGAGCATGTTTCCCGCCGGGTCGGGCGTCGGCGCGCAGGGCCCCGACCATTTGACCTTCGACCTGGCGGACGCTTCGAAGATGTCGCTGTCCTTCTATGGCAAGCGCCCCGGGCCGGGCATGCGGCTCGACAAATTGAGCCTGCAGTTCGCCATGCATGACACCGGCCTGATCGGCGACGTGCTCGAGGCCTACGAGCGCCTGATCCTCGATGCGATGCGCGGCGACCATACCTTGTTCACCACTGCCGAAGGCATCGAGCGGCTGTGGGAGGTGTCGACTCCCCTGCTGGAAGCGCCGCCGCCGGTGCGCCTCTATCCGCCTGGTTCGTGGGGGCCGAAATCGATCCACCAGCTCGTCGCTCCCCATGCCTGGCGGCTGCCCTTCGAGAGGGCGTGGCGGGATCCCAATCCGGTGGGCGCCTGAGCGGCGCGCTTCCGCCGCCGGGCGGCGCCAAAGCCGGCGATCCGGTCAAGGCGGTGGCGTTGCCTTGACCGGCTGAACGTCCGTTCGATCAGGTCGTCGGGCTGGCGGTGGTGATCGCAGCGCCGGCCGGGGCCGGCGCGTCATTCGCGGTCGCGAGCGCGTTGCGCAACACATGCTCCTTCGTCTCATCGAGCGACGTCTTCAGCACGACGCCACCAAAATGCTTGATATCGGCGATGACCTTGTCCGCCGTCATGCTTTCGATCAGCACGAACAGGGCGGCATTGCCGGGCTGGATGCTCTCCGCGAGCTCTTTCATGAAACCGTCATTGATGCCGACATCGGTCAGGGCGCCGCCGAGGGCACCGCCGGCCGCTCCCAACGCCGCGCCGAGAAGCGGATTGAGGAAGAGAACGCCGATAAGCAGGCCCCAGAAACTGCCTGAAACAGCGCCGGCCGCCGTCGTGTTGACGACCTGGTGGAGCTTGATCTGGCCATCGGCGGATTTCGTCGCGATGACCGCATCTCCGAGCTTGATCAAATACTGCTTCTGCAGTTCGAAGAGGCGCCTGCGTACTTCTTCGGCCTTCTCCTCGGTGGGATAGACGATGACGACGAGATCGGACATTGGAGATTACCCTGTGCGCATGTGCTGGAATGACGATGCAAGATGCGCTGCGGCCTTCGTCTTTTCAAGCCGCCGGTATTGCGACGACTCACTGACTTGCGCGCGGCTTCACTTATAGAATGCGCTGGGCGGCATGCCGAAATGCTTGCGGAACATGGCGGTGAAAGCGCTCTGGCTCGCATAGCCGCTGTCGAAAGCGACGTCGATGATCCTCTCGCCGCGCGCGAGCTGCTCGAGCGCCAACAACAGGCGCGCCTGCTGGCGCCACTGCGCAAACGTCAGCCCTGTCTCTCCGGCGAACAGGCGGTGGATCGTCTTGGATGTCACGCCGAGCTGTCGCGCCCATTGCTCGGCCGTCGAGCTGTCATCGGGTTTGTTGATCAGCGCCTCGCACACCGTCCGCAGGCGCGGGTCGCGCGGCAGGGGCAAGTGCAGCGGCAGCACATCAAGTTCCCGCAATTCGTCGAGCAACAGATGCATCAGGCGCTCATCGCGCGTGTCGGATGCATAGTCGCGCGGGATCCGCACAGCCGCGACGATCAGTTCCCGTAACAACGGCGACACCGCAATGACGCAGCTTGCCTGGGGCAGATGGTGCGAGGCTCCCGGATCGATGAAGACAGTGCGGATCTTCACGCCGCCACACATCCTGACTTCATGCTCGATTCCCGCGGCCAGCCAGACGGCGCGGTTGGGTGGTACCACCCAGGAGCCCGCCGCGGAGCGAACGATCATGACGCCTGCGATAGCGTAAAGGAGTTGGGCGCGCGGATGTGCATGCAATCCGGTCGACATGCCATCCGGATAGTCGACGTCCAGCGCCGCCAGCGGCCGTTCGGTCGCATGATAGTCCATATGGCGTCTGATGAGATCGTCGCGCATGTCCCAAACTCGCTAGGTCTGGTTGTTCTAGCGCGATACGGATCCCGGCACGATGACCTATTGAGCGGGGGTATTCATTGCGTGAGCCGATATGTTCAGAAAGCAGCTTTCTCTCTTCTACCCGTTCTCTGCCATCGTTCTCTGGGCTGGCAATGTCGTGGTTTCGCGCCTCTCGGCGCATGCGATCGGCCCGCAGGCGATCACCTTTTACCGGTTGCTCCTGGCCGTCGTATTGATGAGCCTGTTCGTGGCACGGCCGGCCTGGCGGAACCGCGTGGCGCTCTGGCCTCATCTTGGGCAGTTCGCCATTCTCGGCTTTCTCGCCATGTGTCTGTTCCAGAGCCTGTCTTATCTCGCTGCCGAAACGACCACCGCTACCAACATGGCGGTGTTCACCGCGCTGACGCCGCTTCTGACGGTGGCGCTCAGCATCGTGCTGCTGGGGGAGCCACCAACGGTCGGCATGGTCGGCGGCGGCCTCCTCTCGCTGGCCGGTCTCACCTATCTCGTCAGCGGCGGCAGGCCGTCGGCGCTCCTGCATGACGGTGTGCATCCGGGAGACGCGCTGATGCTGGTGGCCGCCCTGGTCTATGCCCTTTACGGCGTGCTGCTGAAGCGCTGGCATCTGGCAATCCCTGGCTGGCAATCGACCTACATGCAGGCGCTCTGTGGGTTGGCGATCATGTTTCCCGCTTTCCTGGCGACCCCCGCACCACTTCGCCAGCTCACGCCGGAAACGCTGCCGCTCATCGCCTATGCGGGCGGCCTCGCGTCCGTGGTGTTGCCTTTTCTCTGGATATGTGGCGTCGAACGGCTGGGGCCCAGCCGCTGCGCGATCTTCATGAATCTCCTTCCGGTGCTGACGGCGGCCGCCGCGATCGTGATGTTGAGCGAGCCGGTCAAGGCGTTTCACATCATTGGTGGCGGCATTGCGCTTACGGGCGTCGCCTGCGCGCAACTTTTCCGGTGGCCGTTGACGCGTCAAGGTGAAGCCGACATCCAATCAACTGGATGACGGCGGCGCTCAGCAGTTGCAGCACACCTCGTCTACAGGGGCTCCTGCGTTCCGGCGTCCGACGCGAGCTTCAGCGCATAGGTACGCAGGTCAGCGGGCCAGGCCGCCATCTGTCGTTCGAAGCTTTCGTGGTTTCCAGCGAACAAGG
>Ga0193752_1001126_pt1 | contig 23064 bp, 13 predicted proteins | sample H1c1metaG_FD_144924 | JGI IMG/M metagenome (GOLD analysis project Ga0193752, IMG submission 144924) | Soil microbial communities from a riparian zone of the East river system, Colorado, United States - H1c1 | ecosystem: Environmental > Terrestrial > Soil > Riparian zone | place: USA: East River...
CGATGGCGTTGTAGTCACGTTTTGCCGTAGCAAACGGTGCCTCATAACCGAAATTTTCCAGAAACTCAGCGTGAAGTCCTTTTCCCGGGTTACCGGTGATATAGACCTCACTTCCCGCTGCACTGATAGCACCGGCATCTTCCACCGTTTCGAGCAGCTTTTTATTGGTATAACGACCTTTAAGAACAAAGTTTCTTGAAAGTTCGTGTTCTACACCAAAAGTGTATTCACGTTGCTGATAAGGCTTGAGATCAACGTCAACGCCGCCGGCTTCCTCAATATCCGCGCCAGGCGAATTCGAAGCAACGCGATAGTCGTATTGGCAACGGCTAAGTCCTGATCCGATGAAAATGTTCGCATCGCAATCGCCGCCGATCCGGTCATCGAAGTCACCGAGAACGGTCGGAATTGTGAACGCGGTACGGAAGGGGCCACTGGTCGGCATGATCTCGAACCAGTCAACACGGTAGAAGTTGCCACCGAACGAACCCTGTGCCATCTTAAATTTCAGACGGTCATAGAACTTTCCGTAGCTGGCGAAGATCTTGGTTTTGCCGTCTCCAAATACGTCGAATGCACCACCGATACGCGGAGCGATCTTATCACCCCAGCCAAAGCTGAACGGAGCATCAAATGCATTGAATGAGGGAAGAGCTTCCTTCTCAAAACGAATACCCAGATTAAGGGTCAAACGACGGAAAGGCTGCCACTTGTCCTGAACATAGATCGCCTGGTTCAGATTGCTTCCCGTTCCGCTCTCGTTATAGCGATAAAGTCGGCCATAACCGAAAGTGCATCCAGGAACAACAATAGGCGATCTAACGCCATTTACAGCCGGACCGAGTTCACAAACCGAGCCGGAAGCCTGAGCCAGCGACTGATTGTTAAGGCTCACCCCGTAGTCAAGATACATACGTCGCGTGTCATTCTTCAGAAGATCATTAGAAATCGTCTGATGAGCATAACCGCCTTTGAGTTCATGACGTCCGCCACCGTTAAAGAGGAAAGTTGCGTCGCCCTCAAAATTTTCACGAATGGAAACGTCCTTTTCTGTGTAATCGTTGGCAGGATCGTTAACACCCGCCGTACATGCGTCGGCTCCCCAGTTCACGGTTGAGCTATTTCCGGCCTCGCAGATATAGCGGGTCGTTCCCGAGATCTTAAAGTAGTTGCCGAGCTTCTCGTTCAAGAATCCACGCGAATACCGGAATGAACCGACAAAGTTGCTGAACGGCGTGTAAACTGCCGCGAACGTAAGATTGTTCGAGTTCTGACGTCCGCCCTGGCGGCTGGTCAGTTCGTTACCGCAATAACTTCCCTGAGATCCGCCAAAATCGAAGCAGTTCGAAGTGGTGGAATTCGGCACGTCACCTGCAAAAGAGATCGTTCCGTAAGGAAGAGCTCCTTGCTGGACAAGTGGATTCCACAGAAATGTACCGGTAAGGCGAAGCTTCGAAATCGGCGATGCATCTATGCGGGCGAAAGAATACTCTTGCGTTTCCTTGAACTGGTACGTCTGCTGACCATACGTAATTCGTGTCGCTGCTTTTGCGTTGCTATAGAACTGGGTTGTGACATTCTGGTCAAGGATTCGAGGCGAATAGCTGCCAAAGAACCAAACCTTATCCTTAAGGATCGGGCCACTCAGGTTAAATGAAGGAAGCGTCCTGACATAGTCCGATTTCGGGGACGTGATGTACTCGATATTCTGGACATATGACGTTGCTCCGATAACGCCATCAATGAACCGGTTCTGCCCGGGACGATTTCCGCCCTGGAGTGTCGACGGTTCGAACTGCGCTCCGAAATCACCGCGAAACTGGTTGTTGCCGCCTTTAGTAACAACGCTGACAACACCGCCTGTAGCTCCGCCGAACTCAGCGTTGAAACCGCTGGATTTAACCTGAACTTCCTGTATCAGGGCAAACGGAACATTGTTGTTGCCGTTTAGGCCGGCATTACGATAGTTGGTAACTTCCTGGCCGTCGATAACGAAAGTGTTTTCAGCTCCGCTGGCTCCGTCTATTGAGAAGCCGCCCGCAAGCGACTCGGGGCGAACGCCTGGAACAACCTTAAGGATACTGGTAAATCCAGTTCCTTTGGGTAGCGACTGGATCTTCTCGGAGCTAACCGAGGTCGAGATCTCAGAGCTTGTGGTATCAAGTGGGGCGTCTCCGCCGGTGATCGTAACACCGACATCCGTAGCTTTAACACCCATCTCTACAGTTACCTGGCTGGCTTTACCAAGCTCAACTCGTGCATTTACGGAACTGTCCGCAAATCCAGCGGTAGCTGCCGCCGTTAATTGATAAGTGCCAGGGGGCAATTGTGGGATTCTGATAAAACCAGAACCGTCCGTCGTAACCGTACGTTTGAAACCAGCTGTACCTTCAGCACTGGTAACTGTAACGGCAACGCCCGGGACTAGTGCTCCGGCAGAATCCTTGGTTGTGATCTCGATGCTTCCGACAGTGTCTTGGCCAAACGTAAATGTTACGGCCATAAACAGCATGACGAACATCGAAATTACCTTAATGGTTCGTTGCATATTCATTCTCCTGAAATTTTCTACTAAAATAAGGGGTGCTCAACGGCAGCAGGTGCTGTATGTTGAGGGTGGACAAGATTGTCCTTGGCTTATAGAAAGGCAACTTCCAAGCCATAGATCCGTGTTACATTTGCGCTATCGAATCAGAACACTAAGTTCATTGTTTCCAATTAAATCCATAATTTCGAGCAAGAGAGTAGGCTAGCCGATAAAGTCAAAATATGATTGAGAAATCCAAAATTTTGAATAAAATTGTTGTTCATGAATCTCGGGCTCGTGAAAATCGTGCCAAGGTAATTAGACTAATTGGAGAAAATGTCTCTGATAAGCATTAAGCATATGGCTGAAGACCGAAACTACCGTGATGCGGTTCATAATATAATTCGTGTTGATATTGGAACCGCTGAGGGCCAGTTGATCGCCCGGTTGATCGACACGACGGAGTTTCAGCGGTTGCGGCGTGTGCGGCAGCTTGGGCTGGCTTATTTTGCATATCAGACTGCTGAGCATTCGCGATTTACACATTCTTTGGGGGCATTTCACCTTGCGACTCGAGTGCTGGATAGGTTGGCGTCGAAATACGAAATTTCGAACGAAGACCGAATCGCGGTTCGGGTCGCGGCGTTGCTGCATGATGTCGGACATGGGCCTTTTTCGCACGTCATAGAATCGATACTCGACTTTCACCACGAAGACTTTACGATCGAAGCGGTGCTGAGCGACGAAACCGGGATCGGAAAAGCTCTTAGAGAATTCTCAGATGAACTGCCTAACGATGTCGCCGCTATCATTCGCGGCGATTTTCGGCGTATGGCCCTCGGCCAACTGGTGTCTTCGCAATTGGACGTTGACCGGATGGATTACCTGCTTCGGGATTCATTGATGACAGGCGTAAAGTACGGTGTTTTCGATCTCGAATGGGTACTTAAATCGATCGAGATCAATGAAGATACGGATCAATTATACGTTTCGGCGGGCGGAATATACGCCGTCGAAGATTACCTGCAAGCTCGGTACTATATGTTCCGGCAGGTATATTTTCATCGATCTCTGCGGGCGGCTGAGGTAATGCTGCATTCCTTATTTCGGCGTGCTTTGGGTCTTTATAAAGACGGCAAGATATGGTTTGCGCAAAACACCGCATTCGAATCTATTCTCGCAGGACAAAGGCTATCGCTACACCAACATCTTTCTCTCGACGATATGGATTTTGTATATCACGTAAAACGATGGCAGGAATCGGACGACCCTATACTTTCCGATCTTGCCATACGATTTCTCGATCGTCGTCTTTTCAAGGCGATCGACCTCGATATGCCGGAAGACGAAAAGGTTGGCTTTGTCCAGCAATCTCGATCAGCCGTTGCGTCTGCAGGATTTGACGCCAGTTATTATTTTGTTGAAGATACTGCCGGAGACGAACCTCATTTTTTTTACTCAAGCAGCATCGCTAAACCTAAAGACCTTATCTTTGTCGAGGAAGGGTTTTCCCGACCCAATATCAAGGAGATTTCCGAGATAAGCGCGGCCGTCCGTGGGCTGCAAAAAGGCTTTCGTGCCCATCGCATCTGCTTTCCGGCAGAGGTTCGCGGACAGATCGACCGATTGTATCGAGGCTGATCTTTATGTCTGGTTTGTCCTTACATCTCGTACTCTATCAAGTCGTGATCCTCCTAATCACGGCAAGTCTTGCAGATGCTCAACGCATCGCTTTTATAGAACCGGAAAAGCAAAGCGGCGTTGCCGGGTTTGTCCATCTTCTTCAGAATGGGATTGGAACAAATCTCAAGGTGATAGACATCTCACTTTCCGAATCGGCCTTTCGATCTGTCGAATCCCAGAACATTTTCAATCTAACTACCGACGAAGGAAAGCGCATCGGTTCGGTAATTGGCTGCGATCATTTTATTTTGATGAGAACGCAGACCCAACGTAGGGAATCGTTGGATCGTGGTACCTACTACGAGGCGTACGCAGCGGCTTTTGTGGTAAATGCCCGTTCGGGCCGTCTCGATGGCTGGCTGCTGAACAGTGTCGACGAGAGGTCACCTGAGAAAGCCGAGCAATTGCTTCGGGACCAAACCAGATCGATATCCTCGGACATCGTAAAAATTGTCAAAGACCCTAAAAATGCCAATCAGCAAAAGTCATCCGGAAAATTCGAAATGGTTCCTTCGGACGATTCCCCGCTCGCCCAAGGCCTCAAGCCCCCGATCCCATATCGCCGCATTAAACCCGAATATACGTCGATGGCGTTTCTGTATGGGATTCGTGGAACGGTCGAGATCGAAGTAGACATTGCAGCCGATGGCAATGTTGAACGGACCAGCATCGAACATTGGGCCGGATATGGACTGGACGAGTCAGTGGAAAAGGCAGTTCGCTCGATGAACTGGCGGCCGGCGATGCGAAACGGCAAAGCATTGGCGATGCGTGTTTTGCTGCGATACAATTTCACCAAGATAGAAAAAGATAATGACGAACCCTAGGGCCATATTTCGTTTCCTGTTACTGCTTTTTGCCACCTTTGGCATTTACGCTTTCTGGTTCCTGCTCCGATTCTTCATTCCAAATAAACAATACTGGCGTCAGATCACTCTCGAACGGTGGGCTAAGGCTTGGGTATGGATCGCCGGAATTGAGATCGAAGTGATCGGAACGCCGCCAAAAGCACCTTTTTTTCTGGTCAGCAATCATCTCGGCTATATCGATATTCCCGTCGTTCGCTCTGTTGCCAAAGGCATTTTCGTCGCTAAGCACGAGATCGGCGATTGGCATCTGTTCGGCAAGATGATACGCAATATGGGCACCATCTATGTGAATCGCGGCATCAAAAGAGATATTCCGCGTGCCGGCGAAGAGGTCATTGAAATGCTTAACCGGGGCGAAGGTGTCATAGTGTTTCCGGAAGGAACCAGTTCTAAAGGCGAGGTTGTGCTGCCTTTCAATTCCTCTTTTCTTGCCTTTGCCGCGAAGACCGACGTTCCCGTTTCTTATCTTTCGATAAGCTATCGGACACCGGACGGTTCGCCGCCGCCGAGCGAGAGCATATGCTGGTGGGATGACACGCCGTTTCTCGAACATCTTTTTCGTCTTTTTTCCAATAAGAAGTTTACCGCTATCCTGAATTTTGGCGACGAACCTATCGTCAATCCCGACAGGAAACAGCTCGCGGCGGAACTTCGATCTCATGTGGCTGAAAGATTTATCCCGATGATCTAAGCGTCCTTCGATTACTAAAAACCTTCCCATTGTTGTAACCTTTTCTTCACACATCTCGTATCTATCCAAAAATTCAAAGGAGCATTTAATGCGAAAGCACTCTATTAGTTTTCTTGTGGCCCTTTCTGTTCTGGTGTCGATCTCAATTTCTGTGTTCGGGCAGGGAAAGGGTTTTGACACAACAAGATTGGATCGTTCGACCGACGCGTGTATGGATTTTTTCCAGTACGCCAACGGATCGTGGTTAAAATCCACCACTATCCCGGCGTCTGAATCTCGCTGGGGCACATTCAACATACTTGCCGACAACAACAACTCGATCCTTAAGCAAGTACTTGAGGCTGCTGTCAAAACCAAATCATCAGCCGGAACGGACGAACAACTGATCGGTGATTTCTACGCGACCTGTATCGATGAAGCCGCAATTGAAAAGTCCGGCATTACGCCTATCCAACCCTTTCTGTCCAGTATTGAAAAGATCAAATCCGCCCAAGATCTCCAGCGGCAAATCGCCAGGCTTCACGACGAAGGGTTTCCGGCGGTGTTCTCTTTTGGATCCGGTCCCGATCTTAAGGATTCGAACACCGTGATCATCAGTGCCGGGCAAGGCGGCACCACGCTTCCTAACCGCGACTACTACACACAGACCGACGCAAAGTCAGTCGAGACGCGGGCAAAATTCGTCGAATATATGACGAATATGTTCAAGCTGCTTGGCGACGATGCAGCTAAAGCCTCGGCTCATGCGGCAAAGGTGTTGGAGATTCAAACACGGCTTGCCACCGCTTCTCTCACGCCGGTCGAACGCCGTAACCCGGATAACAACTACAACAAGCTTGCATCAAATGCTGCCCAGGAACTGACGCCCGATTTTTCGTGGGCGGCTTATTATGCCGAGCGCAAAGTGCCGGCACAGCCTGACATCAACATCGCGCCGCCAAAGTTCTTCCGCGAAGTGAATGCGATGCTCAAGGACATATCGATCGACGACTGGAAGACCTACTTGCGCTGGATGGTGCTGAATTCCGCTGCACCGTCGCTGCCAAAGGCATTTGCCGATGAGAACTTTAATTTCTTCGGCAAATATCTGAGCGGGCAAAAGGAACGTCAGCCCCGCTGGAAAACGTGTGTGCAGGCCACCGATGGAACACTCGGCGAGGCTCTTGGTATGGCCTACGCCAAACGTGCTTTCACGCCCGCCGCCAAAGCCCGGATGAACGTCCTGATCGACAATCTGATGGCCGCATTGAAAGGGCGTATCGACGGACTTGAATGGATGAGTCCCGAAACGAAGAAACAGGCTCAGTCAAAACTATCGACCTTCAAACGCAAGATCGGCTATCCCGACGTGCTTCGCGGTTACAAAGGCCTTTCGATCAAACGCGATTCCTACGCCGGGAATATCGTGCGGGCTAACCAGTTTCAGATCCGCCGAAACTTTCAGGACCTCGGCAAGCCGCGCGACAAGACCCGTATGGGAATGACACCGCCGACCGTTAATGCATCGTACAGCAGCGTCAACAACGACATCACCTTTCCGGCCGGGATACTTCAGCCGCCATTTTTTAATTTTGAGGCGGATGACGCGATCAACTATGGGGCGATCGGCGGCGTTATCGGCCACGAGATCACGCACGGTTTTGACGATTCCGGCAGCCGTTTCGACGCGGATGGGAATCTCAAGATGTGGTGGTCCGCAGAAGACCGTACGAAATTCGAAGAACGAGCCGCGTGTGTTGTTAACCAGTTCAACGGCTATGAGGTGCAGCCCGGCTTGTTCATAAACGGCAAGCTTACGCTAGGCGAAAACATCGGCGATTTTGCCGGATTGACCGTGGCTTACGACGCCTATATGCGTTCGCTGAACGGCAAGGAAAAGCCGGCGGAGATCGATGGCTTTACACCGGAGCAGCGATTCTTTCTCGGCTGGGCCCAGGTCTGGGCCGGCAAATACACCCCTGAAGCCGAACGCCTGCAGGTCGCCGGAAACTCGCATTCCCTCCCGCGTTGGCGGGTAAACGGCCCACTGTCGAACATGCCCCAATTCGCCCAGGCATTCGGCTGCAAACTTCCGCAGACAATGGTCAGGCAATCTCCCTGCTCGATCTGGTGACCCGGTCTCACCTTTAACTACTTTGAGAGGCCACCTTAGCGGTGGTCTTTTTTTTGACATGTCCCGTTCGTCCCGCTGTCCCGCGTGTCCCGAAGTGTCCCACGAGCGAGGTCTGGGACAGTTAAGTTGTTGAAAACACTGGAAGAGGTTCAAAGTTCCAGGTTCAAGGTTCAAAGTTTTGTGTGTTCTGTGTTTTCTGTGCCTTCCGTGGTTGGCTTTAAAAGCAAAACCACAGAAATCACGGAAGACACGGAACAAAATCCACAGAACCGATTTGTCTCACTTTTTGTCTCATTTAGGAACAAATGGAACAGCTTAAGTATTGTGTTAGTTGAGCTTATTGAAAATAATCGTCCCATTTGCGTGACAGTACACAAGTGGGACGATTTATGAGTCTAAGTTATTGGTTTTACGATACTTAACCTGTCTCAAACTGTTCCATTTCTTTGATGCCCTGTATTGAGGCTCTTGCTGCGATCGAGATGAACAGTTGCCACGTTGAGCCCTTACTGACGTCCGGGCTACTGAAACGTGTACCGGCACATTTCACGTTCTGTGAATTCTGTGTATTCCGTAGATGGTTTTAAGATAACCACGGAATACACGGAAAGCACAGAAATGCACAGAAAGAGGCAGAGACCTGTTCCAGATGTAAATCGAACCGGCTTTCTTATTCAGATCTGCTCGTTCTTGTTCATCATGTTCTGTGGTAAAAATGCCCGACCACAGATCAAAAAGAACAAGAAGGAATAAGATGAAAAGCCGCATCCTGTTTATTTTCAAAGAACACGGCGAAAATCGTCGACCTTTCGATTTTAGAATGTGTTGCGTGAATAGTCAATAGTATTATTGATGGGATATGACTATGGATCAATAAAGCCAATAACAGTCTGAAAAATATTCCCATGGCTTTCCGATGATTTTTTCTTCTTTCGTGCGTTTCGTGGACAGTTCATAAAAGTTCTTCCACGAAATAGATCAAAAAAAAATTAAGACAATAGAGATACAAGAAAAAAATGAGGCAGTCTGAAAGGTTGATCCGATGGCTTTTTTTGTGCTTGTTTTCTTCTTTCGTGTGTTTCGTGGATATTTCTTAAGAGTTTTCCACGAAATACCCGAAACAGATCAAAAAAGAAAACGAAACAACAAAAGAGGCCGCCTTTTCAGACAGCCTCTTTTGTTTTATTCCGCCTGAAAGCGGGACTCAAAACGGGTGAATTATAGTTCGTCGTCAAGGTCGATCTTCATGGCTTCGTCGATGTCGAACTCTTCGGTTCCTGCGAGGTCGAGCGATTCGTCATCGCCTTCGTCAAAGTCCGCATCAAGGTCGCCGTCATCTACGCCCGGAACGCCAGCGAGGATAGGAATATCCAAGCCGCCGCGAATGGTTTCGATCTCGTCGAACTCATCCTGTTCCTTGCGATTTTCGGTTGCGTCAGGTGCGATCTCGACGTTGCGGTAATATTTCATACCAGTTCCCGCCGGGATCAGACGGCCCATGATGACGTTTTCCTTTAGGCCGCGAAGGTAATCGACGCGTCCCGAAATGGCTGCTTCGGTAAGAACGCGAGTCGTCTCCTGGAAGCTGGCTGCCGAGATGAACGAGTCAGTCGAAAGCGAGGCCTTCGTAATACCAAGCAAGAGAGGTTCGCCGACTGCCGGTTTGCCTTTCTCGTCCAGCACACGCCGGTTCTCGTCTTCGTAACGGAAGCGGTCGACCTGTTCTTCCATAAGGAATTCGGTGTCGCCAACCTCTTTGATCTTCACCCATCGAAGCATCTGTCGGACGATGACCTCAATGTGCTTGTCGTTGATGTTCACGCCCTGCAGACGATAGACTTCCTGGATCTCGTTCACGATGTAGTTCTGCAACGCACCGGTCCCGAGAACACGAAGAATATCGTGCGGGTTAAGCGGGCCATCCATCAGCGGTTCACCGGCCTTAACGCGGTCATCTTCCTGCACGTTGATGTGTGTACCACGCGGAATGTCGTATTCACGCTCGGCACCGTCATCGCCGGTGATGATGATCTTACGTTTACCCTTGGCGATCGGGCCGAACTTAACATTACCGTTGATCTCGGACATCATTGCCGTTTCGCCGGGACGACGTGCTTCGAAAAGCTCGACGACACGCGGCAGACCGCCAACGATATCCTTGGTCTTCGTGGTTTCACGCGGGATCTTCGCAATAACGTCGCCCGGAGCAATTGACTGTCCGTCTTCGACGATAAGGTTTGCACGGATCGGCATCTGATAGGTCTTCAGCGTTTTACTTCCGTCCTTGATCTCGAGACGCGGCTGATTCTTTTCATCCGAGTCTTTAACCACGAGACGCTTCTGGCCGGTAACCTTATCCGTCTCTTCTTCGACCGTCTTGCCTTCCTTGAGATCCTGATATTTAACAGTTCCCTTTACTTCGGAAAGGATGGCGAACGTAAACGGATCCCATGTTGCGAGAATATCGTCCTCCTTCACCTTCTGACCGTCCTTAACGTGAAGCTGAGCACCGTAAACGATCTGGTAACGGGCGACCTCACGGCCGCGTTCGTCTTCGATGGTGATCTCGGACTGACGCTTGAGCGAGATCATCTCGCCCGCACGGTTCTTGATCACCTTCAGGTCGTCAAGGAAAACGATCGTTCCGTCCATCGCCGCTGCGTGCTTCGTCTCTTGTTCGAGGCGGGCCGTACCACCGACGTGGAATGTACGCATCGTCAACTGCGTTCCGGGTTCACCGATCGATTGGGCCGCGATAACACCGACGGCCTCGCCGATCTCTACCGTATTGCCGGTCGCAAGATTACGTCCGTAACATTTAACACAGATGCCGCGACGGCTTTCGCAGGTCAGGGCCGAACGAATTCGAACCTTCTGCAAGCCGGAAAGCTGAACCTGAGCCGCGAGGTTTTCGTCGATCTCGACATTAGCCGAAACGATCTTAATCCCGTCAACCGGATCGATGATGTCGTCGAGCGATGTGCAGCCGACGATGCGGTCACGCAAACTCTCGACCTCTTCACCGTTTCGGATGATCGCCTCGGCCCCGATACCGCGGACGGTTCCGCAGTCGTCTTCCGAAACGATAACGTCCTGAGCAACGTCAACGAGGCGGCGGGTAAGGTAACCCGAGTCAGCCGTTTTCAACGCCGTATCGGCCAATCCCTTTCGGGCACCGTGCGTCGAGATAAAGTACTGAAGAACATTCAGGCCTTCGCGGAAATTAGCGACGATCGGCGTTTCGATGATCTCGCCAGACGGCTTGGCCATAAGCCCGCGCATACCGGCAAGCTGCCGGATCTGGGCATCGGAACCACGAGCACCGGAATCGGCCATGACGAGGATCGGATTAAGTTCCTTTCGCTCATCTTCACGTGTGTGCATCGCCTTGAACATTTCCTTTGCAACGCGGTCGGTCACTTCCGACCAGATAGCCGTCACCTTATTTTCGCGTTCCATGTTGGTCATGGTCGCGTCTTCGTATTGTTTCTGGAGCTTATCGACTTCCTTGCGGGCGTCTTCGATAATTCCCTTTTTGCTGGCCGGCGTGACCATGTCGTCAATGCCGATCGACATTCCGGACTTGGTCGCATAAAGGAAGCCCATCGATTTCAGATCGTCGAGCAAAGCAACGGTCTGATCGTGGCCGAGCTTCAAATGGCAGAAGCTGACCAGCGATTGCAGTCCCTTCTTTTTCAGTGTGCCGTTAACGTATGGCAAACCGTCACGGGTCAGGCGTTCGTTCAGGATCGCGCGACCGGCGGTCGTGTCGATCAGCCGATCGACATCGCGAACTATCGCACGCATAACGTCCTGCGGGCTGTGCTCGGTGTTCAGATCGATCAGATCGCCCTTCCAGCGGAGACGGATCTTGGTCTGCGTTTCGATAGCCTCGGCGTCGAGTGCGAGAAGCACATCGTCGATGGAGTTAAACGCCTTGTTATCGCCGACCATTTCGTCGCGGGCAAGCGTCAGATAATAGCAGCCGAGAACGATGTCCTGCGACGGAACGGTGATCGGCTGGCCGCTGGCGGGCGAAAGTAGGTTGTTCGATGCAAGCATAAGAACGCTCGCTTCGATCTGTGCTTCGGCCGAAAGCGGAATGTGAACGGCCATCTGGTCGCCGTCGAAATCGGCGTTGAAAGCCGAACAGACGAGCGGATGGATCTTGATCGCCTTACCTTCGACAAGGACCGGCTCGAAAGCCTGGATACCGAGACGGTGAAGCGTCGGTGCGCGGTTCAGAAGGACCGGATGCTCCTTGATCACATCTTCGAGAATATCCCAGACTATCGGCTCCTGCCGTTCGACCATTTCGCGTGCCTGCTTGATCGTGGCAGCGTGAGCATCTTTTTCAAGCTTGTTGTAAATGAACGGCTTGAACAGCTCGAGCGCCATTTTCTTAGGCAGACCGCACTGATGCAGTTTCAGCTCAGGGCCGACGACGATAACCGAACGTCCCGAATAATCGACACGTTTGCCGAGCAGATTCTGACGGAAACGTCCCTGCTTACCTTTAAGAGTTCCGGACAGCGATTTGAGCGGGCGATTATTCGCTCCACGCAGAACGCGGCCGCGGCGTCCGTTATCGAACAGAGCATCGACTGCTTCCTGCAGCATTCGCTTTTCGTTGCGGACGATAACTTCAGGAGCGCGAAGCTCGATCAATTTCTTGAGACGGTTGTTACGGTTGATAACACGGCGATAAAGATCGTTAAGATCCGACGTCGCAAAACGTCCGCCGTCGAGAGGCACGAGCGGGCGAAGCTCCGGCGGGATCACGGGGATCACATCGAGGATCATCCACTCCGGCTTGTTGCCCGAACGCGCAAATGAATTGGAAACCTTAAGACGCTTGGAATACTTGAGCTTTTTCTGCTGCGACGTCTCTTCCCGCATTTTTATACGGAGTTCTTCGACCAGTTCGATGATGTCGATCTTCATCAGAAGATCCTTGATCGCCTCGGCACCCATTTTGGCGATGAACTGATTCGGGTAATCGCGGGTCAATTCGCGAAAGCGCTCGTCGTTGAGCAGCTCTTTTTCTTTCAATTCAGGAACGTCGCCCGGATCGACCACGATGTAGGTCTCGAAGTAAAGGATCTTCTCAAGATCGCGCAGCGTAATATCGAGCAGATGTCCGATACGCGACGGCAGGCCCTTAAAGAACCAGACGTGCGAACACGGCGATGCAAGCTCGATATGGCCGAGACGCTGCGTCACTTCCACGCCGCATTTGTCGCAGATGACGCCGCGATGCTTCATCCGCTTATACTTTCCGCAAAGACATTCCCAATCGGAAACCGGCCCAAAGATGCGGGCGCAGAACAGGCCGTCACGCTCCGGTTTGAAGGTTCGGTAGTTGATCGTTTCCGGCTTTGTCACCTCGCCGTGTGACCACGAACGGATCTTTTCGGGCGAAGCGAGCGAAATGCGGATCGCCTCGTAATTTGTGGTCAATTGCGTTTTGTTTTCGTTATTGAATCGAAACATATTTCTCCAAGAAATCGGTCCAAAGTCCAGGGTCCGGAGTCCAAGGTCTGTTGTCTTTCAACTTTGGACCTTGGACTTGCGACTTTGGACTATTAATCTACACCTACCAATGCATCAACGCCGGCGACAATCGCCTCGGGGTCGATCTCATCTTCCTGAATGAGTTCGACATCGAGACACAAGCTCTGCAGTTCGCGGACGAGCACGTTGAACGATTCCGGAATGCCCGGCTCGAAATTCGAAACGCCCTTAACGATCGTTTCATATATCTTCGAGCGGCCGGCAACGTCGTCCGATTTGCATGTCAGCAGTTCCTGAAGGATGTGTGCCGCACCGTATGCTTCGAGCGCCCACACTTCCATTTCTCCGAAACGCTGTCCGCCGAACTGAGCCTTACCACCTAGCGGCTGCTGAGTGATCAGCGAGTACGGCCCGATCGAGCGTGCGTGTATCTTGTCATCGACTAGGTGAGAAAGCTTGAGCATATAGATGTAACCGACGGTCACTTTCTGCTCGAACTGGTCACCCGTCAAACCATCATAAAGACGTGTCTTCCCTGACGGCCCGACCGACGGACGCAGTTTGAGATCGTCAAACTTTTTGTTCGCCTGGCCGATGTATTCCTTGATCTCCGCTTCGCTGGCCCCGTCAAAAACGGGTGTCGCAAAGTGCAGCCCAAGAACGCGGGCCGCCCAACCCAGATGCGTCTCAAGGATCTGTCCGACGTTCATACGTGACGGTACGCCGAGCGGATTGAGCACGATCTCGACCGGTGTTCCATCCGGCAAATACGGCATATCTTCCTCGGGAAGAATGCGGGCGATAACGCCCTTGTTACCGTGGCGTCCGGCCATCTTGTCACCGACGGAAAGCTTACGCTTCATCGCGACAAAGACCTTGACCATCTTGATCACGCCCGGAGGCAGTTCGTCGCCCTGCTTGAGCTTGGTGATCTTCTCGTCATAAATGTCCGAGAGAATGTTGATCTGGCGGTCGGTACGCTTTTCGTATTCGCGAACTTCGTTAACGATGTCGATCTTGCCCGACGGCACTTCCGCCTTTCGCAGCAATTTCGGATCGATCTCGCTGACAGCCTCGCGAGTGACCGTCGTTCCCTTTGCAAGAATGACGTCCTTGCCGTCCGTCAGGTCCTTGGTCAATTTGCGGCCATCGAAAAGTTCGAAGATACGCTCGTCACGCTGTTCCTGAAGGATACGAATTTCGTCCTCAAGGTTGCGGCGAAGGGCTTCTTCTTCCAATCCCTCGATGTCGAGCGAACGCTCGTCCTTTTCTTGTCCCTTGCGGGTAAATACCTGAACCTCGACGACCGTTCCGTCGATTCCCGGCGGGCAGGTCAGCGATGCGTCTTTAACGTCGCCGGCTTTTTCACCGAAGATCGCACGAAGCAGTTTCTCTTCGGCGGTCAGCTGCGTTTCGCCTTTCGGCGTAACCTTGCCGACGAGGATCGAACCCGGCTTGACCTGAGCACCGATGCGGATGATCCCCGATTCGTCAAGATCGCGAAGCATATTTTCGCCGACGTTCGGGATATCGCGCGTGATCTCTTCCGGCCCGAGCTTGGTATCGCGTGCTTCGATCTCAAGCTCCTCGATATGGATCGATGTGTAGTAATCGTCCTTAACGAGCCGCTCGGAAACGAGGATCGCGTCCTCAAAGTTGTAACCGCGCCAAGGCATGAATGCCACCAGGACGTTTCGGCCCAGGGCGAGTTCGCCGCGGTCGGTACAAGGGCCATCAGCAATGACCTGGCCTTTCTTGACACTTTCGCCGACTGAGACAATAGGACGCTGGTTGATACAGGTGTTCTGATTAGAACGCTTGAACTTGACCAACGAATAGATGTCCGCCGTTACCTCACGCGAGATTGTGCCGTCGACCTGATGATCGGCTTTAACGATGATGCGTTCGGAATCGACATAATCGACCACGCCGTTACGTTTTGCGATAACCACCGCACCCGAATCGCGCGCGGCGATCTTTTCCATACCGGTTCCGACATACGGCGATTCGGCACGCAGAAGCGGCACCGACTGACGCTGCATGTTCGAACCCATAAGAGCACGGTTGGCATCGTCATTTTCTAGGAACGGGATAAGCGACGCGGCGACCGAAACAAGCTGTTTAGGCGAGACGTCCATATACTGGATCTCGCCGCGGTCTGCCGTGATAAACTCGCCCTTTTGACGAGCAGCGTTTCGCTCATTTACGAAATTGCCCTTTTCATCGAGCTCGATATTTGCCTGGCCGATGATCCATTTATCTTCTTCCCAAGCGGTCAGATAGAACGGAAACGGCTCAAACTCAGCCTGCTTACCGCCCTCCTTTGCGACCTTTTTATTAGCCTTTTCGACTTCCTCAAGCGGAACGTGCTCGTGCGGCTTGAACTTGGTGTCGCCGCCGTTGTGCATTTTCACGTACTCGATCACGCGGCCTTCCTCGACGCGCCGGTATGGCGATTCGATAAAGCCGAATTCGTTGATACGGGCAAAGCATGACAGCGATGAGATCAAACCGATGTTCGGGCCTTCAGGCGTTTCGATCGGGCAGATGCGGCCGTAGTGCGTCGGGTGAACGTCGCGAACTTCGAAGCCGGCACGTTCACGCGAAAGACCGCCTGGCCCGAGGGCCGATAGACGGCGTTTGTGCGTAATTTCCGACAGCGGATTCGTTTGATCCATGAACTGCGAAAGCTGTGACGAACCGAAGAACTCGCGGACGGCAGCCGTCACCGGTTTTGCGTTCACAAGGTCGCGCGGCATCGTGGTGAACATATCCTGTTGAATGGACATCTTCTCCTTGATCGCCCGTTCCATACGTTCGAGGCCGATACGGAACTGATTTTCGAGCAATTCGCCCACCGCGCGAACGCGGCGGTTTCCGAGATGATCGATGTCATCCTGGAAATAATTTTCGCTGTCCCGCTTCATATGGAGCAGGTAATTAACTACCTCGACAAAATCGGTCGGTGCGAGAAGCGAATCGGAGATCCGATCTTTCTCGGGACGTCCCATTTTGATGTTGAACTTCAAACGTCCGACGCGAGAGAGATCAAACCTGCGTGCATCGAAGAACATTCCTTCGAGCAGGTGATATGCGGTCGGCACGGTTGGCGGGTCGCCGGGACGCATCTTGCGGTAGATCTCAAGTAGAGCATCGACCGGCTTCGAGATCGCGTCCTTACGCAGAGTCGTCGAAATAACTTCACCGATAATATCGCTCTTCGGGAAAAAGACCTGAAAGGTTTCGACGCCTTCCTCAATGAGCTGCTGCAGTTTAGCCGTAGTGATCTCGCTGTTTGATTCGATGATGACCTCGCCGGTCTCAAGATTCACGACATCGCTCAAGGCGTATGCAGCTTCGAAATCAGCGATCGAAACCTCAACCTTATCGAGACCCATCCGGCGAAGATCGGCCAATGCCGCTTTCGTAACTTTCTTGCCAATTCGGGTGATCTCTTCTTTCTTGTCCTTAATGTTCTCTTCGGAACGCATTCCGGTCAGGTGCGTATTGCCGCTTTCCTTTACCTTCAGATAGACCTTGCCGTTTGCGGCGATCACGTCGTCGACCGTGTAAAAGAGGCTCAGGATATCGGCATTCGAATACTCGGCTCCTTTTACAACCTCTTCCAGAATGCTGTCAGAGATCGACTTCATATCGATCTGCGGGCTCAGCCACAAGCCGAGGGCACGCAGGAAGATCGTCGCCAGGATCTTTCGTTTGCCAAGGCGGGCGTGAAGAATTCCCTTCTGGTCATATTCGAACTCGACCCACGAACCGCGATACGGAATGATCTTCGCGAGATATTCGTCGCGATCGCCCTTGAAAAATACGCCCGGCGAACGGTGGAGCTGCGAAACGATAACGCGCTCGGTTCCGTTGATAACGAACGTACCGTTGTCGGTCATCAGCGGGATCTCGCCGAAGAAGACATCTTCTTCTTTAATGTCGCGGATGGTCGAAACATTCGTCTCCGGGTCTTTGTCGAACACCGTTAGGCGAATCTTTACCTTCAGCGGAACGCTGTATGACATACCGCGTTCCTGGCATTCCTGCTGATCGTGTTTGTGCTTCAGACCGACCGGCTCACCGCAATTCGGACAAAGCTTAGGGCGAACTTCGTTGAACGTACCGCAGTTGTTGCAAAGCACTTCAGCCGGGTTGAACGGATCGACCTTGATCTTCGAACCGCAATTCTTACAGTTGGCACGCAGATGTTCGAGGCCTTCGAGGTTGCCGCACTTACACTGCCAATTTCCGATCTGGTATTCGACAAATTCTAGCGTCGCTGTTTCGCGAAAATCCGATACCGGAAAGATCGAGCCGAAAACGGATTGCAGTCCGATCGTGTCGCGTTCTTCCGGGATGAGATCCATCTGCAGGAAGCGGTTATATGATTCGCGCTGAACTTCTATCAGATTCGGGATCTGGGCGGTCGTATAAATTTTTGAAAAGTCTACCCGGTTCGGTGATTGGCTCGTTCGCTTGCCGAGGCCGACCGTGTTGCTTTGAAGCGGATTGTTGATCATATGTTTATAATGCTCTGATTGATCGCCCATGCGAAAAATACCTGTTGCTTTATCCGTCGATAGTTGCTAGGATGCCCGTGTAAAAACTCCCGCCAATAAACGTCCTATTCCAGAAAAGACGGCAAATGCGGCCGAGGGTAAAGTATTCCCTGACCGCTTCTGGAGCAGTTGGCTTACGCCTATTAAGTTTTCCGAGAGTGCCAAAAGGGACACCAACTCTCCGTTAAATCGCGAGAACGTCTGCCACAAACCATTTAGACCCAATAACTTATCGAATCAATCCGCGACATCGCGGTTAAATAATGGGCAAACTGTCCCGAAGCCTAGCACTTAGTGTAACAACGACTGTTACTAATAGCAAATCCTGACGGTCGTATTTTGCAGAAGCCCGCGCATAAGCAAGGGCATAACATCCAACTTGATCGTATCGCCCTTGCTAACGCGCGGGCCTCTGCATTTAAACCAGTCTATTTGACTTCGACCGTTGCTCCGGCTTCCGTCAGCTTGGTCTTGATCTCTTCGGCTTCGTCCTTGGAAATGCCTTCCTTCAAAGCCTTCGGAGCGCTGTCGACCAGATCCTTGGCTTCTTTCAGGCCAAGACCGGCGACGACTTCGCGAACGACCTTGATGACAGCGATCTTGTTGCCGCCGGCAGCCGTAAGAACAACGTCGAACGTGTCCTTCTCTTCCGCAACCGGAGCAGCATCACCACCCGCAGCGACCGCCGCAGGGGCGGCAGCGGCAGCAGCCGAAACGCCGAAAACTTCTTCCAATTCCTTTACCAATTCAGACGCTTCAAGAAGCGTCATCGCTTTTAAAAATTCAACTACTTCGTCTTTTGTGATTGCCATGACTTTTATCTATCTCCTAATTAGGGTTCTGTTTTAACAAGTAAAAAAGTTAAAAGGTAAAATTATCGCCCTTCTCCTTACTTGCGTCTTGTTGTAATGCGATTCGAAAGTAATCCAGCTTGGGCCAATTTTGGCCTTCGCATTTTTACTTTTTACTTTCGCAATTGTCAGCCGGTAGAACCCACGGGACATCAGGATCGGGTTGCATCTCCTATCCACTTTGTCCGAGCAGCACAGATGACCTGACAATCACCCGGCCCGTTTTCCTTGAGTACGGCCATTAGAGCCTTTCGGCCCAATTTCAAATTCAAACTCTCCGACCTCAAATTTCGAGATCCGAAATTCAAAAAACTTTATTCAGCTTTCTCTTCTGCCCGAGCTTCTTCGGTTGCTTCCTCCGAAACTTCCTCAGAAGCAACTTCCGCAGCGGGTGCAGCTTCGATCTCAGCAGCAGGAGCTTCCTCGGCGGCAGCTTCTGGAGCAGCCTCAACCTCTGCGACCGGTGCTTCTTCCACCGGAGCGGCTTCGGCCTCAACTGCCGGAACTTCGGCAGCCGGTGGTTCCGCTTTTGCTTCCACAGCAGGAGCGTCGCCGGCCGGGGCCTTGTCGCCGATCTGTTTGATCACAACCGCCAGATCACGCGGCACGGCGTTTATAACCGTGACGAGGCCTTGAGCGGAACTGTTGATGACCCACAAAAGTTTTGAGATAAGCTCTTCTTTCGACGGCAGATTCGCGATCGTCGTCAATTGCGTGATATCGATCAGTTTACCGTCAACAACGCCAGACTTGAACGTATAGATGTCCGCGTTGTCCTTCATGAACTTCGACACCGCTTTAGAAAGGATCACCGGATCGCTGTCTGTCCATGCGATAGCGGTAACGCCTTTGAAAGCATCGCTCGCCTGCTCGAAATCTGTGCCTTTAACGGCGATACGTGCAAGTGTGTTCTTAACTACCTGATATTTTGCTCCCGCCTCGCGAAGGCTGTTGCGGAATTCCTGGTCCTTGTTGACCGTAAGCTTTGTAAAGCTAACGATCATCGCGGATTTTGAATCACGCAGCGAGTCCGTGAGGGCGGTCAGATCTTTTTGTTTTGTTTCTCTTGATTTCATTGTTCCGTTGAGCCCTTACTCACGTGCGGGCTACTGACACTCCTCACTTCATTAAACGTACGAAAGCTCATCGAGCAGAACGCCCGGGCTCATCGTTGCCGCGATATTGATCTTCTTAAGATAGCGGCCCTTTGCCGTGGTCGGCTTTGCCTTGATGACCGCATTGATCAAAACCCTTGTATTTTCCTGTAATTTTGCGGGGTCAAACGAGACCTTGCCGACGGGCGAGTGAATAACGCCCGTTTTATCGACACGATATTCGACCTTACCGGCCTTGGTTTCCTCAATGGCGGTTTTCACGTCCATCGTGACCGTTCCGGTTTTAGGGTTCGGCATCAGGCCGCGCGGCCCGAGAATTTTACCAAGCTGGCCGACCTTGCCCATCATATCCGGTGTAGCGATCAGCGCGTCAAAATCCAACCAGCCGCCCTTGATCTTGTCGACGATCTCATCGCCGCCAGCCATATCGGCGCCTGCCTCTTCTGCTTCTTTGATCTTGTCGCCTTGAGCGATAACGACGACCTTTTTGGCTGCGCCGCCAAGGCCATGGGGAAGGACGATGGTGCCGCGAACGAGTTGATCTGCTTTACGCGGATCGACGCCCAGCCACATCGTGAGTTCGACAGTTTCGTCGAATTTAGCGAAAGCGATCTCCTTCAATTTGGAAACCGCTTCGTCTAGCGTGTACTTCTTGCCCGGCTCGATCTTTTCAAAAGCCGCAAGATACTTCTTTCCTCTTTTCATTTTACCTCCAGGTAATAGCGAATCGTTCTAGGCGATTCTCCCTTTCTTTGACGCAGAGACACGGCGATCTTCTCTCCGCGTCTCCTTGTCTAACTAACCTTCAATTGTCAAACCCATCGACTTCGCCGTACCTTCGATGGTCCGCATTGCGGCTTCGAGGTTGGTCGTGTTTAGGTCCTGCATTTTCTTTTTCGCGATCTCTTCGATCTTGGCCTTAGAGATCGTTCCTACTTTCGCCTTATTCGGCGTTCCCGAACCCTTCGGGATTCCGGCTGCCTTTCTCAAAAGGTCGCCTGCGGGCGGAGTTTTCGTTTCAAACGTAAACGAGCGATCCGCGTAAACTGTTATCACGACCGGAATTTTCATATCCGGGTCGTCGTTCTGCGTTTTAGCGTTGAACGCCTTGCAGAATTCCATGATGTTCACGCCGTGCTGACCCAACGCAGGGCCGATCGGCGGGGCCGGATTAGCTTTTCCGGCCGGAATCTGTAACTTGATGTAACCTTCTATCTTCTTTGCCATTTTTCGATTTACGATCCCGAAAATATCGGGAATGTCCTCATTTTTTCGTTTGGAGTACCGCCTTTAGGCGGCCTTGCGTTACGAACAAATATCTCGCGGCCACGCAGGCCAGCTAAAGCTGGAACTCCGAACTTTAATCTTCTTCCGCAAACGTAACTTTTTCTACTTCCAAAAACCCTAATTCGTATGGTGTCGAGCGGCCGAAGATCGTGATCGATACCTTAAGTGTCGCTTTGTCTTCGTTTACCTCTTCCACCTTCCCGGTAAAGCTGGCGAACGGCCCCGATTTGATACGAACGACCTCGCCCATTTCGTAGGTAAACTTTGGTTTCGGCTTTTCGGTCGCGATCTCGATGTTATGAACGATCTGGTCGACCTCGGCCTGGGTCAGCGGCGTCGGCGCTTTTCCGCCGAGAAAGCCGGTAACCTTAGGGGTCGAACGGATCGCGTGAAAAACATTATCGGGGATCTTTCCCTTTTCATCGCATTCGATCTCGACGAGCACGTAGCCCGGATAGAACATACGCGACGATTCGATACGCTTATTCCCGCGCATTTCGACGACCGTTTCCTTCGGGAGCAGAACCTCTGTTATCTGTTCGGTAAGCTCCATGTCGCGGATACGCGCATAGAGGCTCTCGACAACCTTATTTTCGTGGCCCGAATATGTGTGGATAAAAAACCACTGCTTCATTTAAACGTCCTTAGAATCCGGCGATCTTGTTGACCAGCCACGTCAGCGCCTGAAGAATGTAAGTCCAGGCCTGATCGATCAAAAACAAATAGATCGCGAAGAAAATCACACTGATGATCACAATGATCGTCGTGTTCCTCACCTCTTCCGAAGACGGAAATGTTGTCCGCCCAAGCTCTTCGCGGGTCTTGCTGACAAATTCGCCGACACCGTTTTTCTTAGAGCCTTCTTGTAAAGTGTCTAATGCTTCCGACACGTTTTTTCTCCCGTCCAGCAAACTCAGTTTGCTGAAATCATATGACTGGCAGGGGTACCAGGACTCGAACCCGGACCTAAGGTTTTGGAGACCTCCATGCTAACCATTGACACCATACCCCTGTAAATAGTGAATAGCTGATAGCTAAAGTGAAAAATTCCTTGGAATTTTTCGCTTTTAGTTTTTAGCTTTTCGCTATTTGTTTTCTTTATGCAGGCGGTGGCAGCGACAGCGACGGCAAAACTTCTTAAGCTCAAGCCTGTTCGGCGTGTTCTTTTTGTTTTTTGTCGTCACGTAGTTACGCTCTTTGCACTCCGTGCACTGCAAAATTATGTTATCTCTCGGCATATCTCTTAGCTCTCAGCAATCGGCATTCAGCTTTTCAGCCGGACTAGCAATCTTACTGACTGCTGACCGCTGATAGCTGACTGCCGTCAATTATTCAACCACTTCTGAAACTGTACCGGCGCCGACTGTACGGCCGCCTTCTCTGATGGCGAATCTCAGGCCTTTTTCCATGGCGATCGGTGCGATGAGCGTGATCTCCATTTGGATGTTATCGCCGGGCATCACCATTTCGACACCGGCCGGAAGGTTTGCGACGCCGGTCACGTCTGTCGTCCGGAAATAAAATTGAGGACGGTATCCGGTAAAGAACGGTGTGTGGCGGCCGCCTTCTTCTTTTGTCAAAACGTATGCTTCAGCCTTGAACTTGGTGTGCGGCGTGATCGAGCCCGGTTTGGCGATGACCTGTCCGCGTTCGATCTCTTTTCGCTCAACGCCTCTCAGTAGCAGCCCGACGTTGTCGCCGGCCATACCCGAATCAAGAAGCTTCTTGAACATTTCGACGCCCGTCACAACCGAGTTTCGCGTATCTTTGATACCGATGATCTCGACCGCTTCGTTGACGTTGACCTGACCGCGTTCGATACGTCCGGTTGCAACTGTTCCGCGTCCCT
>Ga0193752_1001127_pt1 | contig 23059 bp, 18 predicted proteins | sample H1c1metaG_FD_144924 | JGI IMG/M metagenome (GOLD analysis project Ga0193752, IMG submission 144924) | Soil microbial communities from a riparian zone of the East river system, Colorado, United States - H1c1 | ecosystem: Environmental > Terrestrial > Soil > Riparian zone | place: USA: East River...
GATGGGGACCTGGTCATTCAGCATACAGCTACTTTAGAAAAGAAAACGATAGCCCGTGGTTATAATGCTGTGATAACCGAAGATAGCCGCTATCTTGTTTTTAAAATAAAGCCCATATTCCAGGAAACACGCCAGGCAAAAATAAAAAAGAAGAAAGCCGATGATATGACCAAGGATTCTATTGGCATTGTTGAATTGGGTAAAGATGCAGTGGTAAGATTTGCAAGAGTAAAAGGATTTAAAACACCTGAAAAAGGTTTTGGGTATGTAGCGTACCAAATGGAAAAAGCTTTAGCTGACTCCATAAAAAAAACTAAAAAAACTCCTGTTATTGATTCTGCCAAAGCAAATATTGATATGCTGGTAAAGCTGGCTGATTCTGTTATCCGCAAGTCAATGGAATCTGTGAATGTACAAAATCTTACCAAAGAAGAAATGATCGGCGCAGCCAATAAAGCGGTTAAAGAGATCATTAAAAAAGGCAAAGATGAGATCTATGTTACTGAAGATGTAATGAAAGATGCTGATGGTGATGATGCAGCTGGTGGAGGTGCAGCAACAGAAGGAACAGACCTGGTTGTAAGAAGGCTGAGTGACGGAAAAGAAAAAACTTTTAAACTGGTGAGCGATTATGCTTTTGATAAAAAAGGGACCAGGCTTGTTTTGAAAACTACTAAGGCTGCTAAAGACAGCAACAGCATTGCATTTGTGTTATTGTATAACCTGCAGTCGGAAAAAACTGACACGATCATGCGGAACCTGAATGAGGGTAAAAATTTCAGCTTTGATGAAGAAGGAACACAGCTTGCTTTTGTTGCAGAAAGAGACAGCAGCACCAAGGCATTACAGAAATTTTATAAACTCTGGTATTATACAAACGGTCAGGATAGTGCAAAGCTGGTCGCAGAAAAAAATACCGTAGGGATGCAACTTGGTTTTACCATCAGCGAGAATGCGCTCATAAGGTTCAGCAAGAATGGGAAGAAATTATTTTTTGGTACGGCGCCAATCATAGTAGCAAAGGATACCACACTGGTTGATTTTGAGCTGGCTCGCCTGGATGTATGGCATTATAATGATGATTACCTGCAGCCCATGCAGCTTAAGAATTTGACTAACGAACAAAGGCGCAGTTATTTGGCTGTATTTAAACCCGGCGATGATAAGATCATACAACTTGGAACTGACGATGCAGAAAATATAATTATTGTTAATGAAGGCAATGCCGACTGGGTTTTGGCACAAAGCAATAAAGGTAATCGCATTTCGATGCAGTGGGAGGGACGCACAAGGTCAACAGCATATGCCATCAGCACCATTGATGGTAAAAGAAGAATGATAAAGGCAAACGCACTGGGTAATTTTAACGCATCTCCTGCCGGTAAATATGTTTATTGGTACGAGCCCGATACTAAAAATTATTTTACCTGGAATACTACAACAGGTGTTATTAAAAACATCAGCGATAAAATTAAAGAACCACTGTATGATGTGGAGAATGATGTGCCAGATTATCCCAGTCCGGCAGGAACAACCGGCTGGACGGACAATGACCGGTATTTTCTCATCAATGATGTGTATGATATCTGGCAGACCGATCCTGAGGGAACAGAACAACCTGTGAATATCACCAATGGTTTTGGCAAAAAGAATAAAACTGAATTCAATTATGTAAACCTCGACAGGGAAAAGCGTTTTATCAATGCAGATGAAAGTATTTTACTCAGGTCGCAGGATAAGACAAGCAAGTACGGCGGCTTTTATACTAAAAAAGTAAATGTAGCCAGTGACCCTGTTCTGCTTACTGCAGGGCCATATAGTTTCAACAATCCAATTAAAGCAAATAATGCAGAGCAGTATATTGTGCAGCGTGCCAATATCAGTAAAAGTGAATTGTTCTCAACTGCCGATATGAAAAATCTTACCCAACTTACCGACCTGGCTGATCAGCAAAAGAATTACAACTGGCTTACTGCTGAATTGGTAAAATGGAAAATGTTTGATGGTAAGATGAGTGAAGGAATTTTGTACAAGCCGGAGAATTTTGATCCAAAGAAAAAATACCCTGTCATCTTTTATTTTTATGAAAGAGATGCTGACGGCTTATATACTTATCGAGGGCCTGCACCAAGTGCATCAACAGTTAACGTTCCGTATTTTGTCAGCAATGAGTATTTGATATTTGATCCGAATATTTATTATAAAGATGGAGAGCCTGGTAACAGCGCTTATAACAGCGTGGTAAGTGCGGCAAAATATCTTTCTAAAATGCCCTGGGTAGATAGTACACGCATGGCATTACAGGGACAAAGCTGGGGAGGTTACCAGATCGCTTACCTGGTTACCAAAACAAATATTTTTCGTGCTGCATGGGCCGGTGCGCCTGTTAGTAACATGACGAGTGCTTATGGTGGTATTCGCTGGGGCAGCGGTTTGAACCGGCAGTTCCAGTACGAAAAATCACAGAGCAGGATCGGTGCCACTTTATGGCAGCGCCCCGATCTGTATATAAAAAATTCTCCACTATTCGCAGCCGATAAAGTAACTACACCTTTAGTGATGATGAATAATGATGCTGATGGTGCCGTGCCCTGGTACCAGGGTATTGAATTTTTTACAGCGCTGCGTCGCCTTAATAAAAAAGTATGGTTGCTGCAATACAATGGTGAAGACCATAACCTGGTTGAGCGCAAGAACCGTAAAGATCTTTCTGTAAGACTGGGCCAGTTCTTTGATTATTATTTAAAAGATGGCAAGCCTGCTAAATGGATAAAAGACGGTTTGCCTGCAACAGAAAAAGGAAAGGATTGGGGCCTCGGCATACAGTAATTGCCGGGTAAACTGTGCAACAGGAATAGTGTGTATATTTATGGCTGCATTTTATAACAAGTAACATTCATTTTTATGATCAGATTAATCAGTACCGTCTTACTTAGCTTAACTTTTTTTATTTCTTCTGCACAATCAAAATTTACCACCCGGGATAGCCTGAATGTTTTTTGTGACAAAGTGATGCAGACGATAGTGGACGGTAAATACTCTGTGGCCATACAAATGTTCACACAAAAATCTGTAATGGATGGTACAGTAATAAACAATATCGACAAAACATTGAATGACCAGATGCCGAATATCCTGCCGTACTATGGAAAAATAATGGGCTATGACCTTATCGAGGAAAAGTCATTGAAAAATGCATTGGCACGCAGAAAGTACATTTTGAAATTTGAATACTACTTTCTGACCTTTGACTTTGTTCTTTATAACAACAACACGGGCTGGACAATTTCCAATTTTTATTATAAAGATGAGACAAAGGAACTTTTCTAAAATAATATTTATCCGTATTTGATAATTTTAAAAGTGCAGAAAAAAATGAAACTGTTTTTCCCGCTGGTGTTAATACTTGCTGTCGATTTTTTTTCAAGTTGCTCCAAATCAGGTGAGCCTGTAACACATATCAATTGTGATGGCCTGGTTACAGACACATTGGGCACAAATGACAACGCCAGGATCTATATTCCTAATTCCTTCACGCCCAATGGTGATGGCTTGAATGAAATATACAGGCCTGTTACACAAAACATTGATTCTATAAAGTTCACCATCTACGATGAAAACAATGTGGTAGTGTTTACTTCCGATCTTTTGGGAGATGGCTGGTTACCGCCACCACCAACGCTTCCAATAAAGAAATATTATTACAGGATACAAACCACTACTATTAGTGGTAATAAAATTGGAATTTGTGGCGATGTGTATGCTCTTACCTGTTATACAATAAATCCTCCTAAGAGTTTTTATTATTTTGAAGATATGCTGACACCGAATGGATTCACAGGCCCAACTGCAGAAACTTTGGTAACCTGTCCTTAAAATATTAAACTGCAAGCAATGAACATGCATAAACAAATAGCAGGTATTGGTCTTATAACTTTATCAGTGATATTTTTTGCCTGTAATAATTCGGGCCAGCAGGTTAATAATAATTCAGATCAGGATACCACTAAGACGGCCTATGTTCCCGATTCAAAAGAATTGTACAACAGTATTGTTCATATGGACAGTGTTTTATTTGGGGCATACAATATCTGCGACCTGCCAACCATGGCTGATTGTTTTTCTGAGGACATTGAATTCTATCATGATAAAGGTGGCTTGATGACGAATAAGGATAGCATCATGGCTGCCACCCAAAAGAATATCTGTGGTAAAGTTACCCGTGTGCTGGTAACGGGCAGCATTGAAGTATATCCCATAGCCGGGTATGGAGCCATTGAAATGGGGCAACATTATTTTATCAATAGCCAGGAACCAAAACCTGATCATCCTTCGATCGGTAAATTTGTGCATACCTGGAAAAATGAAAGTCCACAGGATCCTGCGGGCGGGAAATGGAGGATTACCCGTGTCATCAGTCTACATTAAAAATTCATAAAATGAAAATTCTGGTTGATGATACGATCAGTTTGGAATTTCTGGAAGAGATTCATGCCGAATCTTTATTCAACCTGGTTAATGCCAACCGTGCGCATTTAAGGGAATGGCTGCCCTGGGTTGACCAGATGCAGAGCGTTGCAAATTTTGTTTACTATATCAGTGATACAAAAAGACGTGCTGCGGATAAGACCGATTTTGGTTATGCCATCATTATTGATAAAAATATTGTTGGCAGGATCGGGTTACACCATATTAACCAGCATAATAAAATTGCTGAAATAGGTTATTGGCTGGCAGATGACCAACAGGGCAGGGGTATTATCACCAGGTGCTGTACTGCACTTATCAATCATGGATTTACGCAACTGGGCCTTAACCGTATTGAAATTAAATGCGCCACAGGCAATGAAAAGAGTCGTTCCATTGCAGAAAAGCTGCAGTTTAAACAGGAAGGGATATTAAGGGAAGCAGAATTGCTAAATGGGAAATTCATAGACCTATACCTGTATGCTATGCTTAAAAAAGAATGGGCTATACTCAACCTTTGACCAACTAGGAACTCCCGTTTTGTCATTTCGACGATAGGAGAAATCTATTTGTTAAGTATAACAGATGTCTCCTGCCGTCGACATGACAGAGGATTTATTCAAATTTTAATAAGGGATCTTAACCTGTATCTTACAACCCTTGCCGGGACTGCTTTTTATGGATACTTTACCACTAAAACATTCAGCCCTGTATATGATATTTGAAATGCCAATACCTTTTCTCTGGAGATGTGTATTAAATCCTTTACCATCATCTGTTATGCTGACTGAAATAAACCCGCTTTTTAATATCATCACGATCTGTACATTTTTAGCTTCAGCGTATTTTTGAATATTATTCAGTTGCTCCTGTATTATCCTGTAAATATTCAGTTTCAGGTCTTCGCCAATTGTAGCATCGGGGATGGTATATGTTAAACTGGTTTGTACTGCTGTATTTTCACTAAGCGTGTTCAACAGGTCCTCTACCAGATTATTCAGCTTAATGCTTTTTTGGGGTATTACCAGTTTCTGGCTGAGGAGGCGTATCTCCTCAATAGAATTATCTATTAACTCCATCGGGTATTTTACTATTTTTTTTATTTCTTCATTTTTTTTGCCGGCAACACTCAGGAACATTTTTGAGCCTGCCAGTATCTGGTTAATATTATCATGCAGTTCCTGCGCAATAAAGTTGCGCTCTTTTTCCTGCCCGGTAATGATGGCCCTTGCTATTTTCTTTTGTTCCAATATCTTTTGTTCCTGTATTTTCTTCTCCAGTAATTTCAGGTTTTTTTCAGCTTCCGTACGTTCCGTTATATCCTGCAATATGCCAAATAGCCTGCAGGGTTTTCCGGATTCATCAAATTCAAACCGCCATTCAATATGACCATACCTTTTTTGCCCATCTTTAAGCAGGAACCTGAAATCGATCTTGGAATCATTAAAATTATCGAAGGCTTCAGCAATAAACTTTTGTGCCGGAACGGCATCATCCGGGTGTATAAAAGAGAGGAAAAGTTCTGTTGAGGGAATAACTTCTGATTTGTTCAACCCCAAAATCCTGTACATTTCATCCGACCAGGTATGTTTGTTCTTTACAAGATCGATCTCCCAATTGCTTAAATGAGTTATAGCCTGCGCTTCATTTAACCGTATTTCACTTTTCACCAGGGCTTCTTCTGATTTTTTTCGCTCAGTAATATCCCGTGAAAAGCAAGCTGTACCAATAATTGTCCCATCCTGGTTAATTGGATAAAAAGATATTTCCGTCCAGAATTCAGAGGGCGATTCAAAACGTTCTATAATGGTAAATGATTCCCCGGATAAAGCCCGTTGATAGAGTATTTTGAAATGTTGTACCTGTTCATCAGTAAACAGGTGGGAAAGTATATATTCTCCGGCTACGAATGTTTTGCCAACTGACTCCTCCAGGTTCTTTTTAAACGCATCATTAAAAGTGATCAGTTTAAATTCACGGTCCACACTCCACATCAGGTCCTGGGTATTGTTAATTAAAGCCTTAAAATTATTGCTGTCAAATTCTTTTTGTTGTTCGGCTATTTTTCTTTCGGTAATATCACGGCCAGTAAGGCATATGCCAATTGTAGTCGCTGTATCCCTTACAGGTGTAACAGAAAAATCAACCCATTTAAAATTGCCATTTTTCAGATTATAGAAACGTTCGTATTCAACAGTTTCGCCACTAAGTGCCTGCGCAACTATAAGTTTAAAAATATCTTTCCTTGATTCTTCGATAAAGTCATGGATAACTTTGCCAACTTCTATTTGCATTTCACTGCCCCAAAGAATATATTCTTCCATCTTCCGGTTAAATGACTTAACAATGCCATCCTGATCAACTAACAAAAAACCTTCTGAAGTATTTTCAAAAATAGCCCTGAGGTTATTTTCGGATTGTATTATTTTTTGATCAGCTTCCTTTTTTTCTTTTTCAGCCTTTCGTTGTTTTAATACAGCATCAATGGCTGATGGCAACCTGTTCAGCCTGTCTTTAAGAATATAATCATCGGCACCAAGTTTAATAATATCTGCAGCAAACTCTTCTGATACAGCACCGGTTACCATAATGAAAGGGACATTGGATAATTTTTGACGGGCTAAATTAAGGGCACTTGCCGAATCAAACTGCGGCAATGAATGATCGGACAAAATAATGTCGGGCTTAAATTGATCCAAAGCCTGCACATAGGATTCTTTGTCCATTGCGAGGCTGAATTCGCAAGGAGACTTTTCTTTAATAAGCAGCCGTTTTACGATCTCTGCATCAGTATGGCTGTCTTCAAGGATCAGAATTTTTAGGGAATCTTTCATAGTATCTTCATTTAGGTGGGTGGTTGGTTTAATAATAGCCAATAGAATCCCAGGTTCTTAATAGCTTCTGCAAAACCTTCAAAATTGAGAGGTTTTACAATGTAACTGTTGGCACCAAGGTTATAGCATCGTTTTATATCAGGGTCTTCTTTAGAGGAAGTTAGAATAACCACGGGAATCATTTTAATGCTTTCGGTGGATTTAATTTTTTCCAATACTTCAATGCCGTTTACTTTAGGCATGTGTATATCCAGCAATATCAATTTAGGGGTATGATTTACATCTCTTGTGTCTGCATACTTACCCGTAGCAAAAATAAATTCCAGCGCTTCTTCTCCATCTTTTACATGGTAAAGATTGTTGCTGAGGTTATGCTTCTTTAATTCACGGATGGCTAATTCCGCATCTTGGGTATTATCTTCCACTAATAGCAGGTCTACAGAATTCAGGTTCATAACTGTATATTTTAATTGTTAACGTTTAATATGCTAAACAACAGGTAAACTAAAATAGAAGCTGGCTCCTTTGTTGATCTCTCCTTCGGCCCAAACTTTGCCGCCGTGTTTTGAAATTACTTTCTCTACTATAGCAAGCCCAATTCCTGTACCATCAAATTCATCAGCACTATGTAATCTTTGGAAAACGTTAAAGAGTTTGCTTTTATATTTTTCATCAAATCCTACTCCATTATCTTTTACAAAAAAAACATTTTCATTATCCTGCATGAATGACCCTATCTCAATATTTTGAACAGGCATTTTTGCAGAGTATTTTGCTGCATTTGAAATGAGGTTTATCCAAACCTGCCTCAATATATTTATGTCACCCATGACAGGAGGCAACTCATGTATCAGCCATTTTATTTTTTTGGAATTGTTGTCTTTCTTATCTATCTCTTCAGCTATCTCTTTTACCATTTCGCCGGTATTGATATTGGTCTTTAAAACTTCCTGCCTGCTCATTCTTGAAAAAGTGAGCAGGTCATCAATGAGCTGGCCCATTTTTTTTGTGTTGTTGATGATAACAGCAGTTATCCTTTTTGCTTCGTCGTCCAGTTTTTCTATGTAGTCTTCCTGCAGTATGGCCGAGAAGCCGATAATAGCCCTTAGCGGGGCTCTCAGGTCATGTGAAACAGAATAAGAGAATGCTTCCAGTTCGTCATTTGTTTTCCTGAGTTGCTCTGTACGGGTAATCACTTTTTGTTCCAGTTCTTCATTCAGTTTCTGAACCTCCAGTTGTGCTTTCTTGCGGTCATTTATTTCCCTGAAAAAAGCAAGTATTCTTTCTTCTCCGGCAATATTGGCTTTCTTTAGATTTACCTCCAGCCAGTTATGGGAGCCGTCTTTATTTTTGTTTAACCAGTCAAAAAGCTGGGGCTTGCCGGCAGCTGCTTTTTGCAGGTAGTTTATAGCATGTTGCATGGTATAATCAGGGCTGCCCGTGATAAAAATTTCAGGGTTGCTGTGAATAATTTCTTCTTTGCTGTAACCTGTAATTTCAACCGCCCGGTTATTGGCTTCAATAACTTTTCCGGTGTCTATTTCATGCACATAAATGGCATCACTTGCTTTTTCAAATATTTCACGGTAATTGGCTTCGGCACTTAGTATGGCAGCTTCTGCTTTTTTTCTTTCCGTAATATCTATCGAGAGGATAAATATGCCTTCAGGTATTGGCTGAAAACTGAGCTCAAACCAGCCAACTGTGCCATCAGGAAAAGTAAATTCATTTTCGAGGTGAATAGAAACCCTTTCATCAAAACACTGCTGGTATACTTTAAAAATTTCAGTCTGCTCAATACCCGGGAATTTTTCCATTACCGTATAACCGATCATTTCATCCCTTTTGTATTTGGCATTTTTTGCCAGCGAATCGTTGATATAGATATATCGCCAGTCAAAGCCGATTATCTGTGCACCTTCCAGCATATTATCCAGCGTATTGCGGAACTGTTTTTCGCTGGCAATTATTTTTTCTTCTGCTTTCTTTTGTTCGGTAACATCATGCGCAAGAACAAACCTTGCTTTTCTGCCTTCAAATAGTATTTCGTGAGCTATGATCTCTACTGCTATGATGGTACCATCTTTCTTCCGGTGCCTCCAGATACCTTTGTTATAGTTTGTATCATTTGTTTTAAAAGAATGATCAGATCTTATGAAAAGTTCTGCGTCTTCTTCAGGCCTTATATCCATCGCTGTCATAGAAAGAAATTCCTGGCGGCTGTACCCATATTTCAGGATGGCCATTTCATTTACATCCAGGAACTTAAAAGTTTCCAGGTCAATTACCCACATTGGCATGGGATTGTTTTGAAAAAGATAGCGGTATTGTTTTTCGCTTTCAATTAATTTCTGCTCGGCTTCCTGGTTCTCTGTCATGTCAAGCGTGATCAGTATCACTTCAAGTATCCTGCCTTCATTATCTTTTAGCGGGTACATTAATAATTGCACCCACCGTTTACGTCCTGTTTTTCCGATCAGTGCAGGGTCATACTCATAAATATCTGTAGTAGATGTTTCACCTGCAAATGCCCGTTCAATAATCCTTGACATTCCGGAAGCTTTCATCTGCGGGTCTTTGAGGATATTATAACCAACTGTATTTTCACGCTTGTCCTGCCACATGATCTCCCAGGCAGGATTGGCAGCAATATGGGTTCCATCAGGAGCATACCTGATAACCGGTGACGGGTATTGCTCAATAATGGCACGAAAACGTTCTTCACTTGCAATTAATTTTGCTTCTGCCTCAACCCTCGCTGTTATATCCCGGAAATTGAATACAAAGGCTTTTATATTTTTGTCGTGCAATAAATTGGTGATGGAACCCTCTACCCATAAATAATTGCCATTCTTATGCCGGTTACGAAATGAAACATTTACCGATCTGCCCGGAGCTTCTTTTAATTTCTGTATAATACCTATGGTGTTTGGCAGGTCGTCGGGATGAATATTCTGTATCCCGTTTGCATCCTTTAGTTCTTCATCGGTCCACCCCATGATACGGGTTGCAGAAGGGCTTCGGTAAAAGACTTTGAAATCTGCATTTATCAACGTAATAATATCATAATTGTTTTCAATGATGGCCCGGAAACGGTTTTCTTTTTTTTCTATTTCAGCGATACGTTCCTTTACCCGCTGTTCCAGCTCTTCATTTTGTTTGCTTAATACGTTTTCTGCTTTTTTACTAATGGTGATATAGCTACGGATAGAAAAAAGAATAATTGCCAGTAAAAGAAAAACGCTGGCAAGAAAGATCAGGAATGCACGGTTAAAGACTGCAATGCTTTTATTATTTTCCAGCTCCCGTTGAACAAGTAATTTCCTTTCATCTTCCTGTATGTCAACAATCAGCTTACGGATCTTATCCATATACTGCATACCAAGCCGGGTAGCTACCAATTCGATGGCTGCATTAATTCCTTTTTCATTTCTTAATACAACTGATCGCATCGAAAAATTGATCCTTTTATCAATAGCTACCGACAGGGAATCGATCCTTGGTTGCTGCACATCATTATCACTGGTGAGTTCTTTAAGTTTTTTTATATGGTTGAACACTTCATCTTTTGCGATGTTAAAATGTTCCAGGTAACCTGAATCTCCTGTTAGTACATAACCGCGGCTTCCGCTTTCAAAATCTTTGGTGATGGACAGGATCTGCCGGGTTTCATTTAATACTTCATTGGTATGAGTAACTAACCGTGCTGTACTGCGCCGCTTATCATTATAATATGAGGAGAATATGCTGAGTACTACTATCAGCAAAATGACAGCGCCAAAACCAGTAATTAACCTGCGATCGAAACCTACTTTTTTATGCAATGCCGGTTGGCTAAACCAAATAGCGGCTGTAAGTATAATAAAACCAATGGCTGCATAAACAGGCAGGTAAATATATGTTGGGATACCGGTAATAAAATTAAAACCAATAAGCATTAGCAATGCCATGAAAGCAATGCCTGACAAATAAAAGAACTGGTAGGTGGCTGATCTTACTTTATTTAATAACAGCAGGCCGGTGCCAATGAAAATAAAATTTATCGCCGACAGGGGAGACATGCGCCCAGCAAAATAAGTAGCTGTTGTGCGGAGCTCATCTTTTACAAAGAGTTCATCGATCCCCAGGTTAAATCCAAAAATAAATTCTGCCAACGTAAGTATGCCTGTTAAAATAACAGCAACAGACAGGATGATGGAAAGGAGCCCTTGTTTTTTATTATTATCCCTGGAATAATTAAGTAATAAAACAATTGAAGAAAATATAAAACACAGGGCAGTATTAAATTTCATGGTGGCCTGGTCGGCAACAAACGTTCGCAGAAGATCGTTGTGTGTAAACCAGCCGATGAGTATTACAATGCCAATTATCATTGTAACAATGGTAGCAAGTAAGGATATTATGGGTAATTTGTTTTTCAGAGTAAAAGGTTATATGTAAAATTACCAATCTTCTATTTTTATAATTGTAGAAAATCTACTACAGGTTTTTTACTATAGTAGAATTACGTATCAACCATATTGATAAACTACATCTTTTTTTTGCAGGCGGGTTGTATATTCTATATAAGTGGTAAAGAGAAAATGTAAGCGTTCAATTGAGTATGTAAATTAAACGATAATGGGCAACAGGACTATACCCGCTTTGAGGTATTGCTTATCTTGTTTGATATATATACCTTGTAAGGTTTTAAAATATACAGTTGTTAAACAATGGTAATTGAAACCCCGATATGGTCACTCAGTTTTTTGTCCAGGTCCCAGGTGTGAGAACTTACAGATCTTCCTGCAATAAACTTCTTTGGCAAAACAATGTGGTCAATATTATTTGGAATTGCTGATGTAAGGTTTTCCAGGCCCAGCTTTGCAAATGAATCATTAATTTTTTGCCTGCCGCTTCCTGTAAAATAATAATTGTCTCCAAACGAAATATTGAAATCGCCGGCAATACACAAATTGTTTTCACCGGCAATTTTATCAAAGTCTGCAAGTTGATGATCCAGGTCTTTAGTAAAACCTGCTTTCCTGTTTCCTTCAGTTCCGATTACCGTTCCATAAACAACTAAGTCGCCGAATGGTGTTTTTAAAACTTTGCAAATAGCTGTATCGTCCCTGAAAGTTTTGAAGTTTCCGATTGGATCATACTTTGAAAAAATGCTGACCCGTTTTTCACCTGTGGTGTAAAAATCTTCAGGCGCATTTGATGGCAGGCAGGCTATGAAAAACCTATCAGGTTTGCAGCCGGGCAATGCGGGAGGAGAACCTTATAGGTTTGAAGATGGACCCCCCCACAAACACTATAAGGTTTCCCGTGCACAGGTACCTGGTCACAAACACTTATAGGTTTGCCAGCGCTGCCGGCAGGCAGGTTCCCAATCTTAGCTCTTCCACATCTCAGTTAAAATTAAAATGTCGGCATTTACATTTTTCAAAATGTCTTCGATCACGGGGATCTTTATCATTTTTTGTTGGGCGTTCAATATTCCAGGTTGCTATTTTCATGCAGGGGTTTTAGTCTACTTAATTAAACTATTGCTTCAACCTCCCCATGCCAATAATGGCAGCCGGCAACCATGCAACAGGAATGCGCTGAGCGGGTATAACAGGCTCGATCGCCAATACTGCGATCGCCAGGTTACCTGCAGGTGCATTCGTACCGATGATGATGTCTTTTGCCGGTAGCTGCGTGTCTGCGTACACGAAACTGTATTGCTCCATGGCAATTTGCACAGGGGAACTGTCCTCAAATGCTGAATACAATATGGCGAGTTTGATATTCACCTGTGTTGTTCCGGCAGGCATTTTTTTCATATCCTTCCGGGGATTCATGGCAGGTATATTCACCAATAGTTTTCCGCTGCCCGTATCACTGATGAAAATGGAAGTAAAGAGCATATCCCTCAGGTCGGCATCAGGATTGAGCTGGCACATATCATTTGGCCTGGCACTGATATCCCATTGGAGCAGCTCATGGTTGGCAGCATAGTGGTTACGCATCCAGCCCCGGGTATTATTATAAGAACTGAGGCCGAAAGGAAAAAGTAACTGCCGGCTCAGCACCTTAAGCATCCGGGTACCATTCGACGATACCATACCAAAAATAGATCTGTTGGTAGTTGGTAAATGGCCTCTTTTCCTTTTCCGCCTGAGAGGTTTTGTCCTTACAAAATTCTTTCCATTCCTTGTATAAAACACGAGGTTTCCGACCGCCCCGCTGAGGTTGTTATCTTTAATTATTGCCATGGTTTTACATTTTAAATACAGGCCAGGAAGGAGTTTAACCCTATCCTGGCATGGTATAACAGTTATCTAATATACAACAAATGCACTATAATACCATATTATACCACAAAAAATGTGGTATAATATGGAGTTGATGTGGACTTGATGTGGAGATAAAGGGGTTTTAATACCTTTAAACCTGCTGTTTTTGGCACTGTGTCTTGTACTGAAAAAGCTTTACACCAATCGACAGATCCAACCTCACAAGCTATAGAAGTCCGTTGCTGTTACCATTGCTCAACCCGTATAGAAGTTCCCCGGGAGATACAGAAAGTTTTATTTGAAGAATATATAAGGATGTATGAAGAATAAAAAACTACAACTTAATTCAACAGTCAATGTCTTATCCGGACGATAGTATTTAATAAAAATGCCCCGAAAAACTCCGGGGCATACTAAGCAATTAGTCCTGTTTAAAATTTAAAACCAACAGTAGCAACAATATTTCCTTTTTGTTGCTTTAATTCGGCATAGGTGTTTGCCCGGTCTTCGAGCCGGTACGGAAAGTTTACATCTTTATTAATAGCATGCACATAAGTAAGGTCAACAAAAAAACCTTTATTGCGGTATCCAAGTCCGCCGCTCAATAACATACGGCTGGCTTTTAGTTCAGCATCTTTATAGGGTTTGCTGTAATAAGCAAAGCCCAGTCTTGCCATAATGATCTTAAATTTCAATTCGCCACCCACCCTGAAATTAAAATTGCCCTTGTAATTTCTTTTAACCACTTTGTTCAAAGCCTTGTAATATGCTTTCTCCTCATCGGTCACTGTTTCATTATCGCTGCTGAAACGGCTGCCACGATGCTGTACATATTCTATATCGGCGCTGATGAATCCCCTTTGTTTGGTAACATCTTTCACTTCCCTGAAAACATAAGAGGCGCTAAGGATGGCTTTGAATGGGGTGCTTTGTATATATTCTGCTTTGCCGGGCTGGCCATTGGTAAAGTCCTGGGAACTTATGACGAACGAATCTACCGGGTTCTCCACCTGGGTTGTTAAAAGGGTGGTACGTTCATCTTTTAAAAACATCCAGGTAGGTGTATGTATAGCAAGGCCTAAACGTATATAATCCTTTGGCCGGTAGATGATACCTACTTTGGCATTAAAGCCCATGCCGGTTGTTTTAAAATAATCGGTGTATTCAAACTGTTTAAAATAGTTGGAAGTATTGGCTGATGTATCGGATTCTTTAAAAGTTGTATTACTGGTATAGTTTACAAGCGGTACACCAATGGCACCACCAATAAACCATTTGTCTTTACTGTTGTGTGCAAAGCCAATAGAAAGTTCCGAAATAGCGCCCCTGGTTTTCTGTATCATTTCCTGTTGCAAAGCCTGTCCTGCATCCAGTATATATTCAGGCGCACCTTTTACCTGCTTAATACCGTTTATAGTAACTGTATCGATCAGGTAGGTATATAATGCGGGAGCAGATGTATAGGGAAAAGGAGAGGCATCCCGGCTTAATACTTCGTCAATGGTATAGCCACTCCTGGCAAATTCTTCGGCAAACCGTTCACTGTAGGAACTGTAATTATTCAAACCCTTATAGCGTATCTCATTATTGAAATTGGCTGTTTGATTAATGGCGATGCTGAAAGCACTGCTGCTCCCTGACTTATTACCATTGCTGTGCCCGAAGACCCATCCGCTTGTACCAAACCCAAAATTATTCTTTGCGTTTTCCGAATCGGTGTTCCTGAACTTTGCGTTGTTATTATTTAAAGCAAAACCCGGTGTAATGACAAATTCATTTGTCTTATAAAAACCAAGGCCGGCGGGGTTTACAAAAGTGGCATTGATATCGCCACCCAGGGATCCCATCACACCGCCGATCGCCATATTTCGTGCTGTGCCATTTTGTGGATAGAATGAATACCGTATCGCATCTTCGGGAACCTGTGCGTAAATAAGAGAACCGGTAAATAAAAAGATGAGGAGTAAATATATTTTCATGAATTACTTTTTATGAAGAATGGGTTTTAATAAATCAACAATCAAATATAATAGCTCTTCGAATTGTTCTCCGAGTATTCCCCCTTTAGGGGGTTAGGGGGTTTCGGGGTATTAACCACCTCTTCCCGGCCTGCTTACAGATCCTGAACCACTGCTGCCCGAAGAAGAACTTCCGCTACTGCTATTTGATGATGGTGTATAAGACCTTGTATTGTTTGATGAAGGCGTTGTTGATGATGGGGTTGGCTCAACCGTTTGTCTCAGCACTTCACGAATGCGGCTTCCGCTCCTGTTGCTGTTGTTATATTGCGTAGAAGAATTAGAAAAGGTTAATGTGCCATTTGTTTTGCCTGATGCCACTCTTGGATTATACCCGTTGTACGCATTCAGATTTACCATGCGGGGGGTAGTGTTAACCTTTACTGCATAAGTTGGGGTTGCCGTATAAATGGCCCAGGGATAATAATAAGGGTTGTAATAATAACCGGTACTCTTGCAGCTGCAGTAACAATAATTATACGGGCTGTTATCATACTCATATTCCCGCCTGAAATTTCTCCAGCGGTAGTCACGTACAGCCATTGTTATTTCATAATCATTATTCACGGGGCGCCTGTCTTCCTCAGGTTCGGTATATTTTTTTTCTGTAACAGGTTTTACCGGGGAGTAATACACATCATCCGGTGTTTGGCCGGTTTTATAAGCTGTGCTGCAACTGCTGAAAGCCGCTACAGATACAATAAAGAGTAAAATTTTTGATTGCATGGGTATTTGTTTATAGCGTTTAAAATTGAAGTTACTATTTTTGTGCAGTTCAGAAGTACCCGTTAACATATCGCATCAGACAATAAAGTTAAACTGCCTGATGTTAAGGCTGTGCTAAAACAAAAAGGGATTTATTAAAATTTATACAAATTAAATGAGTAAAGAGTTAACATCAAGAGCAGAAGATTATTCACAATGGTACAACGACCTGGTCATTAAAGGTGGGCTGGCAGATTATTCTGCCGTAAGAGGTTGCATGGTTATAAAGCCTTATGGTTTTGCCCTTTGGGAAAACATGCGTGACCAGTTGGATAAAATGTTTAAGGAAACGGGCCATGTAAATGCATATTTCCCCTTATTCATACCTAAAAGTTTTTTAAGCAAAGAAGCAGCGCATGTGGAAGGCTTTGCCAAGGATGTGCGGTAGTAACGCATTACCGGCTGATGAACGATCCGAACGGAAAAGGCATTGTGGTTGACCCTGATGCAAAACTGGAAGAAGAACTCATCGTTCGCCCGACATCTGAAACCATTATCTGGAACTCTTATAAAGACTGGATACAATCATACCGTGATCTTCCTTTATTAATAAACCAGTGGGCCAATGTGGTGCGTTGGGAAATGCGGACCCGTTTGTTTTTACGCACTGCCGAATTTTTATGGCAGGAAGGACATACTGCCCATGCAACCAAAGAAGAAGCTGTTGAAGAAGCTGAACGCATGCTTGATGTGTATGCTGAGTTTGTTGAAACCTATATGGCAGTACCGGTGATCAAGGGTGTAAAAACTGCCAGTGAACGTTTTGCAGGGGCAGAAGATACTTATTGCATCGAAGCTTTGATGCAGGATGGAAAAGCGCTGCAGGCCGGCACATCACATTTCCTGGGACAGAATTTTGCCAAAGCATTTGATGTACAATTCTTGACCAAAGAAAATAAACAGGAATATGTGTGGGCAACATCATGGGGTGTATCTACCCGTTTGATCGGTGCATTGATCATGGCGCACAGCGATGACCAGGGTTTGATATTACCGCCTAAAATTGCACCGGTACAGGTGGTGATCGTTCCTATTTATAAAGGGGAGGAAAGTAAAGCAGTTATTGATGCCAAAGCTGGTGAGATCATTGCTTCATTAAAGGCATTAGGCATAAGGGTTAAATACGATAACAGCGATAACAGCCGCCCCGGCTGGAAATTTGCCGAGCATGAATTGAAAGGTGTGCCGGTACGTATTGCTATGGGCCTGCGTGATATGGAGAATCAGGTGGTGGAACTTGCCCGCCGTGATACCAAAGAAAAAAGCAGTATGCCTATGGAAGGGCTTGCAGATGCAGTTGCAAAACTGCTGAACGAGATACAGGAGAACATGTATAATAAAGCGCTTGCTTTCAGAACTGAGAACATAACAGCAGTTGATAACTGGGATGATTTTGTAAAAACACTGGATGAGAAAGCTGGCTTTATCTCGGCACATTGGGACGGCACTGCTGAAACCGAGGAAAAAATAAAAGAACAGACCAAGGCTACCATTCGCTGTATCCCTTTAAATAATAAACAGGAAGAAGGTAAATGTGTTTTGACCGGCAACCCAAGTACACAGCGGGTTTTGTTTGCAAGGGCATACTAAAATGTTAATCGTTATCTGTTAATCGTTATCTGTTAATCGTTTAAGCGGGTCAACCAATTAACTATTAACAGATAACATACTAACTGCGTAAAGAGGAATACCATTTTAGAATTTTCCTGCGTTTTTTGCCCAGTTATTGTTCTTGTAAGTTATATTTATAAAATAATTGCCAAAACTATCTAGCTGACAAAACAGAACCAGGACTATTTAAGCCAGGGCAATTCCGCTGAAACACATTTCTCTTTAATATAGACAAAACATCTATTGACCAATAAAACTTTCAAGTATGGAAAATATGGAACAGGATCATTTGGACGAAATTGATATAAATATTGACGCAGATGTGCGCCGGCAACTTCATGAAACCAGCAAATGGACAAAATTTATTTCAATTGTAATGTTTGTAGCATGTGGGCTGATGTTACTGGTGGGTATTTTAGGAGGAGCCGTATTTTTTTCGGCATTCCGTAAAATTGGTGGCGGATATGGCTTTTTGGGTGATCTGGGTGGTGCTACTTTAATTATAATTATTGTAGTGATCGTTGCAGTAATAGGGGTGATATATTATTTCCTGTACAATTTTTCGCAAAAAATAAAAACCGCACTGATCTCAGATAATACCGCCGAACTGAATGCGGGATTAAAGTCGCTGAAAATATTTTTTATTATTACAACCTTGTTTGCTATCATCTCCTTATTAAATAATATAAGCAAGCTCTTTTAAAATTCGAAAATCTATCAATCATGGAAAATAATCCCGCAGGAAGTATATTTAATTTTGAGTTTGACGAAGAAAGTAAATCTAATCTCTCCACTATAGCGCAGTGGGCAAATATCAATGCCATTGTTGGAATTGTGGGTATTGCAATTTCCGTGCTTTCTACAATAGTTGCTTATGTTAAATTAAGTAGTTATGGGGGCAGTAGCGCTGCTATTTCAACCGGCATTTTTGGCCTGTTCATTGGCCTTGTTATAAGCCTGTTGCTGAATATAACACTGCTGTATGCAGCCATTAATATTAAGAAAGGGCTACAGCTTTCAAACCAGCAGTATTTTGTTACCGGCCTTACAAAACTGGCTACTTATTTCAAAATATTCGGAATTATTATGATCGTACTGATGGTAATAGTTGTGTTGGCTGTGGCCCTGGGATCTTTGCTGGGCGGCCTCACCCGTGGCTTTTAAGAGTTCAGGTTACTCATTCTTTAGTAGCCAGATAATTATAATCAGCCAGTAGCTTTTCCAGGAACTGGTCCACATGCATATCAGAATTTATCTGCAGCACTTCTTTGATCTTCATCGAAACCCGGTTGCACATATCGTAGTTATTTCTCTTACCCGCCTGTATCAATACCCCTTTAATGGTATTGATATCGCGGTCACTCAGCCGCATTACCTGGGGGAACATCACTTTGTAATCTGTTTTATCTATCTGCATAAAAACAGTATCGGCCAGTGTTAATGCCGATTTGGTATTAACAACCACTGTACCTGCGATCATATCGCCCAGGCGTTGGTTTTTAGCTGTAACAGAAATGATGATGACCACGGCAATACCTAACATACCCGTAACAAAAACATAACCAACCAGGTTGAAGCCTGAAAAAGCGATATAACCAAAAAAGAACGGCCATTCAAAGAACCGGGTGATCCACCTTAACAGGTACTGGCCAAATGTAGGTTCACCGCCTTCCAGGCTGATGACCCTTATTGACATGATCCTTTTTCCCAAAGTCTGCCCGTTAAACCATAATTCTGTCAGCAAAGAATACAGCAGCATGGGTAAGGAAATGACCAGGATATCCATGCCTGCACTTTCTTCCCAGTCCAGTAAAAAACCATCGTACAGCAGGTATTTCATGCTGACCAGGTAAAGAAGCAGCAATACAAAGTCAATGATATAGGCCAGCAACCGCTTATGAAATTCTGCGATCTCAAACTCCAGGTCAATATTAAAAGCGGTGCCTATTTGAATAATACCCATGATGAACGCAAATTACAATTTGCGACCAATACATGAAGCAAAACATGGATTTTTTTATTAATCAAAAAAGCATGAATTTACAGGCTTAATGTAAAACCCGGTACTGTTTCAGTTTGAAAGTTGTCAGGCTGAGCTTGTCGAAGCCGGTATGATTTCAGTTAACAACCCGCCTTCGACAAGCTCAGGCTGACATCTCATTAAGTAAAGCGACAATTCAAACTAATACGCTACTTTAAAAACATTAATTTTTGAGATGAGGGAAGCTATGTTCATTAAAAAGAATGCTGACAAATGGAATAAATACCAGCATTCGCCTACCGATAACCCGGATGAAACTGCAGAAAGGTTTGTTAATTTAATTGACGACCTGAGCTATGCAAAAACCTTTTATCCAAAAAGTAAAGTAACCCGTTGGATAAACGGTATTGCAGCGGGTATTTATCAAAGCATTTACCAGAATAAAAAAGAAAAGTACAGCCGTATTTTTCTCTTCTGGAAATATGAATTACCCCTGTTATTTAAAAGATATCACCGCATTTTTTTATTTACCACCATTTTATTTGTATTGTTTGTTGCCATTGGTGTTTTCTCCTCAAAAGAAAACCCCGATTTTGTGAGAGGCGTACTGGGCGATAAGTATGTGGACATGACGGAGGAGAATATTGATAAAGGTGATCCGTTTGGGGTATACAAGGACGGTAACCCTTTTTCGATGTTTGTGTATATAGGCTTTAATAATATCAAAGTGGCATTTTTTGGATTTATCGGAGGGTTCACCCTTGGCCTGTTCACTATTATGATCATGTGGAGCAACGGCATTATGCTCGGTTCATTTCAATACATGTTCTTTGCAAAAGGGCTGGGCATTAAATCGGTACTCGTAATCTGGATACATGGCACATTAGAGATCTCGGCCATTGTAATTGCGGCCACGGCAGGGTTTATACTGGCAGCAGGCATCTTATTTCCCGGCACTTACTCCCGTATGGTTTCTTTTAAACGAAATGCAAAAGATGCTGCCAAGGTATTGATCAGCCTGGTGCCGGTGTTTATTGTTGCCGCTTTTTTTGAAAGCTATGTTACACATTTAATGAGCCAGACCTATGATAAAGCGAACAACACGGGCCTGCCAACCTGGGCCAGTGTAAGCATTTTAGCTGTGTCATCAGCATTTATCATCTGGTATTTTATCATCCTCCCCATCCGCTTACACAGGAAAGGTTATTATATTCAGCCTGATGGTATCATCAACAGGCTGAAAGAAGAAAATGCGTAAGGCTTTTTACATATCGCTGATGCTGATGGGGCTTTTATCTTCTGTGCAGGCGCAGAAGAAGTTCATTTATGAGGATACTGCTTTGCTGCAAAAAGAAGAGGAAGCCGTAATGGCACCTGTTGAAGATTCAACAGCAATGGTGGAACCCCCGGTAACAGTACTTGAAGAAGATGAACAGGCTGACACCACTTTACGTAAAAATGATCTCAACCTTTCTTACGATTCTATTAAGAACTGGAGAAATCTAAAAGAATATGCCTACTCAAAATATTTAGACAGCCTGTTAAAGAATATCAAGAAAAAGGAAACTAAAGAGCAGCCCGCACGCAGGGGTATATCCACCGGTTTTTTTAATTCAGGTTTTGTAACTGTATTACTCTGGGCACTTGCCATTGCTTTTGTGGTCTTCATTTTATACCGGCTGTTCCTGGCAGATGGAGCTTTCAGGCGTAAAACAAGATCAGCTAACGATACAGGATCTGAAGTAGAAGAAGAAATGATCACCAACGAAAGTGATTTTGATGCACTGATCAGGCAGGCCCTGCAGATCGGTAATTACCGGCAGGCTGTGCGTTATCAATATTTGCGGACACTGCATTTACTGGCCGATAAAAACCTGGTTCAGCTGGCACCTGATAAAACCAATTTTCAATATGTAAGCGAAATAGCAAACCGTAATCACCAGCAGCCTTTTGCATCGCTCACGTTGAATTATGAATACGTGTGGTACGGCGAATTCGAGATCGATAAAAATATTTACGATAAGATCGAAAGCAACTTCAGGGGCTTCAATCAAAAAATATAAAATTCATTTGAAGAACGGCTTCATACATATCGCTTTATTGATGGCAGTAACTGTTTTATTGCAGGCCTGTCCCGGTGGGGGTAAAAAAAATATGCCTTCATTGCAGGAGAGCTATTCTAAAAAAGATAAAAAGCCTTTTGGGGCTGATATTGCTTACCGGCAGATAGAAGCCATGTATGATGGCAACCTGGTACGGGAAACGAAAAAGAATTTCAGGGAGACCTGGATAAATATCAGCGATACAGGTTCTTTATACATCTGCTTTGCCCAAAAATTATTTGTTACCGAAGAAGATGTGGAAGCCATGATGGAATATGTACATGCAGGCAACAGCCTTTTCATCTCCGCAGGTTTAATAGATCAGCTTCTGCTTGATGAAGTTGGGTGCAGATCGGTGTACACTTCACCTGCCTTCGAAGAACTGATGGGGGAAATGAGAACCACAACTGTCAGTTCAGCACTGCAGCCGGCGTTCAGGTATGGGTATTATTATTACCCGTTCCAGAACTATTTTACAGGTATCGATACCAGCAATACACGTATACTGGGTTACAACGACGAAAAGAAACCCAATTCAATTGTGCATTTTTATGGAAAAGGCAGGCTTTACCTGCAATGCGAACCCCGTGCTTACAGTAATTACTTTTTGCTGAAGGATAATAATTACCAGTACCTGAAAAATACTGTTGCTTTTACGCAAAACCAGCCGGAGCATGTGTACTGGGATGATTATTATAACAAAGTGTACAGTCGTAAAGAAAAAGACTTTTCAACTTTCAGCGAGATCATGAAACACCCGCCGCTGAAAGCAGCATTCTGGTTGACACTGGCACTGCTGCTGTTATACATATTGTTTGGTGGTAAACGTGTGCAACGCATCATAAAGCAGTTAAAACCAAATGAAAATACTACTGTAACTTTTACTGAAACCATTGGCAGGCTTTACCTGCAGAAAAAAGACAATAAAAATATTGCCGACAAGATGATTACTTATTTTAATGAGTACATTCGCAATACCTACTTTTTAAATACCAATCATGTAAATGATGATTTTATT
>Ga0193752_1001128_pt1 | contig 23045 bp, 17 predicted proteins | sample H1c1metaG_FD_144924 | JGI IMG/M metagenome (GOLD analysis project Ga0193752, IMG submission 144924) | Soil microbial communities from a riparian zone of the East river system, Colorado, United States - H1c1 | ecosystem: Environmental > Terrestrial > Soil > Riparian zone | place: USA: East River...
GCTCAGTTCTTGTTGATGAGCGCGACGCTCGGCGACATGAGCGCGATCAACGAGAGCATCAAGCGCATCACCAACTGCGAAGTGAGCATGGTGACTTCGGACCAGCGCCCGGTGCCGCTCGAGTTCATCTATCAAGAGACGCCGCTGACACTGACGATCGAGAAGCTGATCGAGAACGTCAAAGCGCCGATCTACATCGTGAGCTTCTCGCAGCGCGAGGCGGTCGAGCTGGCGCAAGCGCTGACCAGCTTGTCGGTGGTGAGCAAGGAGCAGCGCAAGGTGATCGCCGAAGCGCTGGTCGGCTTTCGCTTCGATACTCCGTTCGGCAAGGACTTGAAGCGCTGCCTCTTGCAAGGCATCGGCATGCACCACGCCGGTCTTTTGCCCAAGTACCGCCGCTTGGTCGAGCGGCTGACGCAGCAGGGCAAGCTCGCGGTGATCTGCGGCACCGACACGCTCGGCGTCGGCATCAACGTGCCGATCCGCACCGTGCTGTTCACGAAGCTGTGCAAGTACGATGGCGAAAGCACGCGGCGGCTCAGCGTACGTGAGCTGAAGCAGATCGCCGGCCGAGCCGGGCGGCGCGGCTACGACACGCAAGGCCACGTCGTCGCGCAGGCCCCCGAGCACGTGATCGAAAACAAAGTGCTCGCGGCCAAAGCCGAAGCGGGCAAGAAGAAGAAAGCGGTGTTCAAGAAGCCGCCCGACCGCGGCTATGCGCACTGGGATGAGCAGACGTTCGAGAAGCTCGCGTCGGGCACGCCGGAGCCGCTGGAGAGCCGCTTCAAGGTCGACCACGGCATGCTGCTCAGCTTGCTCGAGCGGCCGATCGACGTGAGCCCGCGCGGCTATCGCGCGCTGATCCGTCTAATCGCCGACAGCCACGAGCGCGATCACGTCAAGCGCAAGCTGCGCGCCCGCGGCAAGGAGCTGTTCATCGCGCTGCGCAACGCCGACATCGTGCACGTGCGCCGCACCGAGTCGGGTCGCGGCTCGGTGGTCGTGATCAACGATGATCTGCAGCGCGACTTCTCGATGCACCACTCGCTGTCGCTGTACTTGGTCGAGGCGCTCGAGATGCTGGACCCGAGCACGCCGAGCTACGCGCTCGACGCGCTGTCGTTCGTCGAGGCGATCCTCGAGAACCCCGGCGTCGTCCTCGATGCCCAGCAACGCAAGCTGCGCGACGCGCTGTTCCACAAGCTCAAGGCTGAAGGCGTCGAGCATGACGAGCGCATCGCCGAGCTGGAAAAGGTTACGTATCCCAAGCCGAACGCCGAGCTGATCTACGAGACATTCAACGCCTATGCCAGCAAGCACCCCTGGGTGAAGGACGTCGGCCGCGGCTCGGACGCGGCGATTCGGCCCAAGTCCGTAATGCGCGACATGCACGAGCAGTTCTTGTCGTTCAACGAGTACGTGCGCGAGTACGGCATCGCCCGCGCCGAAGGCGTGCTGCTGCGGTATCTAACCGACGCGTACAAGACGTTGGTGCAGACCGTGCCGGAGCGCTACTGGAACGACGAGCTGGTCGACGTCGCCGCCTTCATGCGCTCGACGTTGGAGCGCGTCGACGCCAGCTTGCTCGCCGAGTGGGAGAGCATGCGTAGCGGCGAGGCCGTGAGCGCCGCGCCCGAGGATTCACCGGAAGCCGGCGCCGAAAAGGCGAGGGCGCTCCTCCGCGACCCGCGCATGCTGCGCGCGCGCATTCGCTCCGAGCTGCACATGCTGGTCAAGGCGTTGTCGTTCCGCGACTACGAGGACGCTGCCGTCTGTGTCGCGCACGGGTCTACCGAGGACGCGGAGCCGTGGACGCCCGACCGCTTCGAAGCCGCGCTCGTGCCGTTCTTCGCCGAGCACGAGCGGCTGGTGTTCGACCACGCCGCGCGCAATGCCCAGCTCACGTTGCTCGAGGAGCAGGAGAAGGGCTTGTGGCGGGTGCGTCAGGTGCTCGTCGACCCCGACGAGGCCAACGACTGGTTTCTGGAGTGCCGCGTCGACCTCCGCACCGGGCGCGAGCCTGAAGGCCCGCTCATCGAGCTGATTGAGCTCGGCCGCTAGTCGGCTCCGCGCTAGCGCTCCGCTCTTGCCTGCGAGAACAGGGCGCGCACGCGAGCATCGCGCAGGAACAAGCCGACCCAGAACAGCGCTGCGATGTAGATCGGGAAGAGCGTGTGGCTGAACAGGGGATTGTCGATGCGTAGGTGACTCGCGATCGCGCCGCCGAAGTAGCCCGTAAGCAGGATCGCGCCGAGCACGGCCGTGCGCGGAATCAGATAGAGGGCGGTGCACAGCAACGCGATCACACCGATGGTCGGCAGCGCGTGGTCGGGCCAGCCCAGCGAGTTGGCGGCCTTGGCTTCGGGCGGGATGAGGTCGAGCACCTTGGCGGCTCCATCGAAGGTCATGAACAGAACGCCGAGGCCGGACAGCACGCGGCCCGTCCAGAGCGCCGTACGAGGCGCACGGGCCCGCGGGGTCGCCGCAGTGTCGTGGCGATCATCGAGGTGGAGGGTTTCGGCTGCGATCGAGGTCATGGCGAGGTCCTTTGAAGGGGGTTCACCGAGACGACGAACGGGCTCCGCTAGGATCGACAGCCCCGCGATTCTTTTTTGCCCACCCCGGGGGTTGGCCGAGCCTGAACACCCGTCACGCTGGCGGGGGGGCGCTCGCCACGCGGTTTCGGCCGGAGCGCTTGGCCTCGTAGAGCGCGGCGTCAGCCGTGGCCACGAGGTCGGAGACAGTGGTGCCGTCGATCAGCGGCTCCGTCGATCCAACCCCGACGCTGAGCGTCACGTGATCCGCCGCTTCCGAGCCGGCGTGCTCGATGCGCAGCTCCTCCACCGCTTTGCGCAGCGCCTCGGCGACGCGCAGCGCGCCCTCGAGCGTGGTCCGCGGCAAGACGACCGCGAACTCCTCGCCGCCGTAGCGAGCGACCACGTCGCCTGGCCTGCGCAACGTCGTGGCCAGCGCTTCGGCGACGCGGCGCAGGCATTCATCGCCTTCGGGGTGCCCGTAGCGGTCGTTGTAGCGCTTGAAGTAGTCGATATCGATCAGGATGAACGAGAGCGGGACTTGCTCGCGGTGGCAGCGTCGCCACTCGTGGTCCAACACCTCGTCGAGCTTGCGCCGATTGCAGAGCTTGGTCAGCGCGTCGGTCGCGGACAGCTTCTGCAGCTCCGCGTTGGCGGCCTCGAGCTGTGCCCTGACCCGGACCAGCTCGTGGAAAGCCTCGTCGCGCTCCTGCTGCGCCAGAAAGCTCTTCGAGTGTGCGCGCACGCGCGCGACTAGCTCGATTTTGCTCGGGATCTTGACCAGGTAGTCGCTCGCCCCCTCCTCGAAGGCCCGGCTCTTGTCCCGAGGATCCTCGCGCGACGACAGCATGATGATCGGGACTCGCGCGAGCAGCGGATCGGCGCGGAAGAACCGGACCAGCGTGAAGCCATCGATGCCGGGCATCACCAGGTCTTGGAGAATGACGGTCGGGCGCACCTTGCGCGCGAGTTGCAGGGCGAGTGCGATATCGGTGCATGCATGAAGCGCAATGTCGCGCTCACTGGCTAGCATCGCGCGAAGCGCCTCTGCGACAATCTCTTGGTCGTCGACCAGCAGCACAACGCATGTACTCGGTTGACGAGCGTGCGGGCTTTCTGTGGCCGACATTGGGAGATCCAAGTATGCGCTGGTTCAGCGACCTCAATATCACTCAGAAGCTCGGCTGTCTCGTCCTGGTCTTCGTCACAGGCTTCGCCGCGTACGGCGCGATCAGCTTTCACACGCTCACGCGCGTCGAGGTGACCGGCCCGTTCTACGTCGACATCATTCGACACAAAGACGTCGTGGCCGATGTGCTGCCGCCGCCCGAGTACATCATCGAGTCGTATCTCGTCGCGCACGAAGCCGCGCTCGAGCCGGATGGGGCCACCGCGCAGCAGCTCATGGGGCGCATGCGTACGCTCCGCAAAGAGTACGATGACCGCCACAGCTATTGGCTGACGCAGCCGCTTCGCCCCGAGCTCTCGCGCGCGCTGCTCGAGAAGTCGTACGAGGCCGCTGTCCGGTTCTACGAAGCCGTTGACCAGCAGCTCGTGCCTGCGATCGCGGCGCGCGATGGCGAAGCGGCGCTCAAGGTCGTGCGCGGCCCGCTCCGCGCACAGTACGAGGAGCACCGCCGGGGGGTCGACGAAGTCGTCAAGCTCGCGACCGCGCAGGTCGCGGCCGACGAGCGCACCGCGGTCGAGACGATCACGCTCGCGCGACAGCAGCTGCTGTGGATGGCGCTCGGCATCATCGGCCTATCGGTGCTGGTCGCGCTCGCGCTCGCGCGGTCGCTGGTTCGGCGGCTGCAGTCGTCGTCGGTCGCGCTGATGTCGACCGCAACCCAGATCTCGGCCAGCGGCCGCGAGCAGCAGGCGACGGTCAGCAATTACAGCGCCTCCGCCGCGGAGATCGCCGCAGCGGTCAAGGAGATCTCGGCGACGAGCCAAGAGCTGCGCAACACCCTCGACGGTATCGCCGCCGCCGCATCGCGCTCGGCGGGCACGGCGGCGCAAGGCCGCGAGCAGCTCGAGGAGATGGACGCCACGATGAGCAAGCTGGCGGGCTCGACCGACACGATCTCGTCGAAGCTCGCGGTGATCCGCGAGAAGGCCAGCGACATCAACACGGTAGTCACCACGATCACGAAGGTCGCCGACCAGACCAACCTGCTCAGCGTGAACGCGGCGATCGAAGCGGAAAAGGCCGGCGAGTACGGCCTCGGCTTCTTGGTGGTGGCGCGCGAGATCCGGCGCCTCGCGGATCAATCGGCGGTGGCCACGCTCGATATCGAGCAGATGGTGCGCCAGATGCAGTCGGCGGTCTCGTCCGGCGTGATGGAGATGGATAAGTTCGCCGAAGAGGTGCGGCGTGGCGTCGCTACGGTCGCGGACGTCGGCTCGCAGCTCGGCCAGCTGATCGAGGACGTGCAGGGCCTGTCCACGCGCATCGAGACCGTGAACGAAGGCATGCAAAGCCAGGCGATCGGCGCGGCCCAGATCAACGAAGCGATGGGCCAGCTTACCGAGGGCGTGCGGCAGACCGCGGCGTCGCTCAAGGAGTTCAGCGGAGCCACCAACAGCCTGCGCGACGTGGTCGCCGTTTTGAAGCGCGAGATTTCGGAGCGGGCGGCGTAAGCCATGCTCGCGTTGGTCGTCCAGGTCGCGGAGCAGCGCTACGTCGTGCCCGCAGCGCGCGTGGTCGAGGTGCTGCCGCGCGTGCAGCTCTCGCCCGTGCCGCGCGCAGCGCCATGGCACGCCGGGCTGCTTTCGTACCGCGGCGCGGCGCTGCCGGTGCTGGACTTGAGCCGGCGCTTGGGCGAGGGCGCATGCGCGGAGCGGCTCGGCAATCGGGTGCTCGTCGTGGATGTGCAGCGACCGAGCGGCGCGCAGCGCTGGGGCGTGCTGGTCGAGCAGGTGCTGCAAGTGCGCGACGTCGAGGCGACGAGCGTCGAGAGCAGCGTGCCGGTGGTCGGATTGGGCGACGGCGTGCTCGTGCAGCTGCTCGAGCTCGACGGCTTGCTCGACGGGAAACAGCTCGACGAGCGAGAGCTTGCGGCGGGCATGGCCATGGAGGCTGGTTGATGGCGGTCCAGGCCGTCATCGGGCTGCTGCGCGCCCGCATCGGGCTCGAGCACACGAGCGTCGGCAAGGGCGCGGTCGAGTCCGCGATCCGCGCGCGCATGGACGCGCTCAGCGTGGCGAGCCAGGAGGTCTACCTCGAGCTGCTGCGCGACGGCCCCGGCGAGCTCGACGCGCTGGTCGAAGAGATCGTGGTCCCCGAGACGTGGTTCTTCCGCGAGCCGGCGGCGTACGCGCTCTTGCGCGAGCGGGCCCTTTCGCGCGCGCCGAGCGCGAGCGAGCCGTACCGCGTGCTCAGCGTGCCGTGCGCGACCGGCGAAGAGCCGTACTCGATCGCGATGGCGCTGCTCGACGCCGGCGTCGATCCCGCAGCCTTCCGCGTGCGCGGTGTCGACGTGAGCAGGCGTGCGCTCGCGCTCGCCGAGCGCGCGGTGTACCGCGAGATCTCGTTCCGCGGCGGCGTGAGCCACTACGAGCGCTACTTCGAGCCGCACGACGGCGGACGTCGCGTCGTAACGCGCGCCCGCGCTCAGGTTCAGCTCGCGTTCGGCAACGTGCTCGAGGGCACGCTGTGCGCGGGTGAGCAGTTCGACGTGGTGCTGTGCCGCAACCTGCTGATCTACTTGGACCGTGACGCGCGCGTTCGGGCATTTCGCAACCTGCGGCGCTTGCTGCGGCCGGAGGGGTTGTTGCTCGTCGGGCACGCCGAAGCGGCCGTCGCGATGGAGCACGGCTTCGTGCGTACGGGCGACGCGCAATGCTTCGCTTTCGCGGAGGCGGGTGCGCGTCCCGCGGCGTCACGGCTGCCTGCAAAGCGGAGCATCCCCGCGCGGCCGGCACGCCGTGCGCGGAGCGAGCGTCCCGCGCGCGCGAGCACCGTTCGCCGCGAGCTCGACTCGCTCGAAGCGCTGCGCGCGCTCGCCGACCGCGGCGAGCTCGGCGAGGCGCGCCGGCGCTGTGAGGCCTTGCTCAGCGCCGAGTCGAGCGCGCCCGCGTACGCGCTGCTCGGCGTCGTGTGTCAGGCCGCCGGCGATCTACCGGCGGCGCGTCAAGCCTTCGAGCGCGCGCTGTACCTCGAGCCCGGTTGCTACGAGGCGCTCCTGCACCTCGCGTTGATCCACGAGCGCGCTGGACAGCGCGAGCTCGCGAGCAACTATCGCAAGCGCGCCGAGCGCAACGCGCCTAGCGAGCGAGGCACGTCATGAGCAAACAGCTGCCCGTGCTGGATGACTGCTACCGAACGATCGGGGTGCGCGGCGATCGCAGTTGCCCAAAGCTCGCCGAGGTCGTGCACTGCCACAGCTGCGAGGTGCTGACCTCGGCCGCGCAACGCCTCTTGCATCGCGCTGCGCCGGACGCTTACGTCGCGGAGCTGACGGCGCTGCTCGCCAAGCCGGTCGAGGCTTCGCGCGCGACCGATCGTTCGTTCGTGCTGTTCTCGATCGGCGACGAGCGGCTCGCGCTACCGACGCGCGACGTGGCTGAGGTCGCGGTCGCGCCGCAAGCGCCGCGCCGCGTGCCGCATCGGAGCAGCGCAGCCTTTGCGGGTCTTCTGAACCTGCACGGCCAGCTCGAGCTGTGCTTCTGGCTCGAGCCCCTCTTAGGGGCTCAGCGCGCGGCCGATCCCACGCGCTGGTACGCGATCGTGATCGCGTTCGCGGCAGAGCGCTGGGTGGTGCTCGCGGATCACGTCGAGGGCGTGCACCGCACGCACGAAGGCGCGCTCTTGCCGCCGCCGCCGTGCAGCGCCCGCAAAGAGGCTGCGCTGGTCACCGGGCTGGTCGAGAGCCAAGGCAAGCTGTGGAGCCTGCTCGACGTGCAGCGGCTGTGCGCTCGCCTCGCCGAGCCGCTATCCGGCGGACTCGGTGGCAGCGCGCTCGTGCTCGGCGCGAGAGGGGAGCGGTCATGAGATCCTCCGCACCGCCGCGCGCCAGCGCGGAGCTGCATGCGTGCCTAGGCGCCGCCGGCGCGCTCGAAGCGTACCTGCGCGACGCGGCGCCGAGCGCCCCGGCGATCGCCGAAGGGCTCGCGAGTGCGCGCGCGCTGTGCGCGAGCGCAAGCGCGTTGGAGCTGGATCTGGCCGCGCTCGGTGAAGCGGTCGTGACGTGCGTGACCGCCTTGCCCCAGGCGCCGCCGGTGCACGGGCAGCTCACACGCGAAGTGCTCAGGAACGCGATCGAGCACGTGCGGCGCGTGGCCCTCGGGCCGGTGCCGCGGGCGCGCTCGCTCGCTGCGACGCAGGACGAGCGTGCGGCGCTCGCGTCCGCGCTGCGCGCCGCCGCCGCGAGCATGCCGCAAGCCAATGGTGCTCCGAGCTCCAGCGCGCCAGCGCCCTCCGAGTCGCCCGCGCAGCGCGCGTCTGCGATCACCGAGACGTGGCTGACCGCGCCGCTGGTCGAGCTGTTCTGCGCGGAATGCGAGCTGCACGCTGCGGCGCTGTCGACCGGGCTCGTCGCGCTCGAGGACGACGCCACGCCCGACGCATTCAGCGAGCGCGTGAATGGACTCATGCGGGCGGCGCATTCGCTCAAGGGCGCGGCGCGCGTCGTCGGGCTCAGCCAGGTCTCGAATCTCGCGCATGCGCTGGAAGATCGGATGATCAACTGGCGCGACGCGGGCAGGGCGTCGCGCGCCGACGTCGATCGCGCGCTCGCCGCGGCCGACTTGTTCAGCGACGCCGCCAAAGCGCTCGCGGACGATCCGACGGCCGCGAGCGGCATCGAGCGCAGCGCGGCCCAGCGAGCGCACGCGCTGCGCGAGGAGCCGATCGACAAGCGCCCGAGCGTGCTCTCGCTCGTGAGCGTTCCGCCTGGGCCGTCCGCTCCTTCCGTGGCGCCACCGAGCTCCAGCCTCCCACCGCTGGCAAAGCGGGCCGGTCCCGAGCCAATTCGTAGCTCGCCGCCCGCGCGGCCCGGCGCGTTCCGCACGCCGACTGCCGAGCGCCGCATGCTGCGCGTCGCGAGCGAGAGCTTCGATCGCCTCACCGGTCTTGCGGGCGAGTCGCTGGTCGAGTCGCGCAGGGTCGGCGCGCTCGCCGAGCGCGCGCTTCGCGTCAAGCGGCGCCAGGGCAGGCTCAGTGAGCTCGTCGCGCAGTGCGAGCAGCGCGCGCTGCCCGCGCTCGACGACGCGACACGCGCGCTCCTGCGCGCGGTGACGGCCGAGGTCGCCGCATTGGGCGCGGAGCTTACCGAGCACGGCGAGAGCCTCGAGCGGCACGTGCAGCGCGCCGAGTCGCTCGGTGAGCGCATGTACCGCGAGGCGCTCCACAGCCGGATGCGGCCGTTCGCCGATGGGACGCGTGGCTTGCCACGCCAGGTGCGCGACATCGCCCGCCAGCTCGACAAGCGCGTGCGCTTCGAGATCGCGGGCGAGGACACCAAGGTCGACCGCGACGTGCTGGAAGGCCTCGACGCGCCGCTCAACCACTTGCTGCGCAACGCGCTCGATCACGGCATCGAGCTCCCGGCCGAGCGCCGAGCTGGCGGCAAGCCGGAGACGGCGCTCGTCCGCGTCGAGGCGCACCACAACGCGGGCATGCTCGTCGTGATCGTGCGCGACGACGGTCGCGGCATCGACCTCGAGGCGGTGCGCGCGCGTGTGGTCGATCGCAAGCTGGCTCGCGCCGATCTGATCGATAGCCTTACGCCTGGCGAGCTGCTCGACTTCTTGTTCCTTCCGGGGTTCTCGACGGCGCGGTCCGTCTCGGACATCTCGGGCCGCGGTGTCGGGCTCGACGTCGTGAAGAGCACGGTCGAGGCGCTCGGCGGCAGTGTGCGCATCGAGTCGCAAGCGGGGTATGGCACGGCGTTCGTGCTCCGCCTGCCGGTGACGCGCTCGGTGATGCGCGCGGTCACGGCGAGAGTCGGCGGCGAGATGTACGCGTTTCCGCTGTTCCGCATCGATCGCATCGACCGGATCGACGCGGAGCGGCTGCTGCGCGTCGAGGGCGCGCCCTGCTTCCTGCTCGACGGTCACCCGGTGTCGGTCGTGAGCGCGCGCAGCCTGTTGGGCTTCCCGGCGTCAGCGGCCGCTACGGCGCTCTCGGTCGTGATCGTCAACGATCACAGCCAGCGCTTCGCGATCGTGGTCGACGAGCTGTGTGGCGAGCAAGACTTGGTGATCCGCCCGCTGGATGCGCGGCTCGGCAAGGTGCAGGACATCGCGGCGGCGGCCGTGCTCGAGGACGGCACGCCCGCCCTCGTGGTCGACGTCGATGACCTGCTGCGATCCGTCGAGCGGGCCTCGCACGGCGGGCTCTTGACCGAGCCACTCGCGCTCCCTGCAGCTGCGACGCAGCGCAAGCGCGTGCTCGTGGTGGACGACTCGATCACGGTGCGCGAGGCCGAGCGCCAAATGCTCGCGCACCGCGGCTACACGGTCGAGGTGGCCGTCGATGGCGTGGACGGCTTGAACGCGCTGCGGCGCGCGCACTTCGATCTGGTGGTCACCGACATCGACATGCCGCGGCTCAACGGCTTCGAGCTGATCCGCTCGATGCGCAAGGACGGCAAGCTCGCGCATCTGCCGGTGATCATCGTGTCGTACAAGGACCGCGAGGACGATCGGAAGCTCGGGCTGGAGGTCGGTGCCAGCTACTATCTGACGAAGGCGAGCTTCCACGACGAGCGCCTGCTGGACGCCGTGCAGGAGCTGATCGGCGAGGCTTCGTGAAGGTCGCGATCGCGCACGGCTCGCTCACTTCGAGCCGCGCGCTCGAGCTCGTGCTGCGCAGCGAGCGCTACGAGCTGGCGTGGGTGGAGGCGGACACGCGTCGTGTGCTCTCTCTCTTGGCGAGCAGCGCGCCCGATCTTTTGGTGCTCGACGCAGAGCTACGCTCGCCGACCAGCGCGGAGCTCACCCGCGCGGCGCGCGCAGCCGGCGCAACGGTGCTCTTGGTCGCCAGCGACAGCTTACAGAGCACGTCGATCTACGATGCCATGCAGAGCGGCGCCGTCGATGTCGCGCGCTGCCCGAAGCTCGACGCGCTCGGTGATGTCATCGAAGAAGCGGCGCTGCTCGCCAAGCTGAGCACGGTCGCGCGCCTGCTCGGCCGCAGCCACCACAAGGTCGGCGGTGCGCGTGAAGCGGCCCCGGTCGATGCCAGCCCGCGCCCGCTGCTCATCGCGATCGGCGCTTCGACCGGCGGACCCAACGCCTTGCACGGCATCTTGTCGGCGCTGCCGGCGGAGCTCGAGGCCGCGATCGTGCTCGTGCAGCACGTCGAGAGCTCGCTCGTCTCCGATCTCGCCAGCTTCCTGCAATCGGCGACGGCGCGCCGCGTGGAGCTGGCGACGCCCAACGCCGTGCCGAAGGTGGGCAGCGTGCTGCTCGCCGGGACCGACGATCACCTCGTGCTCACCGCGCGCCGCACGTTTCGCTACGAGCCCGAGCCTCGCGCGCTGCCGTATCGGCCCTCGGTCGATGTCCTGTTCGCGAGCCTCGCGCAACACTGGCCGACGCCCGGGATCGCCGCGTTGCTGACCGGCATGGGCCGAGACGGCGCGCGAGGGCTCAAGCTCCTGCGCGACCAAGGCTGGTACACGCTCGCGCAAGACGAGCGCAGCTCGATCGTCTACGGCATGCCCAAGGCCGCCGCCGAGCTCGGCGCCGCGACGCGCATCGTCGGGCTCGACGACTTCGCACCCGCGATCACGCGCGCCGCCTTCGACTTGAGCTTGCGCAAGGCGGCAACGCCGCCATCGAGCCGACGTCGGTGAGGCTCAGAGCTTGAGCACCATCGCGCGGTCGTCGATGCTGCGGCCATCGATGCGCATGCGATCCGGGGTAACGCCGATCTCGACGAAGCCGGCGCGCACGTAGAGCGCATGCGCCGGCGCGTTCTCGGTGAACACGCCGAGATCGAGCCACGCGAGGCCCTGCGCGCGCGACCACGCGATCGCAGTATCCAGCATGCGCGTTCCCCAGCCGTGGCGGCGGTACGGGCGTTCGATGCCCATTCCGAGGTCAGCCCGGTGTAGTGCGGACGTGATCGCGCCGCCGCGCAGGTCGAGATGGCCGCGGATATCGTCTCCGACCCAGAGCCCGAAGCAGGTCTCCCAGCCCGGCGCACCGATCGGCACGGCCCACGCTTGCGTGAGCCGCGCGACCAGCGCGTGCGGATCGGGTGGCTCGTCGGCCGAGCGCGCGCGAGAGATCGGTTCGCCGTCACGGCCAGACTCCAGCGCGTTGCGGACCAGGTGCGCCGCGAGCGGCGCGATCGCCGCTACCGAGAGTCGTTCGATGCGCGCCGTCATTCTCGAGCCCTAGAAACTGACCCCGATGTTGATGCCGACGGGGAAGCCAAGCCTCATCGTAAGCGCTTTCGTAGCGACGATGGGGTGTGTCTTCGATCGCTCCGCTTTGGGTCGATTGTTTCATTCCGGAGCATCGGCACAAGGCACGTGCTCGAGCGCATCGAATGGGTTTCTGCGCGGGAAATAGCAGGCATGGTCGTTGCGAGTGCATCGCGCCGTGATCCACTCCATTCATCCGTGTCGTCTACTGGCTTCTCTCGTCCTACTCGGGCTTGCGCTCAGTGCTCCGTCGTTGGCGCATGCCGAGGGCACCGATCAGGTCGGCACATCCCAGCCGCTGCGGGTCGGAACGATCCTCGGTGTCGACATCCGCAATTCGACACAAGAGCGGATCCGCTGGACCGGCAACGGCATCGTTACGGTCACCGGACCGAACGGCACGTCCATGGGCTCGATCAGCTCGGGCGCGACGTTCGTCCCGAGCCAAGGCAACGGCGCGTACCGTCTCACCGTCGCGCGCGACCAAGCGATCGGCAGCGCATGGGACGTGACCGTGCTCAACGCCATCGATCAAGGCGGACGGTTGTTTTCGTGGAACTGGCAGTTCAACGCGGGCTCGTACGCGCAAACCGCCGCGACGAACGCGAGCTTCTTCGCGCTGGTGCACAGCGGCACGTGGGAGAACACGTCGGTCATCGAGCTCAAGCTCTCCGGCCTCGCGGGCTACATCTATGACATCAACGCCAACAGCACGGGCGTCGTAGGCGTCAACGCCGGACGCAGTGTTCCGGAGAGCGGGAGCTCGACGGTGCCCGTGCACCAGATCTACCTCCGCATCCCGTCGGTCGCGAACTTCGCGAGCGCGACGCCCGCGGTAAGCAATCTCAACTACGTGGGCGGCGTCGACCGCGACGTGCACAACCAGCCGATCGAGCCGTGCGAGCAGATCCTGCCCGGCGCGTCACGCGGCTACTTCTACTTCACGTCGCAGACCACCGGCACGTACCACTTGCAGTGCGACTTGAACGACGACGGCGTGTTCGAAGAAGGCCCCGACACCGATCTGTTCTTGGTCGGCAACGTCGCGACCGGCACGAACACGGTGGCGTGGGATGGCCGGCACAACGGCACGCCGATCGCGCCCGGCGACTACGCGTGCCGCGTCCGCGTCACGGTCGGCGAGTTCCACTACGTCGGTCGCGACATCGAGACCAGCTACCCCGGTATGCGCATCTTCCGCGTGAACCAGGACGGCAGCCGCACCGGCCTCAAGATGTACTGGAACGACTCGCTCGTGAGCACCGGCGACATCAAGATGCCCAACAACCAGTACAGCAAGCACATCTCGCAAGGCGAGGTCGACTCGGGTACCTATGCTTCGGCAGCCTCGCCCAACGTCAACGCGCGCGCCTGGGGTAACTTCTCCGGCAACGGTAAAGGCAACGCGACGTACCTCGACACGTACGTGTGGCTGAGCGACGCGAGCTCGGGCGTCATCCACGTGACCGCCGCTGACGGTACGGACACCGATGGCGACGGCCTGACCGACTTCCAAGAGGAGTGCCTCGTCGGCAGCGACCCAATGGACGCCGACAGCGACGACGACGGTCAGGAAGATGGCGCGCAATACGCGATTCCGGAGTCGTCCGCGTTCTCGGGCCTCGAATCCAACGGTCGGTTGTCGACCGCGCTCGCGCGCCGCTCCATCCGCAGGCTGCGGATGAGCGTCGACCCTCGGCCGGTCGCCGTGACTCAGTCGGCGTTGACCGATGAGGGCGGCTTGACCGATTGGTTCCCGGCGCGCGTGGGCGACGCCGCCTCGACGCTGAACACGCCGGCGGACCTGCTGAGCGTCACCAACGCCGTCGAGGTGGCCGGCGTCGACTACCGCAGCGCGAGCGGCCAGCGCGTCGCCGGCGCTCTGCTCGTCGCGACCGCCGGTGAGCTCTACGAGCACCAAAAGGGCGTGTGCGACCGCGTCAAGGGCGCGCGCCTGGTCGACGTGCAGCCGGTGCGCATGAACGGTGTGCAAGTGTTTCAATCGACGACCAGCGACCCGAGCGACGGGCGCCTCGAGTACGCGGTGACGATCTCGCTCGTCGACGACGCGGAGCAGAACGCTTGGCTGCCGAGCGCGCTCTGGGTCAAGGAACAAGCTCCGGAAGTGAGCGAGGGTGCGCGCGTGCTGACGCTGCAGAGCTGGGCGAGCACGCCTGAGCTTGCTCGCGAGCTCGCGGAGTCGATCCTCGAGCGCGCCGCTCGCGAGCAGCCGATCGCTTGGCCGACGCCTGCACCGATCGTGGACGACGAAGACTACGTGGCCGAGACCGTGGCGCCGGTCGCTCATATCGACGCGGAAGAACCTTCCGTGTTGGTCCAGCAGGTCGAGACGCTCGGCGGCACGACGACGCTGCACATGCGTCGCCAATCGGCCGCGGGTAGCGTGATGCTCCGCGTGGTCGCGCTCGCGGAAAACGGCAAGGACGAGGTCATCGAGACCTATCCGGTGGACCTCGGCGCGTCGGCTCTCGACGTGTCGCTGGAGCTCGAGCCGTTCCTCGATGCGACCATCGACGTCCTCGACAACGACCGCGTCGTGGACCGCGTCTGGATCACCGACGGCGCGTGGGCGCCGTTCGACGCGCAGATCTGGACCGGCGATACCAGCACCGAGCGCTTCAGCCGCACCGACTGTGTCGCCCGCGACATCTCGAGCGCGCCCGAAGGCAAGCTATGGCAAGCCGGCTCCGATGCCACGGTGCACCTCGCGGGCTGCGCGCGCACCACGGCGGCAGGCAACGGTAGCGGCCTCAGCCGCCACCTGACGCGGCCGTTGGCGCTCGATTCCTTCGCGAGCGTGGCCTACTTCATCAGGACCAGCAGCGCATACCAGATCTGCCTCGAAGGCTCGAGTGCACGCGAATGCGTCGCGATGCCGGCCGCGAAAGACGGCAAGTACGAAGCGGTGCCGAGCTCGGCATTTGCGGCGGTGTCCGAGGTCGAGCTGATCACCTTCGTCGCCGACAGCCCCGAGGCCACGCGCATGGAGGTCTCGTCGCTTACGCTGCTCGAGCACGATGCCGATACGCGCACGAAGCTACCGAGTGGTCTGACCTGCGCGGCGCGCACGGGCGCGACCTCGAGCGCGAACGCCGGGCTGATGTTGCTCGTCGCGGCTGCGCTGCTGATGCGTCGCCGTCGCGCGTGAAGCGCGGCTGAGACCACCAGGCCTTAGCTCGGCCTTGCCGCGAATGGGGGTGCACGAGCTTGCTGGGGCGACCGCGGCGAGGGTAGGATGGCGCTCAGCTATTGGCGCCGGGACGGGCGCTGGAAGGACTCCTGCATGGCTCTGATCGAGACCGAAGAGGCTGCCCGCCGCCTGGCCCGTGCGATCGCGAGCGACCTGTCTCTCTATAACGAGGAGAAGGTCGTCGAGGGCATCACCAACGACAGCCTGTACGAGGTGATGGCAGAAGAGCTCGAGGAAGGCCGCGCGCTGTTCCAGAGCCGCGTCACGCCCGCGCTGTACGCCAAGAATTTCTACGACCGCGCCATCATCGACATCCTGGTGCGCGCCAAGGCGCACATCGAATCCCGGATGTGGTGAGTGAGCCGCAGCCGATCGAGCTGACGATCAGCCCCGAAGAAGCGGGCCAGCGCCTGGACAAGATCCTGAGCGCCCGCCCGCTCGGCTTTTCGCGCTCCGCGCTGCAGTCGTTCATCGAGCAAGACCGCGTCACGGTCGACGGCAAGGTCGTACCGGCCAAGGCGAAGCCCAAGGCCGGCGCCCACGTGATCGTGCGGCCGCTGCCGCCGCCGCCATCCGCTGCAATTCCGCAGGACATCCCGCTCGAGATCCTGTTCGAGGACGCCCAGCTGGTCGTGCTGATGAAGCCGGCGGGGCTGGTCGTGCACCCCGCGCCTGGCCACCCCGACGGCACGCTGGTGAACGCGCTGCGCTTCCACGTCGAGGTCGCGGACGGCGACCCGGAGCGGCCCGGCATCGTGCATCGTCTCGATCGCGACACCAGCGGGGTGATGGTGGTGGCGAAGACCGAGCTGGCACGCGAAGGCCTGATCGGGCTGTTCTCCAAGCACGACATCGACCGCGAGTACGTGGCGATCGTGCAGGGCGCGATGGCGGCGCCGCTGCGCATCGAGACGCTGCATGGCCGCGACCCGCACGATCGCAAGAAGTTCACGTCGCGGGTGCGCGAGGGCAAGGTCGCGATCACGCACGTCCATCCGCTGCAAAAGCTGGCCGGCGCAACGCTGGTGCGCTGCACGCTCGAGACCGGGCGCACCCATCAGATCCGCATGCACCTCGCCGAGCACGGCCATCCGATCGTCGGCGACCCGGTGTACGGCCGGCCGAGCAAGGACCTCGCGGTGCGCGCCATAGCCGATACGCTCGGCCGGCAAGCGCTGCACGCCCGGCTGCTCGGCTTCAAGCACCCCGCGACCGATGAGGCGCTGCGCTTCGTCGCCGAGCCACCGGCCGACTTCCAAGCCGCGCTGGCGGCGCTGCAGCCGTGAGCCGCGCATCGCAATCAACGTGACGCTCGAACGTTTCTGCGACTAGGCTGCCGGTCCGTGCGGCTTTTCTCGCTGGGGACCTTACTCTCGCTGTTCGCGAGCGTGGCGCTCGCCGAGCCTCCCGACGCGCAGACCTTTGCGCCGCCGGCGGGTGAGGCGCTGGCGTTTGCGACGCCTGACGCAGAGCTCCTGCCGCACCTGTCGTTCAGCGCTGCCCTGTCGAGCAGCTATGCGCGGCGACCGCTGGTCCGGCGCGTGGATTGCGACGTCGCGTCGGACGCTTCGTGCGTCGCCGCCGATGGCGAGACGCCGGTCGTGCGCGACCTCGTGCAGAGCGAAGCGGCGCTAGCGCTCGGGTTGTTCGACTTTGCGCAGCTGGGCGTGGTCGCACCGCTGGTCTGGTCGCAGGCCGCGGACGACTTCGAACAGCCAGCGCGGTTTGAGAGCGGCGCCGGGCTGGGCGACGTGCGGATCGACCTCGACGCGGCGCTGTTGCGCGGCGAGCTGGCGGCGGCGGTGCGCTTGGTCAGCTCGCTGCCTACGGGCGACGTCGGGCGCGCGCGCGGTAGCAGCGGCGCGACGTTCACGCCGAGCCTCGTCGTGCGCCAGCGCTGGCGAGCCGTGTCGCTCGGCGTATCGCTCGGCTATCGCGCGCAAGAGCGCGCGCGTGTGCTCGACGTCGAGCACGACGATGCGCTCGATGCGCTGCTCGGCTTCGGGGTCGAGCTGACGCGCGCGCTCGAGCTGCGCGCCGAAGCGCGCGGCCGGTTCGGCACGACGTCGTGGGTCGAGGCGCTGGTCGGCGCGGCGATCGAGCCGGTCAAAGGCTTTTCGTTGCTCGCGGGCCTCGGCGGTGCGGTGCCGCCGAGCGAGGTTGGCGAAGGCGCCGCGGCGCTGCGCGGCTACGTCGCAGCGCGCTACACCTACGGCGCCGAAGCGCGCGCGCCGCTGAGCACCGACGTCGATCGCGACGGCATACCCAATGCGCGCGACGCTTGCGCGCTTCTGCCCGAGGATCGCGACGGCTTGCTCGACGACGATGGCTGCCCGGACCTCGACGACGACGCCGACGGCCTGCGCGACGATGTCGATCGCTGCCCGCGCAAGAGCGAGGACCGCGACGGCTTCGAGGACGGCGACGGCTGTCCGGAGCTCGACAACGACGGCGATGGCCAGCCCGACGGCAGCGACGCCTGCAGCATGGATCCCGAGGACCGCGACAACTTCGAGGACGGCGACGGCTGCCCCGAGCCCGGCCCCAAGCCCGTCACGATCTCGATCGAAGAGGGCCGGATCCTGGTCTCCGAGCGCATCTACTTCGAGGACGACCGCGACGTGCTGCGCGCGGTCAGCTTCCCGTCGCTCGACCGGATCGCCGCGCGGCCGCGTCGTGCGCGTCGAAGGGCACACCGACGACAGCGGCAACGCGGCCTATGACCTCGACATCTCGTATCGCCGGGCGCGCGCGGTGGTGGAGTACTTGAAGGGCCGCAGCGTGCCGGCGGAGCGCCTCAAGTATCGCGGCTATGGCGCGACTCGGCCGGTCGCGAAGGGCGCGACGCCCGATGTGCGCGCGCTCAACCGCCGCGTCGAGCTCGTGCTCGAGTAGCCGAATATGGGGCCCGGTCACGCCGAGCAGTGTGCCTTGGCTCGCTCTACCAGCGAATGATGTGCCTCGGCGATCGCGGCTTCACGAGCCTCGTTGGCTCCGCTCACTCCGGGTCCTCCACCTTCCAGACCCCGTTCTCGCGCACGAGCTGCGCGCGCATCTGGTCGCCGTACGGCATCGTGGCGCGGTCGCCGACCACCTCGATCGGGTCCTCGAGGTGCTCCTTCAGGTTGTGGATGAGCCGCTCGAGCTCCTTGCGGCCGTCGCCCGACCACGCTTGCTCCAGGCGATCGCTGGTGATGCCCTCTTTATCGGCGTTCGGGATGAGCCGCATGATCACGTCGTAGCGCTTGCGCTCGAGCGCGCGCACGAACGCGCGCAGCGCCGAGCGCGGCGTCGACTGATCGTAGAAGTCCACGAGCGGCGAGCTCAGAAACCAGCTGGCCTCGTCGCCTTCGCCTTCGCGCCGCAGCTTCAGCTCGGCGTCGTCGTCGTAGCGCACGGTGGCCTCGTGGGTCGTGCCTTCCTGGACGTGGCTGAGCGCGTGGCTGAGCGCCGCGGTCTCCTCGGGGTTCTCGGTCAGCTGCCGTTTGAATTGCTCGAACGGTACGCGCTGCCGGTACTCGTCCGACATCCGCGCATAGGCCTCGTCGAACCGTCCTTGGTTCAAAGCCCGCGCGAAATCGATGACGGCGAGCTCGGGCGTGGCCGGGGGTGGCTTGGTTCCAGCACAACCGATCGCCAAGAGGGCGAGAACGAGCCAGGGGCGCATGCGGGTCCTTCTAACAAGTTTTTGCACAAAGCCCGCGACGCAGTCGGCGACGTTTTTTACCGGGCCCCCAAAGTCCAGAATTTCACAAAGTGAGGCGCTTGGTACTATGCATCCGTGCATGGGTCCCGGCGCAGACACGCATAACCTCAATACGCGGCTTTTGCGCTTCCGTTCGCAGCCCGGCTCGCACGCCGGCTCGGAGGAAGCGATCGCGCTTGCGAGCGACCTGCTTCTGGCCGGCCGCTACGGCGATGCGCGCGGCGTCGCGATCGGCGCGCAAGCCGACGACGCGCCCGATGCGCGGCTGCTGCTGATCGAAGCGCGCGCTTGGTACTTCGAGCGCGATCTGGTGCGCGCCCAGCAGGCGTTGCTGCGCGGCGTGCAAGCCGACCCGACGTTCGGCGATGCGTTTCGTTTGCTCGGCGAGGTGCTGCTCAAGCGCGGCGATCCCGAGCGCGCGCTGCGCGCTTTGCAACGGTGACAGCGAGGTGGAGCGGTTGCTCACCCGCGCCGAGCAGCTGGCCAAGACCGCGGCATCGGCGCGCGAGCCCGCGCCGGTCGTCTCGTCGGTCCCGCCCGCGCCCGTGCCCGCTCCGACAAGGGCGCCCGTGCCGCGCAGCAGTAGCGCTGGCCAAGTCGCCGCTCCCGCGCAGCCCGAGCGCTTCCGTCCGGCGCCGCCCTCGCCGGTTTGGCCCGGACGTCCGCAGTCGCCGGTGCCCGCTGCACCGGTGAGCGAGGACGCGCCCACCTCCAGCTTTCGCCGCGAGCACGTCGACCAAGCGTTCGCGGACTTCTCCGACGGCACGCTCGACTCGCCGCACGTGCCGTCCAGCGCGGGTGCTTTTCACGCGCCGGTCGCGCCTGCTGCGCGCACCAGCTCGCCCGGCACGCAAGGCGCTGGCCGAGCTAGCACCGCGGGGCTCTTCAGCTCGCCCGGCATGCAGAGCTCGCCTGGCTCGCGCACCTCGCCGGGCATGCAGAGCGTCCCGGGATCGATCAGCTCGCCGGGTACGCGCAGCGCGCCGGGCAACCTCAGCTCGCCGGGGAAGGCGAGCGCACCGGGCGCCTTCAGCTCGCCGGGCACGCGCAGCGCAGCCGGCAGCGTCAGCTCGCCGGGCAGCGTCAGCTCGCCGGGCACGCGCAGCGCAGCCGGCAACGTCAGCGCGCCCGGGTTGTTCAGCGCGCCTGGGAACCAGAGCGCGCCCGGCACGCGCACCGCTCCGGGCACGCGCAGCACTCCCGGTACGAGCAGCGCTCCCGGTACGAGCACCGCTCCGGGCACGCGCAGCGCTCCCGGTACGAGCACCGCGCCCGGCTCGCACAGCGCGCCCGGCCTCTTCAGCTCGCCTGGTACGTACAGCGTGCCAGGCACGCGCAGCGCGCCGGGCACGAGCACGGCCCCCGGCACGCAGAGCGTTCCCGGCACCCGCACGAGCCCCGGCCAGCAGCGCACGCCGGCCGCCTTTCCAGCGCCTGCCCCGTACAGCGATCGCCTGTTCGGCGACGACGATTCGGCGACGATGGTTAATCCGGCGATTCCCGCGAGCAAGCGGGTGCCGTCCTCGGCCGGCGTGATCACCACGCCGGGCGTGATCACCGCGCCCGGCTTGGGCGAGACGCCTGCGCCGAGTGAATGGGTCGGCGCGCTCTCCACCTCACCGGGCCTGGCCGAAACGCCTGCCAGCAGCTCCGAGGACGTCGACCTGCTGTGGGAGACGCCCGCGTCGAGCCACGACGAGGACGACGAGGCCTTCGAGCCCGAGCCCGCGATCGGCTCGGGACCGCTCGCGGCCGGCGACGTTCCGGTCGGCCGGCGCTACGGCCTGACCGAGGATCCGGAGCGGCTCTTGCTCCAGCTGCGCGACCAGGGCGTGCTCGAGACCGATGCCATGTCGGTCGCCGAGACCAACCCGGCGTGGACTCCGCGCAGCGAGCTGCCGCGCGCGCGCGTCGGCCGCACGCTGACCGTGCTGTGGGTGAGCACGCTGGTGTTGCTCGGCGGCGGCTACTTCGGCTTTCAGCAGTGGGTCAAGCTTCGCCACGCGCAAGCGGCCGAGCTGCTCGTGCAAGCGCGCGACGCCGCGTGGGACGGCGATCAAGCGCAGCTCGTCGAGGCGGAGCGCCTGCTCAACGCGGCGCGCGAGAAGAACCCGCGCTCGGCGGAGATCCCGGAGCGCGCGTTGCTCTTGCAGGCCCAGCGCCTGCTCGAGAACGGCAGCCGCGAGCTGAGCGCGCTGCGTATCGCGACCGCGCGCGCCAAGCAGGCTTCGGCCAGCGCTGCGCACGTGCAGCTCGCCGAAGCGCTGCTCGCGGCGTTCGGCGGTGGCGCGGACGGCAGCGCGCTGGTCAAGGCCAGCGAGCTGGCGAGCGCGAGCCCGACGGACAAGAACGAGCTGCTGTACGTCGCCGGTCGCGCCGAGCAACGGCTCGGTCAGAGCGGCGCGCTCGAGCGCTTGCAGGCGGTCGCTGCCGAGTCGCCCAAGCTGTTGGCGGCGGCGCTCGCGCTCGCCGAGATCGCGCACGTGGAAGGCCGCTCGCAGGACGCGCTCGCGCACGTCGAGCGGGTGCTGGCGGCGCGCAAGGATCATCTCAGGGCGCGGCTGTGGCGCTCGTATCTCTCGGCCGACACGCAGGAGCCCGAAGCCGCGCTAACCGAGCTCGCGCAGCTCGAGAGCGCGGTCAAGGACGCGGCGCCGATCGATCGCTTGCTCGTCTCGCTCTCGAAAGCGCGCGTCTTGCAGCGCAAGGGTGAGCGCGAAGCCGCGGCGCAGGCCGTCTCGGGCGCGCTCGCGACTGGTACGAACGAGCCGTCGCTGCTCGCGTTGCTCGCGGTCGAGGCCGAGCGCACCGGCCAGCTCGGCGTGGCCGCGCAGGCGGCGCGCGCGGCGCTGTCCGCGGCGCCGTCCTCCCCGACCTACCGCGCGCTGCTCGCGCGCATCCTGCTCGCCCGCCGCGATCCGTCGTCGGCGCTCGCGCTGCTCGCCGAGCTGCCGCCCGGCGATCCCAACATCGTCTTGCTGCGCGCGCGCGCCGCGCTCGGTAGCGACGACCTCGCGCAGCAGCGCGACGCGTTGGCCGCGCTCGATGCGCAGCTGACCGCGGCGCCCGATGCGCCGAGCGCGCTGCAGGCCAAGTCGCTCAAGCTGCGCTTGCAAGCGTCGCTCGAGCCGACCGCCAAGCTGGTACGCGAAGCCGAGAAGCTCGCGCAGCGCGCGCCCGGCGATGCCGGCGTGTTGCAAGCGCTCGGTGAGGTCGCGCTGGCCGCGTCCAACACTCAAGTCGCCAAGCGCGCGCTCGAGCAGCTTGTGGCGTCGGCGCCCGATGACGCCGACGCGTATTGCTTGCTCGGCCGCGCCCGTCGCATGGCGCTCGACGCCAAGGGCGCGGAAGACGCGTTCGTGAAAGCGCTGACGCTGGCGCCCGGCCACGTCGACGCTTCGATCGCGTTGGGCGCGCTCTTGCTCGACTCCGGTCGCTACGCAGACGCGGACGCGCTCTACCAGCAGCTCGCCAGCACCAGCCCGCTGGCCGCGCGGCTCGGCCGCGTCGAAGCGCTCACCGGCCTGGGCAAGCACGCCGACGCCGGCGTGCAGCTGCAGGGCATCCCCGAAGCGCAGCGCAGCTCGCCGGTCGCGCGCGAGACCGCGGCGCGCCTCGCGCTCGCCTCCGGCAAGCCGGGTGAAGCCGTCACGCTGCTCAGCGGCCTGATGCAGGCTGAAAAGCGCAGCCCGCTGGCGCTCGCGCTGTACGGCGAAGCGCTGTACGGCGTGGATCAGGTCGATGCCTCGGCCGGCGCGTTCGAGGCCGCGCTCGAGCTCGACGCCGACCTACCGGAAGCGCTGGTCGGCCGCGCCGAGGTTCACCTGCGCGCCGAGCGCGCGGACGACGCGCTCGAGCTGCTCGAGCAAGCCCAAGAGGCTCTGTCCAAGCGGCTCCGCGCGCCCGAGTGGCACGCGCGCGCGCTCACCGCCATCGGTCACGCCCACGTGATGCGCGGCAAGCGCAACGACCTCGAGAGCGCGCGCAACGCGCTGATCAAGGCGCTCGAGCTGCAGGGCGTCCCGAGCGAAGCCTACTTCTGGCGCGGCGAAGCCGACGGCGGCCGCCGCACCCCAGAAGCCGCCGCCGCCTTCAAGAAATACCTCGAGCTCGAGCCCAACGGCCGCTACGCCGACCGCGCCAAAAAAGCCCTCGGCCCCCTGCTGTAGCGCTTAGGGGACGGTTCTCGAAAACTCGAAAACTCGTAGCGAGAATGA
>Ga0193752_1001129_pt1 | contig 23024 bp, 24 predicted proteins | sample H1c1metaG_FD_144924 | JGI IMG/M metagenome (GOLD analysis project Ga0193752, IMG submission 144924) | Soil microbial communities from a riparian zone of the East river system, Colorado, United States - H1c1 | ecosystem: Environmental > Terrestrial > Soil > Riparian zone | place: USA: East River...
GCTAAGCTTGCGCCATGAGCATCGCTCTCGTCGTCGCTCCCAGCGCGACCAAGCTTCCACCCGAGACCGATGGCGCCGTATTGATCAGCGGTTCGCACGGCGCGATCTATGCCGCCTATCTCTCGGTCAAGGCCGGGGCGCGCGCTGCCATCCATCACGATGCCGGCATCGGCCGCGACAAAGCCGGCGTGAGTGGTTTGGATTGGGCCGAGGCCCACGGCATGGCAATGGCCGCCGTCTCGACCGAGAGCGCGCGCATCGGCGACGGCGCCGACATGCTGCGCCGGGGCATCATCAGCCGCGCCAACCCGCTCGCTGCGGCCTGCGGCGTGGTCGCTGGCCAGAGCGTAGCCATTGCAGTCGATCTGTTGAAAGCAGCGCCCTGGCCGCACGCCCGGCCGGACGCCTTGGCCGAAGGCCGCGTCCTGGTCGGCAAGATCGTCTGCCTGGATTCGATGTCGCTCGGGACGGCCTGCGATGCAGACCGCGTCGTGGCAAGCGGCAGCCATGGCGGCGTGCTGGCCGGGGAGACCGCCGCGGCGTTCCGCCCGCTGCTCGCCTTGTTCAACGATGCGGGCTTCGGGGCCGACCGCGCCGGCGCGGCAGGCCTGCAGGTCCTCGACAAGGCGGGCATCGCCGCCCTCACCGTAGCGGCCCTCTCCGCCCGCATCGGCGATGGCCGCTCGACCCTGCGGCACGGCGTGATCTCCGAGGCCAACGAGTCCGCATGCCGGCTCGGAGCGCGCATCGGGGGATCGGCGCTTGCGTTGGCGCATGCAGTGACCGAAAAAGCCCCTTGACGAAATCCGGGGAGGGAAAGCGCCTTCATGGCAATTGTGAACGTAAAATCGGAGATCGCCGGCAACGTCTGGAAGATCCAGCTCAAACCCGGCGACCGCGTTGAATTCGAAGGCGAAATCATGATCCTCGAATCGATGAAAATGGAAATTCCGGTGCTTTCTCCCAAAGCCGGCACGATCAAGGAAATCAAGGTGAGCGAAGGCGAAGCGATCGGAGAAGGCCAGTTGATCGCCATTCTTGATGCGTAGCGGTTCCTTCGCCGTCGAGTTGGTCCGGCTGTGGTCTCCAGATAGTCTCAGACGGGCTGCCGCTGGCATTGGACTCTGCGCGGCGATCGCGGCCGTAGCCTTCATGGCCGACCTCAATGGCTGGCTGCGGTTTGGCCGGGTCCTAGTGCCGCCGCTCATCCTGACCCTGGCCATCGGCATGGCGCTGCATCCGCTGTCGCTCCGTCCCGCCCTGAGGCCCGGCCTGGAATTCTCAGGTCGCACGCTGCTGCGCCTCGGCGTGGCTCTTTATGGAGCGCGACTGACGCTCGGCCAGCTCGTCGACGGTGGCACCTTGCCGGTGGTGGTCGCGATCTCGGCAGTGGCCTGCACCATCATTTTCGGCGCCTTTGTTGCCCGCCTCTTTGGGCTGCAGCGCGATTTCGGCCTGCTGACCGGCTGCGCCACCGGCGTCTGCGGCGCCGCCGCGGCGATGGCGGCTTCCGCGGTCCTGCCCAAGCACGAAAATTCCGACCGCGACCTTGCGTTCACCGTGATGGGCGTCAACTTCCTCGCCACCGTGCTCATGGTGGTCTATCCCGCCCTACACGACGTGCTGGGCTATTCCCTGTTCGAGATGGGCGTGTTTTTAGGCGGCTCGATCCATGATGTGGCCCAGGTCGCAGGCGCGGGCCAGACGCTCGGGCCGCAGGTGCTGAGCGACGCCATCGTCACCAAGCTCCTGCGCGTGGCCTGCCTGCTGCCGGCGGTGATCGGCATCGCCTGGTGGGTGAAGCGTGGCGGGGAATCGGTCGGCACCGCACGGCCGACACCACCGGTCTTCCTGTTCGGCTTTCTGCTGCTTGCCGGGTTGAACTCGCTGGGCGTGGTGTCGCATGACGTCCAGGCGGCGGTGGGGCAGATCTCGTCTTTCCTGATCATTACCGCGATCGCAGCTCTTGGCATGAAGACTTCGCTGCTGGCGCTTGCCCGCATCGGCCACCGGCCGGTTCTGCTCCTGCTGGCCGAAACGGCCTTCGTCGGCGGCCTGGTGATCACGTTGATCTATGGTTTCCGCGCCTTCGGTCAATAGGAGAAAGCCATGCTCCCCCGCTCCGGCATCACGCAGAATCTCGCCCGCTTTGTCGCCGATACGAAGTGGCAGGACATCCCAGACGCAGTGCGCCACGAGGCCAAGCGGGCGCTGCTGAATTTTTTTGCCGTGGCGATCGCCGGCTGTCGCACCGGCCCGGTCGAGATCGCGCTTAGATCCCTCGCCGAATTCTCGGGCGGCAAGCAGGCGGCCATCGTCGGCCGCAGCGAGCGCATCGACGCCTTGAGCGCGGCCTTCTTGAATGCCGCCGGCGCCAACGTCTTCGACTATTGCGACACACACCTTGCGACAGTCATCCATCCGACCGCCCCACTGGCGCCGGCGTTGCTGTCGGCGGCCGAGCTGCGGCGCGTATCCGGTCCGGAGCTGCTGTTGGCCTTCGTCCTCGGCTTCGAGATCGAATGTCGCGTCGGTGGCGCGATCTCGCCCGGCCATTATCCCAAAGGCTGGCATATCACCTCGACCTGCGGCGTCTTCGGTGCGGCGGCCGGCGCGGCAAAGCTGTTCGGACTGACGGAACAGCAGGTCGTGTGGGCGCTGGGCAACGCCTCCACCCAGTCCGCCGGCCTGTGCGAATGCCTCGGTTGGCCGGCCAAGAGCGTCAGCGTCGGCAATGCCGCACGCAATGGCCTGTGGTCGGCATTGCTGGCGGAGAAGGGCTTCGAAGGTCCGGCCGAGCCGATCGCCGGCGCACAGGGTTTCCTCGCCGCGATGGGAGAGCCACCGAACTGGACCGCCCTCACCGACGGCCTGGGCAAGACCTGGGAAGTAACCAATAATTCGATCAAGCCCTATCCTGCCGGCTTCGTCATCCATCCCCTGCTCGACTGCACGCTCGACTGGCGGCGCGACAATCCCGCAGCTTCTGTCGAACGGGTCGCCGTCCGCGGCAACCCGCTGCTGCTGCAGCGGACGGACCGGCCCGACATCGCGACCGGCCGTGAGAGCCAGGTGAGCCTGCAGCATGCGGTCGCCGCCGCGCTGGTGCTGGGCAAGGCCTGCCTCGATCAGTTCACCGATGCCTGTGTCAACGACCCGGCGGTCCTCGAGATGCGCCGCAAAATCGAGGTCGCGAGCGATCCCGCGATCTCGACGATCGCCGTGGAAATGGATTTCTGGACCCGGGACGGCAAGAAGCACAGCGTCTCGACGCAGGCCGCGCGCGGCAGCTCGTCGAACCCGCTGACGGACAAGGAAATCGAGGAGAAGCTGCGCACCGAAGCCGGCGGCTGGCGCCCCGGCCACGACATCCAGCCGCTGATCGATGCGGTCTGGACGCTCGAGCGCAGCGGCGACGTCTCAAACCTCGCCGCGATGACCGTGCCGCGCGGCTAAGCTGCCACGCCTACTCCACCGTAACGTTCGCAGCCGTGGCGACCGCCTTCCAGGTCGCAATGTCCTTCTGGATGAAGGCGGCGAATTCCTCCGGCGTGTTGCCGACGGTCTGCATCGCCTGGTTGACCAGCAAAGCCTTGGTCTCCGGGTCCTGCAGCGCCTTCACGATCTCCGCGTTGAGCTTCTTGACGATCGCGGGTGGCGTCCTGGCAGGAGCCAGGATGCCGTGCCAGGCAATCGCGTCGAAGCCGGGATAGCCGCTTTCCGCGACGGTCGGCACCTGCGGCGCGATCGGCGAGCGCTCCTGGCTGGTCACCGCCAGGGCGCGCAGCGTGCCGGATTGCATGTGCGGCAGCACGCTGACCGGATCACCGAACACCATCGATAACTGGCCGCCGATCAGGTCCGTCACGGCGAGCGCCGTCCCGCGATAGGGGATGTGAGTCATCCTCAGCCCGGCCTTGCTGTTGAACAGTTCGGCGACCAGATGGTTGGCCGCGCCGATGCCGGTCGATCCGTAATTCATCGAGCCCGGCTTCTCCTTGGCCAGCGCCACGAATTCCTGCAGCGACCGGGCCGGCAACTTGGCATTGACGACCAGGATATAGGGATAGGCGGTCGTCATCGTGATCGGGGCGAAGTCCTTCACCGGATCATAGGGTAGCGTCTTGTAGACCGCCGGGTTGATCGAGATCGGCCCGGACTGACCGAGCAGCAGCGTGTAGCCGTCGGGCTCCGCCTTGGCCACGATGTCGGTGCCGAGAATCGATCCGCCGCCGCCGCGATTGTCGATCACGATCGGCTGTCCGATATTCTCGCTGACGCGGCGCGCCACGATGCGGGCGACGGAATCGGCGCCGCCGCCCGGCGCGTAGGGCACGACGAGCCGGATGGGCCGCGAAGGATAGTCATCGGCGCGGGCCGTCGCGGCCGAGCATTGGATTGCAAGAGCCAGAATCAGCGCAGCGCGCTTCCACGTCGCGAACATTTCATTTTTCTCCCTCGGGAGCCGGAACCTAGCGCGAATATCGATCGCCCACCTAGTAGCCGCCGATGTCGATATCATGCAGTGTGAAACTGCAAGCGGGAGGGAACATGCGCAAGACATTGAAGCGCCGCCAGGCGATGCAAGTGCTGGCGGCGGCCGGCACGGTGCTCGGAACACCGGCACGCGCCGAGGCGGCCTATCCCAACCGCCCGGTGAAATTCGTCGTCCCCTTCCCGCCTGGCCAAGCGGCCGACATCTTCGCCCGCCTGATCGCCGAACGACTGGGCGATCTGTGGAAGCAGCAGACGATCGTCGACAACAAGGGCGGCGGCGCCGGCATCCCCGGCACCGAAAGCGCCAAGCTTGCGCCGGCGGACGGCTACACGCTGCTGGTCGCGACCAGCGGCACTTTCGGGGTCAATCCCAGCCTGTTTCCTGATCTGCCTTACAAACCGCTCGTGGATTTCGAACCGATCTCGCTGATCTTCCTGGTTCCGTTGGTGATCGTTGCCCATCCGGATTTCCCCGCCAACTCGCTTGCCGAGCTGATCGCGTTGGCCAAGAAGGATCCCGGCAAATACTCCTACGCCTCAGCCGGTCCCGGCACGTCGCAGCATCTCAGCATGGAGCTGTTCAAGAGCAAGGCCGGACTCGACATCGTGCATGTGCCCTACAAAGGAAGCGGCCCGGCGATGGCCGACCTGCTGGGTGGCCACATCCAGCTGATGATGGACAGTACCGCCTCGGCGCAGTCGGCGATTCTCGACAAGCGGATCAAGGCCCTGGGCGTCACCACGGCGCGGCGTGCGCCGGCGCCGCTCGACGGCATCCCGAGCATCGGCGATACCATTGCCGGCTACGATACCGCCGGCTGGGCCGGCTTGGTCGCGCCCGTCCACACGCCAGCAGAGGTCGTCGGCAAGATTTCCACCGACGTGCAGGGGCTCCTGCGCGATCCCATGGTCGTCAAAAGCATCGAAGCCAAGGCGGGCATCGCCGCCCCGACCACACCGGCGGAGTTCGCAGCCTTCATCAAGAAGGAAATGGAAACCTGGCGCGCGGTGGTCACCGCCACCGGGACCAAGCCCGGTAATTGATGAAAGGCCAGGCTGGCCGACCTCTTGGGTGCGGAGGCAGTGAATTTACATGGAACGTGAAGGTTCCGGAGCATGAAATGTTGCTGAAATGTCACAACTCGAAAAGCAATCAGCGTTTCATAACGGGCGGGGCGGACCGGGCGCAACCGAGGGCGAAACGCGCGCGTTGCCCCTTCGTTACGTTGGAAAAAGGAAAGTACCCATGAAAAGAATTCTGGTGGCTGCAGTCGTACTGTCTGCGTTACCCGTTGTTGCCCAAGCGCAATCCTCTCTCTTCGCGCAGAACTATCAGCCCACCCCCGGCGTATATGTCGGCGCCCAGGGTGGCCTGAACTGGTTGCTCAATAGCAACAACTACAACATGGACCTGGGTTATTCCGTAGGCGGCGTGGTCGGCTACGACTTCGTTGGCCCGCGCGTGGAATTGGAAGGCATGTTCCGCAGCAACAATGGCAGAGGCACTGCCAATTTCGGGAATGTCTTCAGCAACACCAGTGGCCGCATCGAGCAGCTTTCGGCCATGATCAACGTGCTTTATGACTTTCTTCCCGGCGCGACGATCACACCTTACGTCGGCGCCGGCGCCGGTATCGCGTTCGCCGACTCCGGCATCAACGGTTGCTCATTGTGCAGCACCCAGTTTGCCTACCAGGGTATCGTCGGCGTGGGCTGGAACATCGACCAGAACTTCCGGGTCAATCTCGATGCCCGCTACTACGGCACCACCAACGGCGGGGGCCTGCAGTACCAGAACAACAACATCACCGCGATGCTGGGCGTGACCTACAAGTTCGGTCAGCCCGAGCAAGTCGTTGCGCCGCCGCCGGCTGCGCCCGTGACGCAGGCGCCGAGCTACATGGTGTTCTTCGACTGGGACCGCTCGAACCTGTCGGACCAGGCCCTGGCCACGATCCAGCAGGCGGCCAACATGGCGCTGTCGCTGCGCCGTGCCAACACGGTCAAGGACGCGCTGGTCCGCAACGGCGTGCCGGCGACGGCGATCGCCGTCATCGGCAAGGGCGAGACGCAGCTTCTGGTGCAGACTGGCGACGGCGTGCGCGAGCCGCAGAACCGCCGCGTCGAGATCGTCATCCAGTAAGACGAACGTGCAAAACAGAAAGGCGGCCTCCTTCGAGGCCGCCTTTTTTGTGTGTACGATTCGCGGTCGCCCCTAATGCTGTGCAACGACGGTGGCGCGGACCGGCACTGTGCGCGGCTGGTTGCGGCCGATCACCAACACGCAGATCACCCCGATAGCGGCAACAACGGCAATCGGCATCATCGCCAGCGGGAAGCTGCCGGTCTCGTCCTTGATCCAGCCAATCAGGTAGTTGAAGAAGAAACCCGACAGGTTGCCCAGAGCATTGATCTGCGCAAGACCGGCGGCAGCAACCGTGGGTCCGAGCCACTCCGACGACAGCGCCCAGAACGGCCCCTTGCTGGCGTAGGTGCCGGCCGCGATCAGCGTCAGGAGAGCGATCGTGAACCACAGGTTGCCGACCGAGAAGAAAGTCGCGCACAGCGCCGCCACCATCCACAACAGCGGCAGGGCGTTGTGCCACACGCGCTCGCCGCTGCGGTCCGAGCTGCGGCCCCACAGGATCATCCACACTGCGGCGATGCCGAACGGCACGGCATTGACCAGTCCGGTCTGGAAGTTGGTCAAGCCGAATGACTTGACCAGTTGCGGCATCCAAAGCGCCAGCGATGTCGAGGCGCCTGCCGCGCCGGCATAGACCAGAGCCAGAATCAGCACATACTTGTTCGACATGATTTTCCAAACCGACGCGTGCTGGATTCGTGGCGCGCGCTGGCGCTCGCCTTCCAGCTTGGCGATCAGCCATGCCTTTTGCCCGGGCTCGAGCCATTTCGCGTGCTCGGGACGGTCGGTCAGGTAGGTGAAGGCCACGACGCCGAGCGCGAGCGTCGGAATGGCTTCGAGAATGAATATCCACTGCCAACCGCCCAGCCCCATGATCCCGTCCATGCCGAGGACCGCACCCGAAACCGGCGATCCGATCAGCCCTGCCACCGGAATGGCCACCATGAAGATGCCGACGATCTTCGCGCGGTATTCCGCCGGGTACCAGTAGGTCAGATAGAGGATGACCCCGGGAAAGAAGCCGGCCTCCGCCGCACCCAGGAGAAAACGCAGAACCAGGAACGAGATCGGACCACCGATCAGGGCGAAGGCCGCCGACACGGCACCCCAAGTCAGCATGATTCGCGCGATCCATGTCCTTGCGCCAAATCTCTCCAAAGCCAGGTTGCTCGGCACTTCCAGAATGAAGTAGCCGACGAAGAAAATCCCGGCACCCAGGCCATAGATCTTCGGATCGATGCCGACCGCCTTGTTCATCTGCAGGGATGCGAAGCCGACATTCACCCGATCGATGTAGCAAAGCAGATAAGCGATCATCAGGAACGGCATCAGGCGCCACGACACACGGCGCATTGTTGCCGCCTCCAGAATCTTGTCCTGATCCGGAGCTTGGGACATCGGCTTTCCTCCAATTGCTTGTTTTTTTAAAGCCTAGGCGCGCCTTTTTCGCCTGTCCAGCCCAGGTGCATCTGACGCCGAATTGCTCGTGGTCTTCGAGACCGGCGCAGCACCCCGCGCAGGAGCAATAATTTCAGCCCTCTTCGGCAACGTTTGCGCATTGCGAAACGTTATAGTGATGGATGAAACGGGGGCTGACGATGAAACGCTCCTATCTGGCTGCGATTTTCCTGCTTTTAGGGATCATCTGGGGCGCCCATATCGTCACACAAGCACCTGGTGCGACGGCTTCCCCGCTTGCTGCAGGCGAGGCCGAGAAAGCACAGCGGACTAAGGCTCAGCCGTCTGTCGTTGTGCTTCCTGTACAGGCACCCGTCTCGACCGCGCGCACGGCAGTGATTGCCCGACCACCGGTGCCGCTGCTGCTGTCCCCTCGCCCAGCCATCAAGAAGGCGGAAGGTGACATGGCCTCGCCGCAAGCTGCGGCTTCGGATGCCTCCCAGACCAACCCGCAGCCCGACTCCTTCGCGAAAGCCGCGATCGAGCAGGATGGCTACAAAGGCGTCCGGAGCATTACCAAGGGTTCCAACGGCTCGTGGCGTGCCACGGCAATGCGCGGCACGACCGAAGTGATCCTTCGCGTCGATGCCAATGGGAACGTCTCCGCACAATAGTATCAAGGGCTGAGCGCTGACCTGGCCGATATTCCGCTGCGCCCGGGCATGCCAATAAAAACATCGGCGAGATCGCTCTCGCCGATGTCAGATTTCAACGCGCAGTGCCCGTCTACCCCTTACTGGTTCAGGCGGCTCGCCCAATTCTTCACTTGGCGCTCCGCCTCATCCTTGGCGATGCCATACCGCTCCTGAACGCGGCCCACGAGCTGATCCTGCTTGCCGTTGACGACGGTGAGGTCGTCTTCCGTTAGCTTGCCCCATTGCTCCTTGACCCTGCCCTCGACCTGTTTCCAGTTGCCCTCGATGCGGTCCCAATTCATCTTCTGCTCCATCGATTGATTGTTTTTCAGCATGCCAATGCTGATGACCGATAAACGCTCGGCACGCAGGGCGAGTTGCTTCCGAATTCGTGATTCGGTCGACCTCGCCGGAGCAGGCGGCAATCGCTAGATCTGGAACTTGTACATCTCCCGGCGCTAGGCCTGGAACTTTATACATCTCGCCGCGTTGGAATTCGCGAACAACCAACCGGAGAGTTCCTCGATATGGACACCATCGTTCGCAGTGATGAAAGCGCGCTCTCCGCCGTCTCTTGGCCGGCCGTCCTTGCAGGTGGCGTCGTCACCGCAGCCCTTGCGCTGATGCTTCTCGCGCTGGGCACCGGCCTCGGTCTTTACGTGGCGTCACCCTGGTCCCCGTCGTTCCTCTCCACCACGCACGCCGCGATCGCGGCAGGTATCTACATGCTCGTGGTGGCGGTATTGTCTTCCGCGGTCGGCGGTTATCTGGCTGGCCGGCTTCGTGCCCGCTGGACTGGCGCGACGACGCATGAGGTGTATTTTCGCGACACGGCGCACGGCCTGCTGAGTTGGGCCGTCGCCTCGGTCGTGAGCGCCGCCTTTCTCGGCGCGGCCGCAACCTCGATTGTCGGTGGCGCCGCAAGCCTTGGCGGTGCCGGATTTGCGACTGAACGAATCGCAGGAGCGACCGACCGTCTTCTGCGCCCCGACTACGCGGGTCTGGCCCGTGGCGACGTGGTCACCAGGCCGGGCGCAGCACTGGGCCGAGACCTTGCCGGCGACCGTGCCGATGTCGTTCGCCTGTTGACCACCAGCCTGCGCAACGGCACGGCTATCGCCAGTTCGGATCGCGCCTATCTCGCCCAGCTCGTGGCAGCACGCTCCGGCCTAAACCAGGCCGACGCCGACGCGCGCGTCTCCGAAGTATTGACGGAATTGAAGACGGCCGCCGACACGGCCCGGCGTGTGAGCGCGCAACTCGCGCTGTGGGTCGCCGCTTCGATGCTCCTCGGCGCGCTGGCAGCCGCTCTTGCCGCCACTGAAGGCGGTGGCCTGCGCGAAGGCACCTGGACGTACGAAAGAATCTGAACCTAAAGAATCCAAAAGCCCTCAACCAACCCGACACGAAAGGAAACCCGTCATGGGACGCTCAATACTCTTGTGGCTGCTCGGCGTGCCGATTCCCATCATCATCCTGCTCGCCATCTTCATGCGCTAGCCGCCCGTCGACTGAGGCGCGGGGCCGTCGAGAAAATTGTTTCTCGATCGGCCCCGCCGCTTGTTTGAGCCCCGCGCGCTTTGCACGCAGTGACAGGTCCGGAGATGATTTGACAAGGGGCGGATGGTTTGCAAACCAAGGACGGCATGCTCGCCATTCTTACCCACCGGCCCCATTCCCGTCGTGAACGTCCACAGCGCAATCGCGGTACCTGACCGCGCCGATGGGGAGCGAGACCTGTGAGCGAGCGCTATTTCGACGACTTCAAGATCGGTGATCGCTTCGAGAGTGGCGGCATGACCATGACCGAAGCCGGCATCATAGAATTCGCCCGCCAATGGGATCCGCAACCCTTTCATATCGACGTCGAATTCTCCCGGAACTGGAATTATGGCGGGCTTATCGCCTCGGGCCTCCACACCATGTCCGCCAGCCTTCGCCTCTGGCTGGACCTTGGCGTGTTCAGGCATTGCAGTCTTGGTTCACCGGGCCTCGGTGAAACCAGATTCCCTCGCCCCGTCCGTCCCGGCGACACGATCCGCGTGATCGTCGATATCGTCGAGCTGCGGCCCTCGGCCTCGAAACCCGACCGCGGCGTCGGTCGTATCCGCCAGGTCACCGTAAACCAGCGCGGCGAGCCGGTGATGGAACAGCAGACGATAGTGTTCCTCAAGCGACGACCGGCCTGACGAAGGCCGTAGCCTTTCACCGCCAGGCAAAGACCGGCTGCTCATAGTGGTCGACGCGCGTATCGCGGCCCGCCAATGCGACCTCGCGGAACTGATAGAGCACGGCGGCGGTCGGCGCGTTTACCGTCGAAACGGAGAGCGGCAGGCGGATGATCGGGCGGTCCGATTCCTCGATGGCCACGATCTCTGGCGAGCCCTCGCGGAACAGTTCGCTGCAGGCGATACGATAAGCCGCCGCCACTTCCGATGGATTGGGCTTCACATCGACGCCCGCCGGCGCCCAGACGACGACAGGCGCCATCAGATAGCCCGACCGCGTCGGATAGTCGTCGAGCGCACCGAGTATGTCAGTGGCAGAAAGCGTGATGCCGAGTTCTTCTTCGAGCTCGCGCAATGCTGTCTGCTCGATCGTCTCGCCCGGGTCGACGCGGCCGCCTGGCAGAGCCCACTGGCCGCCATGGGCGCGCAGCTTCGGAGTTCGTCGCGTCAGCAGGAAAGCTGCCTCGCCGGGCGCTTCGGCCTCGACGATCACAATGGCGACGGCTGCCCGCTTCAGCGCGCCTGGATCGGCGCGCAGGCGCCTGTCGAAGGAACGAAGGTGCAGGCCGATGGTGGCGCGCAGCGCCGCGTCGAAGGAAAATGACGTCACGCGGTGGCGCACTTCATTTTGCAGCTCGGCGAAAAGTCCACACCACCGCCGGCGGCACGTTGCGCCAGATGCGCGGGCCGTGCGACGCGCCCAGACGCAATGCACTGCGCAACGCGACCGGCACTGGCGGCTTGGGCCCATAGGTAAATTGAACCAGCGCCGCACCGTCAGGGAGTGACTTGAAGACGCCGCCCACGATAGCCGAGACGACGTCCGCCGGCATCGACAGCAGCGGCAGGCTCGAGACGACGGCAGCGACTTCGGTCCGGCCGACATCGGCCAGGAGCACCGGCAACCGTGCGGCGTCGCCTTCGATGATCTGCAGGCTGGGAAAGCGCTGGCGCAGGAACTTGGCCAATTCCGGGTCGCGCTCAATTACCGCCAGGCGGTGAGGCGAAATGCCGGCTTCGAGCAGCGCGCGCGTGACCTCGCCGGTGCCGGCGCCGAGTTCGACGATGCAGCCGCTACGGCTCGCCATCGCCGTGGCGGTTGCCTTGGCGATCGCCTCGGCCAGCGACCGGCCGCTGGGCACAAGAGCGCCGACTGACAGCGGCCGTCGCAGCCATCGTTTGAGGAAGAGTGCTGTACCCGCACGCCATTGCGCCGGGTACCGGGGCTCGAGCGCTGCCATCAGGTCAAACTAACAGAGCAAGCTGTTGAATCGAAAGAAGAATCTGCCCAATTTACTGTGCCGGCTGCATGGCAGAGCCGCCAGCCAAGGGCCCTTCCGAGGGGGCGGGGTCGAAAGCGGCCTCGGCATGGCGCATCTGCTCGAGCGCATTGACGATCGAGACATAGACGGCCGCGAGGTAAGGCAGGGATTGCACCACCAGGAAGAGCGCCCAAAGTCGTGCCTCCGGGTCTATCGCGCCGTTGCGCTGCCACAATACGGCGGCGGCAATCAGCAGCAGGGCGGCAAGGATCGCCTCGCCGCGCGCCATGCCCAATGCCATGCCGAGTGTCGCGCGCTCGTCCATTTTGGGCGTACGCATGAAGGGCAGACGGCTGGTGGCCAGGCCATAGATCACGGCACGGCCGACCGTATAGGTCAGCGCCAGACCGGCGAGCGATGCGCCGACGCTCTGCCGGAAGGTGCATCGTACGCGGTTGGCGTAGAGGCCGAACGAATAGGCCAGCTTGAAGACGAAGATGCCGATCGTGGGCAGGATAAATTCCGCCGGCGGCAATCCGACCGGCTTCAGCAGGAACAGCGGCGGAACGAGCACGGCAAGCACCCAAACCAGCCCCAGCCAAGTGAAGATCAGGTTCAGCGCATCGGCGAACCACGGCATCCAGCCGGAGATGAAGTGATATTTCTGCCAGAAGGTGAGCTTGGTGCGGTTGCTGAGCATGGTCCCCAGATGCGCCTTCAATATCTGCATGGCACCGTAGGCCCAGCGGAAGCGCTGCTTCTTGTAGCCCGAGAAATGATCGGGCGTCAGTCCGTGGCCGAAGCGCTCACGGCTGTACATCGCGCCATAGCCCTTCTGCATCAGGCGCAATCCCAACTCGGTGTCCTCGGTGATGCACCACGTCGCCCAGCCCCCCATCTCTTCCATGCGGTCGCGGCGCACCAGCGTCATGGTGCCATGCTGGATGATCGCGTCGTATTCATTGCGCAGGCACATGCCGATGTCGAAGAAGCCGGCATATTCCCAGTTCAGCATTTCCTTGAAACGATCGCCGCGCCAGTCGCGATGGTCCTGCGGCCCCTGCACGTAGCTGATCTTATCGTCGTCGAAATACGGCACGACGGCCTTCAGCCAGTCGGGCCGCACCATGTAGTCGCTGTCGATGACGCCGATCACCTTGGCGTCGGGCGCGGTCTGGCTCAGCACATAGTTGAGTGCGCCGGCCTTGAAGCCCTTCATCTCGTCGAAATGGAAGAAGCGGAAACGCGGTCCGAGCGAGGCGCAATAATCCTGGACCGGCCGCCAGACGGCAGGGTCCTTGGTGTTGTTGTCGATGACGATGACTTCGAAGTCCGGATAGTCGAGCGCCGCCAGCGAATCGAGCGTCTGGGCCACCATGGCCGGAGGCTCGTTGCAGATCGCCAGATGCAGCGACACTTTGGGCCAGATACGATCAGCCGGCTGCCGTACCGCCATCTCGACCGAGGGAAGAGCCTCACGCAGCCAGCGCCGGCGCCATACCGTCTCGACCAGTTCCAGCGCCTGCAACAACGCCATGCCGAGGCTGAGCACGAGCAGGAAGCCCAGAAGGCCAAATCCCACGACCTCGGCCACCACCATGTAGCTGCCCGCCGCCACCGATACCGCATAGACCACAGAGCTTGCCGACAGCGCCACAAGACCGCAGAACGCGAACTGGCCCACGGTCCTGAGGTCGCGCCAGCGCCACAGGAAGAGCAGCATGAATGGCGCCGCCACGGCGACGGAGGCCGCGGCGTAGATCCACCAGTTGGGAAAAGTCGAGATGTCGCCGGTCCAGGCGAATTTCGGCTGCCGGTCGGCATTCCATAACCCCCAATAGCCGCCCGCCTTGCCTTCAAGGTCGTAGGCCTTCCAGGGCTGGTCGATCGCCTCGATGATGAAATGCTCGATATTCTGGCTGCGCAGCCAGGCCACAGCGTCGCGCACGTTCTTCGCCTGATCGGCAGGCGTCGCGTACTTGATGGCGCCGGTGACGGGATTGCGCCGTGCCGCGCCATTCGACGGCCAACCGAACTCGGTGACGATGATATTCTTGTTCGGATAGGCCTTGCGCAGCATGTCGATGCGGTTCTTCAGGTATTCGAGCGGCGCCTCATCCGATATTTCGTCCCAGTAAGGCAGGATATGGACGGCGAGATAATCGACCTCCTGCGCCAGCTCGGGATAATCGAGCCAGACCTTCCAGGTCTCGGCCGTGCTGACCGGGACCTTGACGTTGCGCTTGACGTTGCGGATCTCGCGAATGAGCTGCGCCGGGCTGGTGCCGATCGGATCGCGCACATCCTTCTGATTGTCCCAGCGCAGGATGTTTTCGTTGCCGACCAGAACGCGCTCGATGTTGGGATTCTGGTTGGCCATGCGGATCAGCGCCGAGGTTTCCTCGGCGTTGACGTCAGCGGCGTCGCGGCCGAACTGCAGCTTGGCTTCGGGCTGGCTGTAGATCCACGCACCCGGCACCAGCTTGAGTCCGTTGCGGGCGGCGATCTCCGGCATGATCTCGCCGCCATCGCTCGTACGATAGGTGCGGACATAGTTCACCTTGCCGGCCATCATTGCGAAGTCGCGTTCGATCTGCTCGCGCCGCGGCTTGATCGTAGGGATCGGAGCACTGGTGAAGGCGGTACGGAAGAAGCTCCAGATACCACTCGCCTTGGATTCGAGCGGGTCCTGATCCTTGGCCCACGGCGCGTAGGTCACGCCATGGATGGGGCCCTCGATATCGGCTGCTTCGATGCGCGAATCGAGCGATCGCCAGCCAACAAAGATGGCCGCGACCGTGAGCAGGAAAACCAGCGATAGACGAAACATTGAATGGACGACTGCTCCGGCCTGCCACCGGCGGCCCCAGCTCGCATCGGGATCGCGGTCGCCAAGCCCTGCGGCGGATCTATCCACGCAAGGACCGGGCCGGATCGACTCAGACCGACGAGCCGATAACCACGCGGGGCGGCAGACCTCTCAGAGGCTTCCTTGCGCCTGTTTCCTCGCGTCCGACCCTTCGGAAACGATACGGCGACGACAGGGCGATCTATAGCCGCGTGGCCGAAAGGGGTAAAGAGAGCGCCGCCGATCTTGGCCAAAATGCCCCAATCTCCACCGTCGTCCTGCAAAGGCCTTCGCCAAAACCCACCAATGCCATAACGTCACCGTAATGTTTGTATCAGACCCTTCGGCTGCTCCTGCCATCGTTCCGCCGGGCATCGCCTCGACCTACCGGCCGGCCGATCGGTATGGCTTCATCGAAGCCCCGGGCGGCCGCTTCCGAGCGGCGGTCTGGAACAGTACCGGAACCGCACGCGCCACCGTCGTCCTGTTCGGCGGACGCGGCGAATTTATCGACAAATACGCAACTGAGGTTGTGGGCGAATTGCTCGCCCGCGGCTTTGCCGTGCTGTCGATGGACTGGCGTGGCCAAGGCCTCTCGAGCCGGCTGCTTGCCGACCCTTGCAAAGGCCATATCGACGATTTCGCCACGTATGTCGCCGACCTGAAACTCTTTCTCGAAGACGTGGTCGTCCCCGCCACGCAGAGGCCGGTCATCATGCTCGCTCATTCGATGGGCGGCCACATTGCCCTGCGCGCCCTCTCCGAGCTTGGTCCCGGCCCGATCGCCGCCGCAATGCTGGTATCGCCGATGACCGGGCTCAGGCAGGACGCACTTCTGCGCGGGGTAATGGCAATCCTGCCGCAGGTGCGCGCTGTCGACGAGCATTACAGCTTCGGCAGCGGGCCCTATGTCGCCGCCAACCGCGCCTTCCCGAATAACGAACTCACCCACGACGAGCGGCGCTTTCGCTTCACCGACCAATGGTTTGGCGCCGATCCTCGCCTGGTGCTGGGCGGCCCGACCATCGGCTGGGCGCGGCAGGCGTTGCGTTCGATGCATCGCGCCGACGCCGCGGGTTATCTCGAGCGCGTCGCCCTGCCGCTCGTGCTGCTGAGCGGCAGTGCGGACACGGTGGTCGACATCGAAAGTCACGCCGCGGTCGTCGCGCGCCTCCCTCGAGCCGAACGTGACGTCCTGCCGGGGGCATGGCACGAAATCATGATGGAGACCGACCCGATCCGCGCGCTGTTCTGGCAGGCCTTCGACCGGCTGGCGGAAGAGACGATCCGCTGACACCCTTGCCGGCCACGTCAACCGGTCGCACAATCATCAAAAGATGGGAGAAGCGATGTCCGGGGACTGGCAGAGACGGCGGCGCCTGATGCGGCCGCGCTCGCCGCCGTCCGCGGACCGATCGCGTGCGGGATCGGCGAGGCCTGTCCGCGTTTTGTTGGCCAGATCTTTCCCGATGCCGCCTGAGCCCGCAGCACCATGACCGAAATACAGATGCTGGTGGTAGCCGGCGCCTTCATTCTCGCCGGCATCGCCAAAGGCGCGATCGGCATCGGCCTGCCGCCGATTGCCATCGGGGTGATGACGCTCTCGCTGCCGTTGGGCGATGCGCTCGCCATCATGACGCTTCCCACCATGATCACAAACCTCTGGCAGGCTTTCTCCGGCCGCCGCTTCATGCCGCTGCTGCGCCGCTTCGGCAGCATGGCTGCGGCGGCGGTGATCGGCGTGATCGGCGTCGCGGCCCTGCTCGGCACCCTGGGCAAGGCAGGCATGCTCGGATGGATGGGTTGCCTGCTGGTGCTCTATGCCCTGATCGCCTTGTTTGCCTGGCGTCCGGTCATGCCGCGTGCCGCCGAGCCTTGGCTCAATCCGCTGATCGGACTGGCGAGCGGCGCGGTGGCCGGCATCACCGGCATGGCCGCCGTCCCCTTCCTGCCCTACATGCAGTCGCTGCAGATCTCCAAGGACGACCTCATCCAGGGTCTCGGCATCCTGTTCCTGTTCATCATGACCGCGCTGGCCGTGGCGCTGGTCCGCCAGGACATCTTCGACACCGCCAACACGATCGGCGGCGTGGCGGCGCTCCTGCCCACCTTCGCCGGCGTGTGGATCGGCCAGAAGGTGCGGCACGCCGCCTCGCCCGAGACCTTCCGCAAGATTTTCCTGTACGGCATGCTGGCACTCGGCCTCAACATGGCGCACGATTTGTTCTGAGAGGTTCTTCGATGTTCACGCCCGCCTTCAGGGTCACCATCTGCGGCATCCCCGAATTGTCGCAGCATTTCGCCGCCGGCGTGACGCACGTGCTGTCGATCATCGATGCCCATGAGCCCAGGCCTTCGGCACTCGATGCCTACGGCGAGATCGACCACGAGCTGATCCGCTTCGACGACGTGGTGGCGGAATATCCCGGCTTCGAGGCCTGCACGCCGGCCCATATCGAACAGCTCCTGGCCTTTGGCGAACGGGTGCGCGCGCGGCCGGAGGCGCATGTGCTGATCCATTGCCACGCCGGCGTGTCGCGTTCGACCGCGGCGGCGGCAATCCTGATGTCGCAGTTCCGGCCGGGCGAGGAAGAACAGGCCTTCCTGAAGCTCCTCGAACTGCGCAAGCACGGCTGGCCCAACACCCGCATGGTCGAATTCGCCGACCGGCTGCTCGAGCGCGACGGCGCCATGCTGAGAGGCCTGGTCGCCTATCGCCGCGCCCTGCTGGACGAGAAGCCGCATCTCAGCGAGATCGTCAGGAACATCGGCCGCGGCCACGAACTCCCGGTGTAACGCCGCCGCTCACGCGGCGTGGAACACCAGGACCCGCACCTCGATGCTCTCGCGCGGCGGCGCATCCAACGACGCCGTCGGGTCGACGAAGGCGCTGTGCGGCGTGAAGCGCGCCGGGACGTCGGTCGCCGTGTCCGCGCATTTCAGCAGCAACGCCTCGTCGGGCTGCATGCGCGGCACGTAATACCAGCGGTGGGAAGGATTGTAGGTCACCGAATAGGTCTCGCCGACACGATGCGGATAGACGAGATCGGACGGCACCAGATCGTTCGTGCTGATGCTGGTGGCGTCGCACACGGCGAGCGGCGAGTCCTGCAGCGGTCCGCGGATCGGCCGCCAGACATTGACGACCTGCACTCGGCCGCGCAGCAGCTCCTCGGCTTCGTCCGGCAGCAAATCGCGCACGCGTTGCGGGCCCGACCGCGCGGTATGGTCGATGTGCACGCGGCGCACCGGCTGACGCGGCGCGTCCGGCTGCGCCTCGGCGTCGGGCACGCGGCGACGGACGGTGTGATCGAAGATATGCACGCGGTCGGCGCCCGTCGCCTGCTTCAGGAGCCGTTCCACTTCCGGGTAATAGACGCGGCGCACTTCCTCGTCGTCGAAGAAATCCTGGACCGCGCTGCGATGCTGCACCAGCGCGAAGCCATTGGCATCGAGCGACACGACATCGGCCACTGGCCGCGCATCGCGGATCGCAACGCGATGCGGCTCCTGAACGATGTTCGAGGACGGCACGCCCGCCGGCGGATCGTAGGTGTAATTGCGCGGCCGCTCCGCCATCGGCGTCAGATAGTTCATCTCGGCCTCGACATGGGGCAACGCGGCGACGACGCTCTCTTGCAGGCTCATGATCCGATCTCCGGCTGCTATTCAGCTCCGACCAATCTTGGGCTTCGCCGCGCAAGGCACCATCGATAAGAACTGCGCGGTCCATGAGTGGACGTAATGCGAAGTGCGCGCCTCGGAAAATTCTGCTGCGGCACTGTCTGCGCGCAGCAGGTTATGGTTGCTCGCCGCCTTCGGCATCGGCGAGCCGACGATGGAACGCCGCCACGCCTGCATTGTCGCCGATCGCCATGATGCCGGCGCTCCGATCGAGCTGCAGCCGCTCGCATTCCTGCTTGAGCTCGATCGTCTCACGTTGGATATCAGAAGCCGCACCAAAAACATGCGTCAGGACCCGGGTGCGCAGGAAGGTATAAGGCACGATCTGCTCGATCACCGTCGCGTGTTGCTCGACACGTATCGCCAACAGCGGCCAATGCCAGTCGATGTCGCACGACAGCAGGTGCTCGACGCAGACTTTCCAGTTGCAGGCGATCTCGGTGGTGATCGTGCCGCCATAGGCCGGCAGCACTTGGGCCAGCGCCGGCGGCGGCGAGGCCTGTGGGCCGAGGCTGAAGAAGACGATTCCCGATCGGCAATCTGCCGTCAGCACCCGCATGTCGTTGTCGGGCGAGGCCGGATCGGCCGGCGCAACGGGGTTGGGCGCGCCTGCGAACCGGCCCTGCAGGTCGTAGGTCCAGCCGTGGAAACGGCAGCGGAAGTGCTCGCACCGGCCGGCGGGCATGGCCACCACGGACATGTTCTGGTGCCGGCAGGCGTTGCGCAAAACACGCAGCATTGCCTGCTTGTCGCGCAGGGCGATGACGCCCCAGCCGCCGACCGAAAGCGAGACGAAATCGCCCGGCCCGGCCAACTGCGCTTCGGCGCAGGCCGGCAGCCATGCGGTCGAAAAGACCGTGCGCTTCTCCCGCTGGAAGGCGTCCCCGCCGGTGTAGTCCTCGATTTGCATGCCGCTGATAGTATACAATATTGATATATTATTGAATAATTTGACTCATTTTCCGCAAACTGTATACAATTCTCTTGCGACTCAACCCTTGGAGGCCACTCATGACAAAGAGCGCATTTCGTCTGTCGCTTGAGGAGGCGATCAACCAGCGTCACTCCGCCGTGCATCCGTGGAGCGAGGCCTGGACGTCGGGCAAGCTCGACCGCCGCCTGCTCGGCGAATGGGTCAAACAACATTTCCACTATGTCAGCCACTTCTCCGAATGGGTGGCCGTGGTCTACGCCAACTGCCCGCACTGGGACGTCCAGCATTTCCTGCTCGAGAACGTCACCGAGGAGGAAGGCTTCGTCGGCAGCGGCGATTTCGCGCCGGTCCGCCACTCCGACCTGTTGCTGGATTTCGCCGAGAAATGCGGCATGCCGCGCGCCGAGATTCTTGCCGCGCAGGATAACGGCGAATTGCTGGCCGAGACGCTCGGCCTGCAGAGCTGGTGCCACCGCCAATCGACACGCCCCTTCCTCGAAGCGCTGTCGGGCCTGCTGATCGGCCTCGAATCGCAGGTGCCGCGAATCTACAGCAAGACCACGCCGCCGCTGATCGAGAAATACGGCTTCGCCGAGGACGAGGTCTCGTTCTTCACCCTGCACATCGTGGCCGACGCCGAGCATGGCGAGCGCGGCTTCGACATCGTCGAGAAATACGCCACGACCGACGAGCAGCGCGCGACCTGCGTGCGGCTGGTCAAGGAAGCCACGATGATGCGCCGGCTGTATCTCGACGGCCTCTACCGCAAGTTCCTCGCCGAGCCACAGGCGAGCGACCAGAAGAAGCTCGCCGCCTAGAAGCAGCAATGCACACTTTCCAGACCCTGACCCTGGGCGAGGCCCATCTCATCCTCGACGCGGCCCAGAAGAAGGCCGAGGAACTGGGCGTGCCCGAGGTTCTGTGCGTGGCTGACAATGCCGGCTACCCGATCGCGCTGCGGCGCCTCGATGGCGGCAAGGTGACCAGCGTGCAGATCGCCATGAACAAGGCCTTCACCGCGGCAGGGCATCGCAAGCCGACGCACAGCTACAAAAACGCCCTGCCCGGCGAGGAAGCCTTCGGTATCTTCACCCAGCACGAGGGCCGCTTCACCGTGTTCGTGGGCGGCTTTCCCATCATGGTCGATGGCAAATGCGTCGGCTCGGTCGCAGCCTCGGGCGGCAATGGCGAGCAGGACATCGCCTGCTGCGAGGCGGGCATCGCCGCCTTCACCAAGCTCCTCGCCAAGAGCTGAGTCATGGCCACCACCCGCGCCTCGCTGAGCAAGAAAGTCGGCGATCAGATCCGCGCCCGCATCCTCGACGGCCGTCTGCAGCCGGGCGAGCGCCTGGTCGAGGATCGCCTGTCGGCCGAGCTCGGCGTGTCGCGCGTGCCGGTGCGCGAGGCTCTGCTCGGCCTCTCGGGCGAGGGACTGGTGCGCCTCGAGCCGCGACGTGGCGCCTGGGTGGCAGCGATCTCGCCCGAGAAAGTCCGCGAACTGGTCGAGGTGCGCGCCTTGTTGGAAGGACTGAACGCCCGCCTCGCCGCCCGGCGTCACGATCCGGCGATCGTGGCCGAACTCAGCGAGACGCTGCGCCGCGGCAACGAGGCCGCACTGAGCGGCAACGCCGAGCATCTCGCGCGACTGAACGGCGAGTTCCATGAAAAGCTGGCCGAGGCCAGCCGCAACACCGTGCTGTCGGACGTCATGCGCTCGCTGCGCGAACGCACCAGCCTTGCCTTCACCCTCAACAGCAAGGTCCGCGCCCGCCAGGACTGGCAGGAGCATGCCCGCGTCCTGGCGGCTGTGATCGACGGCGACGAGGAGCTGGCGGCCCTGCTGGCAACGCGCCACGTCGAAAACGCCGGCGCCGCCTTCGCCCGTGCGGTCGAAGAGGAGCCGCAGGAAGCGGCGTAAGGGCGCCTTCATCTCTTATGGACCGCTCGGCTCCAGCCGCGCTCATGAGCGCGGCTGGAGCCGAGCAGTCCACAAGACTCAGCGCGCCTTCATCGGCAGGCTGGCCAGATGCATCCCCGCATCAACGATCAGGAATTCGCCGGTGATGTTGGCGGCGCTGGTCAGGAAATAGAGCGCGGCCTCGGCCATCTGCTCGGCCGTCCCGGCCTGGCGCAGCGGCGTCGTCTGCTCCTGCAGGCCCTTCATCTTGTTGTAGCCTTCCTCGCCCATGCCCTCGAGCAGCCAGCGCGTCTGGATGAAGCCCGGGCAGATCGTGTTGACGCGCACCGCCGGCGACAGCCAGCGTGCCAAGGTCAAGGTCAGCGTGTTGAGCGCGCCCTTGGAACAGGCGTAGGGGATCGAGCTGCCGACGCCCATGACACCCGCGATCGACGACACGTTCACGATCGCGCCACGCTCCTGCTTCTCCTCCCATTGCTTCTTCATCGCCGGATAGACGGCGCGGCTCATCATGTAGGGCCCGGTGACATTGACCCGCAGGATACGGTCGAAATCCTCCGGCCCCACGCCATCAAGGTCGCCCTGGTTCTGGAACTTGGTGGTGCCGGCATTGTTGATCAGGCCGTCGATGCGGCCCCACTTCTTCATCGTCTCGGCCGCCAGCTTGCGGCAGTCGGCATCCTCGCCGACATTGGCCTGCACCAGCAACGCATCGGCGCCCTTGGCCTTCACCGCCTCATAGCTGGCCTCCGCTTCCTTCTTGCTCTTGGTGTAGTTGATCACCACGCTCCAGCCGCGCTCGGCCAGATCGAGCGCGCACGCTGCGCCGAGGCCCGTCGCCGAGCCGGTGACGATCGCTACTTTGTTGGATGTAGCCGCCATGTCTGTCTCCCCCTCGTGTCGTGATGTCCTTACATAGGCTAGGATCGGCCAACGAAGCAAAGTGGGCAAGGTCATGGCTGATCTGTTTTCGATGAAAAGACGAGTGGTGCTGGTGACCGGCGCCTCGCGCGGCCTGGGGCGCGACATGGCGGTGACGCTGGGCGGCGCTGGAGCCACCGTGCTGTGCGCCGGCCGCACAGTGAAAGAGCTCCAGACGACGGTGCGCGCGATTGTCCGCAAGGGCGGCAAAGCCGAGGTCATCGAGCTCGACGTCACCGACGAAGAGCGGGTTCGGGCCCAGGTCCGTGCCATCATTCGCAAGCACCGCCGCATCGACGTGCTGATCAACAATGCCGGCGTTACCACGCGGGAGCTGGTGGTCGACACCGATACCAAGAATTATCGCAACACGATCGAGACTGACCTGATTGCGCCCTTCGTGCTGGCGCGTGAGGTGGGTCGCCACATGCTGGCCCGCCGTCAGGGCCGCATCGTCAACATCGCCTCCGTGCTGGCGATTCTCGGCCGCTCG
>Ga0193752_1001130_pt1 | contig 23023 bp, 20 predicted proteins | sample H1c1metaG_FD_144924 | JGI IMG/M metagenome (GOLD analysis project Ga0193752, IMG submission 144924) | Soil microbial communities from a riparian zone of the East river system, Colorado, United States - H1c1 | ecosystem: Environmental > Terrestrial > Soil > Riparian zone | place: USA: East River...
TAGTCGTTATCCTGCTTTTTTTTCTTGATAAAAAAAAGCAGGCAAAAAAAATCAAGGCTCACATTGGAAAGACTAAAAATCGCCTCTGCGGGCTGAAGAAAAACAAGTCACAACATTAGAATAAATCCCGGCTGCGGTAGGACTTACCAGCAAAGAATATTTCCCAATGGCAGTAACATCTGTTTTTCTTCTTCGCCCTTCGATGCGATTTTCTACACGTCTTTCCAATGTATGCCTGGCGTTTGTATTTGCGCCTTCAGAATAAGGCCGGGCCGAAGGCAAAATTTTCAAGTGCCGCGGTAAACGGCGAAGATGTGGATTGGAAATTATAAAGACGATAGTTACCACAGCCGATCGGAGCATTCCTTCGCCGTAGCGGCACGAATAAAATTTTAGGCCTTATTCTGACAGCGCCAGTTTTTTTTGCTCACTTTTTTTTGTAAAAAAAGTGAGTCGAGTTCCTCTTTGTAAAAGAGCTTCCAAAAAAAGTATGACAGATTCTCTCCAACCAAAGAGTATCTGAAAAAAGCGAATCAGTTGACTATTAATGAAAAAAAATCCTCCTGATGAAACAGGAGGATCACAACTAAAAAAACCACTAACACTCTTTAATCTGGCTTTTTACCGTCCAAAAAAGTATTTATTGTAGAGATCTGCGTTTTATTGCGATCATCGGCTTTCACTTCATAATTGCTGTAAAAATTCTCTACGTGTGAGACACTGTTGTAGAGATCCAAATTGCGGCGGATATAAGCCGGCACAGTTTCAAACTCATTGTTAGGATCAGCAGCATTGATATTGAACGACAGATTGCGCAATTTCTGAATCCGTTCAGCTGCCCGGCGTTTCTGTATTTCTGCTTCGTCCTGCGGTGCAGGTTCCTCAGCAGCAGTATTGTTTGCCGTAACAATTTCGGTTGTTTGGTGGGCCCCAGACTCTTCCGCCGCGGTTGGAACTTCATCTTTCATGATCAGCTGCATCGCCGGGGAAGGTTCTTCTTCCGGAGCAGGATCTTTGCTGACCTGGTGGACTGGCTCCTTCACCGGTTCCGGATGGGAGTTTCCTTGTTCTGGTTCCGCATAGATATTGGAAGGTCTCGCAAGATATCCTCCTGAGACCGCGGACACAGAAGGATCACTCGAAAGTACCCATTCTATGGTATTATCCTCTCTTATTGCTTCTGATTTATTTTCCTCCCCGTTCTGTTGGGATATTTCATTCCCGAACTTGTCTCCCGACTCTTCCATCAGTTTCGGACTGAGTTCCTCGCGTAGCCCAGGTTCATCATAACTAACCGGCTTTACCTCTTCATGGGCAAGTGCCCGGGGATGCAGTTCTGCTGTTTTCGCTGCCTCAGTCCCTACAGTCTGCAATGGGTTGCTGCAGGGTAAGCACAATCTTCTCGTCTTTTTGCGGCTCGGTCTTCTTCGGCTTCACTTTATCGAAAGGATCCTTGTGCTCAAAACCCGTAGCGATCAGGGTGATACCGATCTGGTCGCCCAGGGTGTTGTCGTAACCCATTCCCAGGATCACGTCGGTGCCCTCACCGGCCTGTTCCAGCAGGTAATTCTGAATGATCTCCACCTCGTCCATGGTAAACTCATGCTCACCTTCTGATGAATTTATGTTAATCAGTATCCATTTGGCACCCCGGATGTCATTGTCATTCAGCAGGGGAGATGTCAGTGCTTCTTCAATCGTGCGCTGGGCCCTGTTCTCACCTCCGCAGGAGGCGCTACCAAGGATGGCAACGCCACCATTGCGCATTACCGTGCACACATCAGCAAAGTCAACATTGATCTGGCCGGTGCTGTTGATCACGTCGGTTATGCATTTCGCTGCTGTCGCCAGTACATTGTCCGCCCTGTTAAAGGCTTCCTTCATTTTCAGGTTTCCGAACTGATGCCTTAGCTTGTCGTTGCTGATGACCAGCAGGGTGTCCACATATTTTTTCATCACCTCGATGCCCTGTTCCGCCTGCAACTGCCGCTTCCTGCCCTCATAGGAAAAAGGAGTGGTTACGATGCCTACGGTGAGTACGCCCAGTTCGCGGCAGATTTTGGAGATGATCGGCGCTCCTCCTGTGCCCGTGCCACCACCCATGCCAGCGCAGATAAAGGCCATTTTGGTATTTACTTCCAGGATCTTTTTGATCTCTTCCAGGCTTTCTTCCGTCGCTTGCCGGCCTATGTCGGGATTAGCGCCGGCGCCAAGCCCCTGGGTAAGGTGCGGACCAAGCTGAACCCTGTTCGGTACTTTGCTTTGCGCGATGGCCTGTGCATCTGTATTGCAGATAATAAAATTCACTCCTTCGATGTTCTGGCTGAACATGTGGTTTACAGCGTTGCTTCCTCCACCACCAACACCCACTACCTTGATGATAGAGGATTTTTCTTTCGGTAAATCAAAATGGATCATATGACGTAGTATTTAATGGGTTCTGACTTATTAAGATCAAAGTTGAAAAATGTTTTTAGCCTACGGTTATACATTCGGGTTAGCTACTTCAATCCAATCCTAAATTTTTAACTTTTAATTTTTGATTTTGTCAAAGTTTCTGATCTTCCTCTTCCTTAAATAAATCGATCAGTGTAACTTTAAACTTACCCCAGAAATCTTTCAGGCCCTTGCGGTTTTTTGCCTGGGCTGCGTTAAAGTTCTCTTCAATATCAACAGCACTAACTTCCTCTGTCTTTTTCAAACCGGGAGGTATTCCTACGGCCGAATAATTGGTTTCAAATTGTTTGCGATTGTGTTCATAATCACTGTATCCCTTCAGAATAAGACCGATACAGGTTGAATAGGTTGGTTTAGCCAACTCTTCAATGTGGCCCGGCGCCAGGTGTTCATTAGGAAAGCCGATCCGTGCATTCAGACCGGTGGTGTATTCTGTCAGCTGTATCAGGTGCTTGAGCTGCGACCCTCCACCGGTGAGTACGATGCCTCCGTTCAGCATTTTGTTGTCGAGGCCCACTTGTTTGAGGTGGAAGGTGACAAAATCCATGATCTCACTCATCCGCGCCTGGATAATATTGGCCAGGTTTCTCACACTGATCTCCTTGGGGGGCATGCCCCTCAGTCCGGGAATGGTGATCACAGCGTTTGCCTTTGCCTCATTTGCCAGCGCAGATCCAAACTGCACCTTCATTTGCTCGGCCTGTGTTTTCAGTACGCCCAGTCCGGTCTTTATGTCGTTGGTGATGTTCTCTCCGCCAAAGGGTATCACCACCGTGTGTTTGAGTATACCTTCATAGAATACGGCCAGATCCGTAGTGCCGCCGCCAATGTCCACAATGGCAACACCTGCTTCAAGATCTTCCTGCCCCATAACCGCGGAAGATGAAGCCAGGGGTTGCAGCACCAGGTCTTTTGTCTTCAAACCGCTTTTCTCAACTGCCCGGTTGATATTCCTGATGGCGTTCTTGTCGCCGGTGATGATATGAAAATTCGCGCCCACCTTAACACCCCCATAACCAATAGGATTGGGAATGTTCTGAAAATTGTCAACGGTAAATTCTTGTGGGATCACATCGATGATCTGGTCTCCCGCGGGTATATAGGTCTTGTACTGGTCAGCGATCAGCTGATCGATTTCCTTTTGTGATATCTCTTCCTCGTTGTGATGACGAACTATATCACCTCGTGTTTGCAGGCTTTTGATATGATGACCCGCAATGCCAACATATACTTCGCTGATCTCGAGGTTCGGATTGGAAGCATAACAATTGTCAAGCGCCATCTTGATGGCCTTGATGGTTTCGTCAATGTTCAGGACCTGGCCGTGTTTGACTCCATTGGAATTTGCCCGTCCGAAACCAATGATCTCCAGTTTCCCGTATTCATTTTTCCGGCCGGCAATGGCAGCGATCTTTGTGGTACCGATATCAAGTCCTACGATAATGGGTTGTTCAGTGTTCATGATGGTATGCTTTTTTTAGTTGTTGTCTTTGTCTGTTCTGATTGTTGTGTCGGTTTTCCTTACCCCTATCACCTGCTGATCATACTGCACTTTGATCCTTTCGTATTTATCCATCCCTGATCCTGCAAGGACCTTACGGTAAAATATCAGCAGCCTTTTGAATTTGTTTTCATAGTCTGTCCCGTTGCCGAATTCTACAAGGTGAATACCCACTGTTGGCACGATTTCGAATTCGCGGGTGTGTGTGATGTCCAGTTGTGCCACCTGGGCCATCCAGAATGGGTTATTCAAAATATACATACTCAGGTCCCTGATCTCATGGATCAGCTGCCTGTCTTTTGCCTTCCATTTTTTCCCCTCCGCAGGAAACCCGGTAAATACGGGAAGCCTGGCAGAGAGTTTGTCAGACAATGGCAATCTCTTGCCCGTGCTGTCGATATAAAAACTCTTACCCATTGCGGTGAATACTCTTGCTATGGGTTCACGTTCATCCACTTTTACTTTCAGCACCCCATTATTATCGAAAAACAATTGCGCATCGCGGATCCATTCTTCATTCCTGAGTCTTGATTCGATCAGGTACAGGTCGAAACTCTTAATAGGCATAGTTTTGATCGCTATGGTCTTGTTCTGTGTCAGCACCCGCATGATGTCATTCCTGTCGATGAACCAATTTCCCTTTTCCTTGCCATTAATGTCTATTTCAATACCAGTACAGGTTCTGCTGTTCCTCACCTGAACGGCCGCGACAAGCAATATGATCCCTGCGGCGCTTACGGTCATGAACAATACGACCGAAAGAATCTTCCTGATATTTGAGGTGATGCTCATGGTCAGTTGCCGAGTATCTGTTTAATTGGTTCAACAAGTGTATCTATATCGCCGGCACCTGCCGTTACCAGCAACTGCGGCTGTTTTGCCGAAAATTTCTGTTTCACAAAGCTGATCACTCCTTCTTTTGAAACCACCTGTACATTCGCCTTACTCATTCTTTCCCTGATCATCTCACTACTAACACCTTTGATGGGAACCTCCCGCGCGGGATAGATGGGCAGTAGCAGCACCTCATCGGCCAGGTCAAGACTGGCGGCAAATTCGTCAGCAAAATCCCTGGTCCTTGAAAAAAGATGTGGCTGAAAGATCACCGTCGCCGGAAAACCGGTGAACAAGTTCTTCGCGCTACGGATCAGTGCTGTAAGTTCCTCGGGATGATGCGCATAGTCATCTATATAGATCGTGTCTGTGGTCCGAACGATATATTCGAATCTCCTTTTGACTCCTTTGAAACCGGCAACAGCCAGTTTGATGGCATCAGGCTCTACATTCAATTGTCTTGCTATCGCGATGGCCACGGTGGCATTTTCAATATTATGCAGCCCACCCATGTTCAGCACGATCTCTTTTATCTGCTCCTGGTTAATATTGGTGTTGAATACATAGTGGCCGTTTTCAATTTTGACACCGCTGGTGACAACATCCGCAGTGGCATCGCTGATGCTGTATGAGCATCGCTTCCGCGCATCGAACTTATTTTCTCCGGATATACCTTTTTTAATATACAATCTTCCCCCTGGTTTTATTTTTTCACCGAACTGAACAAATGCTTCGCGCATCGATTCTTCAGTGCCATAAATATCCAGGTGGTCCGCATCCATGGCGCTGATCACGGCGATGTCGGGTGAAAGCTTCAGGAAACTCCTGTCGTACTCATCCGCCTCGATAACACAGGTATTGTTTTCACTGCTCCAGAAATTGGAGTTGTAGTTTGCAGCTATCCCTCCAAGAAATGCATTGCATCCATATCCCGAATCCCGCAGGATATGCGCCAACATTGAACTTATAGTGGTTTTTCCGTGGGTGCCCGCAACACAGATATTGAATGATGATTGCGTAATGGCGCCCAGCACGTCGCTTCTTTTTGCAACGGTGTAATCGTGGTCGCGGTAATAATTCAGTTGAGGATGTGATGCAGGCACAGCAGGTGTGTAAACAACCAGGTCGGCCGATTTTGGGGCCAGCGTTTCATCATCATCATAAACAATGGCAATATTTTCTTTTTCTAAAGCCCTGGTGAGGTTGGTGGGCGTTTTATCATAACCACTCACTTCCTTGCCGTGAAATGCAAAATACCGCGCAAGTGCGCTCATACCGATGCCTCCGATGCCGATGAAATAAATCTGTTGTATGGTCTTCAGGTCAATCATGAAGCGTTTTCAGTATCTCAGCAGCGATCACTTCATCTGCGTTGAGCACCGCGAGTTTTTTTATATTTTCTTTTAGTGAGTCCTGTTTGTATTGATCAGTTGCGAGGCTTTCCAACGCAGCGAACAGATGCTCTTTTGCGTCAACATCCCTGATTATCAGGCCCGCGCCTTTATTCACCAGGCTCATGGCATTTTCCGTCTGATGATCCTCCGCGGCAAAGGGATAAGGAACCAGGATAACGGGTTTCCCTGCCACGCAAAGTTCAGATACCGCCATCGCCCCCGCCCTCGAGATCACGATGTCCGAGGCAGCGAATGCGTATTCCATCTGGCTAATGAAATCACCTGCCCAGATATTCCTCCTTCCTTCAGTAACCTGCTTAGCTGTTTCGAAAAAGAGCTTGCCGGTCTGCCAGATCAACTGGAGGTCGGCTTTCGAAAACTCGCTGATAGAATCGGCGATGGCTTCGTTGATATTTTTTGCACCCAGGCTGCCACCGGTTACCAGTATTGTTTTGCGGGCCGGATCAAGGCCAAAAAATTTCAGCGCTTCCGAACGGCTTATAGAACCCAATGCGATGTTCCGACGAATGGGGTTGCCCGTGACCATCAGCTTATGCGCAGGAAAGAACTTATCCATCCCGCTCGCAGCAACAAATACTCTTGTCGCTTTCTTTCCCAGCAGGATGTTGGCCTTGCCGGCAAAGGAATTGGACTCGTGAATAAAAGATGGGATATTCTTTGCCTGTGCATACCTCAGTACAGGAAAACTTGAATAACCTCCTACCCCGATCACCGCATCCGGTTTGTACCCTTTGAATATTTCACTCACCTGAGTGAAACTTTTCAGCAGTTTGAATGGCAAAGAGATATTCTTCAGCACCGAACTCCTGTTGAAGCCGGCGATGTCGATGCCTCTGATCTCAAAGCCAGCCTGGGGCACTTTCTCCATTTCCATTTTTCCGGCAGCGCCGATAAATAGAATACTGGTTGCCGGAGCCTGCTTCTTTAGCGCATTGGCAATCGCTACTGCCGGAAATATATGACCCCCGGTTCCTCCTCCTGCTATGATTACTTTTTTGTCCATTATAATATTTCAGGATCCCTTCTCCTGCGCACTGATTATTTGTTTTCCTTCCAGTTGTTCCACATTTCTTGCCACACTGAGTATGATACCTATCGCCAGACAAGTAAACAGAAATGAACTTCCTCCCATACTTACGAGAGGAAGTGTCACTCCTGTTACCGGGAACAGATTAACATTAACCGCCATATTGATCAGGGCCTGGATCACCAGCGTGAAACTAAGACCGAGTGCAAGAAATGCCCCGAATGCGTAGGGGCACTTCCTGAATATCCTGATGCTGCGGTACAAGAAGATCAGGTAAATAAATATGATGAATGCCCCACCTGCAAATCCATACTCTTCGATGATGATGGCGTAAATAAAATCCGAATAAGGGTGCGGCAGAAAATTCCTTTGCTCACTATTGCCTGGGCCAAGACCGATGATTCCTCCCTTCGCAATAGCGATCTTGGCCTGGTTCACCTGATAATTCTCTTCCTTGTCTACCTGCTTTGCATCGTAAACAAAATTCTGCACGCGTTTGATCCAGGTTGGTATGCGCCCTACTTCCAGCACAGACGGAAGCTCTTTACTCTTGCCTTCTTCTTTATCATAGTAGGCCGCAGAGATCAGAAACAGAAATATCGCCGGTATTGCGGCAACGGCAATCGTCAATCCGATGTGTTTGGTGCTTACTCGCCCGATGAACATCAGCAGGAGGCTGGTGGAACCGATCAACAATGCTGTTGAAAGATTTGCCGGCGCCACAAGCATGCAGGTGATAAGCACAGGAATGATGATGGGCAGAAAGCCCTTTTTGAAATCCTTGATCACGTCCTGTTTGCGGCTGAGCATCCTGCCCACATACATAAACAGGGCCAACTTAGCCAGGTCCGAGGTTTGGAAAGTGAGATTGATTATCGGTAGCCTGATCCATCTGCTTCCTTCATTCAGCCGCACCCCGAAGAATAAAGTCCAGATGAGCAGGGGAACCGCGATCAGGAAAAGTAATTTCGACCACCTCGAATACATGGTGTAATTGATCCGGTGGGCAAAATATATGATTACTACGCCCACCGTGATAAACATCACCTGTTTGAAAAGATATATCTCAGTATTACCCTTGTTGTATTTATACGCAAGGAGTCCCGTGGAACTGTACACAACAAGCAACGAAACCAGTGCCAGGAGCAGAACTGTCGCCCAGATCACCCTGTCGCCACTTGTCCTGTGGCCGATATCCCGGAGGTGCTGTTTGGGTATGTTTACAAAATCATTCATTCGCTCAAAGGTTCTTCACTGCTTGTTTGAATTGATTGCCCCTGTCTTCATAATTGTTAAAAAGGTCGAAACTGGCACATGCCGGGCTCAACAGAATCACTTCGTTGGGTTCGGCAAGCCGGAATGCCGATCGTACTGCTTCATCAGCAGATCTTGTGTCAATGATGGTTTTCACCACTTCGCCAAATGCCTCATGGATCTTGGCATTGTCGATGCCCAGGCAAACGATGGCCTTGACCTTCTCCCGGGCAAGTTCAAGCAGCATTGAATAATCATTGCCCTTGTCAATGCCACCCAGGATCAGTATGGTCGGTTTATTCATACTTTCCAGCGCAAACCAGGTGCTGTTCACATTAGTTGCCTTGCTGTCGTTGATGAAATCAACCCCCCTCACCGTAATCACAAATTCCATGCGGTGCTCGATTGCTTCAAATGACTGAACCGCTTCGCGGATTTTCGATTTCCTGATCCCGATAAGGGAAGGAGCCAACCCTGCTGCCATGGTATTATATTGATTGTGTTTACCCTTGAGGGCGAAATCATAAATGCTCATCTGCATTTTCTCATCGCCGGTTTTTATTGTCATCTGTCCGTTTGTTATGAATGCTCCTGTATTTAGTTCTTTATTCATGGTAAATGGGAATGGGTTCGATTTTACTGAATGCGTTTTCAAATATTCCATAGTCACCGGATCGTCTTCATTGTATATGAAATAATCTTCACGGGTCTGATTCATAACAATGCGAAACTTACTGGCCACATAGTTCTCCATCTTGTACTCATAGCGGTCCAGGTGGTCTTCGGTAACATTGGTAATGATGGCGATCTCCGGTCTGAACTCCTTGATGTCGTCCAGCTGAAAACTGCTCACTTCCGCCACGTACCACGCCTTCGGATCCAGCGCCACCTGTCTGGCGAATGAGTAACCGATGTTACCCACTAGCGCCGCGTCCACCTCCGCATGCCGGAAGATGTGGTAGATCAAACTGGTTGTAGTGGTCTTCCCATTACTGCCGGTGATCGCCACGATCTTTCCGATACCCTTATAGCGGTAGGCGAATTCAATCTCACTGATCACCGGAATTCCCGCGGTCCTGATCTTCTTCACGATCGCCGCCTTTTCAGGAATCCCCGGGCTCTTCACCACTTCGTTCGCGTTCAGGATCTTCTCTTCCGTATGCGTTCCGCTCTCATAGAGAATATTGTTTTCTTCAAGCTCTCTTCTAAATCCCTCCTTTATCTCCGATCCATCTGAAACAAACACATCGTAATCCCTGGACTTACCCAGGATCGCCGCGCCTACACCACTTTCTCCGGCGCCTAGAATTACCAAACGTTTGCTCATGGGCGGTCAGATTAAGGCCGGATTAATGGGATTTTTCATTGGTTTGAACTTTGTACTACACGGCAGTCTTTTTTCTACGGATCGTTTTCAGAGACGGGCTGAACCATGGGTTTTTCAAATAATTCGATGAAATCCTATCTGATCTTTAAGGTCACGATAGCGAATACGATACAGAATATGGTTACTATCCAGAATCGTGTTACTATCTTACTTTCATGATATCCCAGCTTTTGATAATGATGATGAAGCGGGCTCATCAGAAATATCCTTCTCCCCTCTCCAAACTTTTTCCTCGAGTATTTGAAATATGCAACCTGCAGTACCACGCTCAGATTCTCTACCAGGAACACTCCGCAGAATATCGGTATCAATAATTCTTTTCTGACGATGATGGCCAGTGCCGCGATTATCCCTCCCAGCATCAGGCTACCAGTATCACCCATGAACACCTGCGCCGGATAGGCATTGTACCACAGAAACCCCACGCAGGCTCCGATCATGGCTCCGATGAAGATCGACAGCTCGCCCAGGTTTGGGATGTACATGATGTTCAGGTATTCGGCAAACCGCAGGTTACCACTTGCATAGGCGAATATCCCCAGGCACGTGCCGATGATGGCGCTGATCCCCGTAACCTGTCCATCAAGACCGTCCGTGATGTTTGCCCCGTTCGACACCGCGATGATGATGAAGATCACGATCGCGGTATAAAGGATCCAGGTAAATGACCTCAGTCCCTGGGGAAGGAGTTTCGCATAGTTGAACTCATGATCCTTCACAAATGGAATGGTAGTGATGGGTTCATTCGCGATTACAAAAGCGATCTTCTTTCCGTTCAATTCCCGCTGCACAAGCTTTACACTGTCTGTCTTGGCCCCCTTGTACTCGCGATACACAGGCGTGTTGGTATTGAAGATGAGCGTTGAAGCCACGACGATACCCAGCACTACCTGCCCTATCACCTTGAACCATCCCGCCAGGCCGTCTTTGTCGCCCTTCTTGTAAGGGATGCCCTGTTCCTGAGCAATTTTTTTCGCCCTCAGCTTCAGGTAATCATCTATGAATCCGATGAGCCCGAGCCACACAGTGCTGAAAATCATCAGACGGATATAAGCTTTTTGCAGGTCGGCCAGCAACAGGGTTGGAATGAGAATGGCCATGATAAGGATCAGGCCGCCCATAGTAGGTGTGCCCTTTTTCATCTGCTCACCCGCCAGTCCCAGCTCACGTACGCTTTCACCGATCTGTTGTCTCCGCAGGTAATTAATCAGCTTCTTCCCAAACACCGCCGAGATCACGAGTGAAAGGATCACAGCAAGCAATACCCTTGAGGTAATGAACTGAAACAGTCCGCTACCCGGGAATTTTACGTCTGCATCCTTAAACCATTCGAACAGCTGGTAAAGCATGATGTTATTTTTCGAGGAGTTGAAACATTTCAATCAGCACTTGCTTGTCATCGAATGGATGTTTGACTCCTTTGATATCCTGGTATTTTTCGTGTCCCTTTCCCGCGATGAGTACGATGTCCTCTGCCTTGGCAAGAGTGACTGCTGTTTTAATGGCCTCTCTGCGATCGACAATGGAAATACTCTTTCTTTTTCCCGCTGCGTTCAATCCTTTTTCCATGTCGCTGAGTATGGTCATCGGATCCTCTGTTCTCGGGTTGTCCGAAGTGAGCAGCACCCTGTTGCTGTATTCACAGGCCGCCCCGGCCATCAAAGGCCGCTTTGCTTTGTCCCTGTCGCCTCCACAGCCGATGACCGTGATCACCTCTTCATGGCCCTTCTTCAGTTTTTGAATGGTGGTAAGCACGTTGATCAACGCATCCGGTGTATGCGCGTAATCGATGATGCCGATCACGTTCTGTATCGGGGAGAGAAAATAATCAAAACGTCCTTCGGCTCCGGTGATCGCGCTGAGCTGAAGCAACACGGCTTCCTTTTCTTCACCCAGACAAATGGCGGCGCCATAAACCGCCAGCAGGTTATAAGCATTGAATTCTCCGATCAGCCGGAAATGTACTTCCTGGTCATTCACCATCATCACCAGGCCGGTCAGGCTGTTCTCAAGGATCTTTCCTTTGAATTCCGCGATGGTTTTTAAGCTGTAGTAATATTTTGAGGCGCTCGTATTCTGCAACATCACCGTGCCCCTCTTGTCATCCGCATTCGAGATGGCGAAGGCTGTGGAAGGCAGGGTGTCAAAAAATGATTTTTTCGCTTTGATGTATTCGTCAAAAGATTTATGATAATCGAGATGATCGTGCGTGATGTTGCTGAACAAACCTCCCGCAAACTGAAGGCCCGCGATACGGTGCTGGTGAAGTGCATGGGAACTGGTTTCCATAAAAGCATGTGAACAACCGGTATCAACCATGCGACGAAGCAGGGCATTCAGACTGATGGGATCCGGGGTGGTATGAGTGGCTGGCAACTGTTCCTCTCCGATCCTGTTTTCAACGGTACTCAGTAACCCGCAGGTATGACCGAGGTTGGTAAACAACTTAAACAGCAGGGTCGCAATGGTAGTTTTTCCATTTGTTCCTGTTACGCCAACCAGATTCAGGTGTTCTGAGGGTTGTCCATAAAAGTTGTGTGCCATGACGCCTGCGGCTACCGCACTGTTCTCAACCTGCACATAGGTGACCCCCTCGGCTTTCCGTTCGGGCATGGTTTCGCAAATGATCACCACTGCATTCTCGTTCACCGCCTTTTCAATAAACTGATGTCCGTCGACGCTTACTCCCCTGAGGGCAATAAAAGCGCAACCCGCTTCAACCTTCCTCGAATCGATCTGCAGCGAACTGACGCTGGCGGCAGTGGTTCCATACACCGAGCGTATATTCACTTTAAATAGTATGTCCTGCAGTATTGCCATTTATTAATCCGCTCTGTTTAATTCAATTACTACGGTTTGTCCCTTTGCAAGCGGCTCTCCTGCCGTTATTGATTGTGCGATCACTTTTCCCTTGCCCTTAGCCAACACTTTTACTTTCCGGTTTTCCAGCAGGTATAACACATCTTTCAACCCCATCCCCTTTACATCGGGCATTTGATTTCCCTTCACTGGCTGCGCCTTGATCACACGCTGATGATTCACATTGGAAACCACATTGTATTCACTCGACCCGGAAGAATCACTGTAGTTCATTTTCAGGGCAGTCATAACCGACCTGAGGTCAGCACCCGAACCGGCATAGAGGTAATCCGCGCTGTCGGGAACATTGATATAAGGATCCGATTCGTTCTTTCTGCCCACCATCAGCGCAAATAATTTGTCTGATACCTCCTTGAACACTGGTCCGGCGATGGCCGCACCATAATATTTTTTGGCGAATGGCTTGTTGCGGATCACCACTATGCAGGAGTATTCGGGATCGTTGGCGGGAAAGTACCCAGCAAAGGAAGACTGGAAAATACGATCGGCATATCCATGTTTTCCATTCGCGATCAGCGCGGTTCCTGTTTTGCCCGCGACCGGGTAGGATGAATTCATAAAAAGTGCGCGGGCGGTTCCTGCCTCTTCAGCACAAACTCCTTTGAGACATTCCCGCAGCAGTCCCAACGTCTCGGGGCTGCAAATAGATTCTTCGATCACCTCGGGTTTGTGTTCTCTGATCATTACTCCTGAATGCCTGATCTCATTAACCAGATAAGGTTTCATCATCCTGCCATCATTCGCCACAGCATTATACAGCATCAGTGTCTGCAGCGGACTGACCAGCACCTCATACCCGAAGCTCATCCAGGGAAGGGAGGTGGCACTCCACGTTTTTGATTTCGGTGTCTTGATAACAGGAGATGTTTCACCAACCAGGTCAATGCCGGAGGGCACATTGAATTTTAATTTTCGCAGATGGCTTATAAAAGGCATCGGGTCCTTTGAATAGTGCGTCCAGACCAGCTTAGCCATTCCCACATTTGAACTGTACTCGAAAGCCTGCTTCACTGTAGCATCTGGCTTCTTATGCGGCTCGCTGTCGTAAACAACTCTCCTGGAAACTTTCCAGGAGCCATTTTCCAGGTTCACCTTGTCGTTGAGTGTAACGTGTTTGTCTTCAAGAAGCGCGAGCAGGGTGGCGAGTTTAAATGTGGAGCCAGGTTCGGAAGCGCGAATGGCATAGTTCAGGTCTTCCTGATAGCTGCCATCGGCCTGTCGCCCCAGGTTGGCCATGGCCTTGATCTTTCCTGTCTTCACTTCCATCACGATACAGGTGCCGTTGGTACACTCATTTTCGGCGAGCACCCGCAGCAGGGCGGTTTCTGCGATGTCCTGGATGTTGACGTCGAGAGTGGTGACAATATCTTTGCCCTGTTCGGGGTCAATCTCGCCTCCCTCAACCGGAACATATACACCTCCCGCGATAAAACGGACAAGTCGCTTTCCGCTCTGCCCCTTCAGCACCGAATCATATGTATTCTCCAGGCCCACATTGCTGTTCCTGATCCTGCCGTCACTGTCGATGAATTCACGAGACAGACCGATGGTCCGGTTAGCCAGCAGGCCGAACGGGTTCAGTCTTTTGTTTTTTACTTCTGCGATGAAACCGCTTTTATTTTTTCCCTGCCTCACGAGAGGCAGCGCACGTAAAGCCTTGTACTGGTCGAATCTGATATTTCTTTTGAGCAGGTAATACCTGTTCTTATTTCTGTACTGCGTCTGTAATTCTTTTCTGTAAGCCGCGGTGCTTTTGTCGCGGAACAACAAAGCCAGTCCTCTTGACAATGAATCTGTGTTTTCGCGAAATTTCTTTCCGTCTTTTTCACGGAGACCATCGGCGCCAAAATCTACATAGATATCAAAAAAGGGAATGGAGGTGCTGAGCATGTTGCCGTCTTCACTGAAGATGGTACCTCTGTCGGCATCCAGTTCAATAAAGCGCTGCTGTTGTTGCCGGGCCTGATCTTTCCAGTAATTACCCTGCACCTGCTGTATATACAGCACCTTGCCGAGAATTACAACAGCAAACACAACTATGCCGATGAAGCAGAGGTAGACCCTCCATAATATGTCGCTTTTGATTTCCAATATTTCCGCTTACCGCTTTGGTGTTTGGTTTGAACTGTCTTTTATCAGAATGGGTGGTATCACGAGCTCTTTGAGGCCCAGCGGCTCTACTGCCTTCGCCAGCTCACTCTGTTTGCTGCGGAACATCACTTCGCTTTTTAATGTTTTGTATTCATAGGTCAACTCATCGATCTCTTTGTTCAGGACATTGATGTTCCTTGTCGTCTTATCGGCATAGTGGCCGTTGTAGATGTACACTACCGCCAGAACAGAGAGAAACAGGAAAAAAGGAAAATTTCTCAGTATCCATTGATAGTTGAGTCGCCTTTTCCATTCTGATCTCGCTTCTTTAACCTGTGTTTTTACTTTCATGCTGATATGGTTGCAATCGGCTCATTTTTCCGCTACTCTCAGTTTCGCGCTTCTCGACCTCGGGTTTATCCTCTGTTCCTCAGGACCGGGAGTGATCGGTTTTCTGGTAATCAGTTTCAGTCCCTCCGGTCCTTTTTTATTTCCGTATTCATCATGTTCTGCTGCTTCGAAACTTCCTTCCCTGAAAAACTGTTTTACCAGTCGGTCTTCCAGCGAATGAAAGGTGATGATCGCCACCCTTCCTCCCGCTGCAAGCAGCGCCGGCACCTGTGTCAGCAGTTCCTTCAGGGATTCCAGTTCCTGGTTCACTTCGATCCTCAGCGCCTGGAATACCTGCGCCAGGTATTTATTGGGATTTCCCTTTACCACCGGTTGTATCGCGTTCTTCAGGTCGGCAATAGTTTTCAATGACAGGTTCTTGCGCGTAGCAACAATGGTGCGGGCCAGGGTTTTTGCATTGGTCACCTCTCCATAGCGTTCAAAGAGCAGGTGGAGCTGCGACTCTGAAAAATTCGCGAGAACAGTGGCTGCTGTTGATTCCTGCCTTTTGTCCATCCTCATGTCCAGGTCAGAGTCGAACCGGATCGAAAATCCACGTTCACCACTGTCGAACTGGTGGCTGCTCACTCCCAGGTCGGCGGTGATGCCATTGACGACACTGATGCGGTGAAGGCGCAGGAAGCGCTGCAGGTGTCTGAAATTGTGCGGGATGAAAAGCAGTCGTTCCTCATCGGGCAGATTTCTCCTGGCGTCAGCATCCTGGTCGAAGGCAACCAGCCTTCCCGTCGGACCGAGCTCGCTTAGGATGGCGGCCGAATGTCCGCCACCTCCAAAAGTGCAGTCAACATACACTCCGGCAGGGTCGATCCGCAACGCCTCAATGGTTTCATTCAAGAGAACCGGGGTATGATAGTTTCCGGAGGAAGTTCCTGGGTTGTCCCGTTCAGAATTCATGAGCAGGTTTTTACAGGTCTATCCCCGGTGGCACTACTTCCGCCGCCAGTTCACTGAAGCGCTGTGGGGTCATTGAATCAAAGAACTCTTTGTATTTCTTACTATCCCAGATCTCGATTTTCTTGTATGAGCCCACCAGTACTATGTCCTTGCTAATGTTGGCGTGGTCCTTAAGGTTCGGCGGAATCAGTAGCCTGCCCGCGGTATCCAGTTCAACCTCTGTGGCGCCGTTAAAAAAATATCTCTTGAATTCCCTTATTTTCGGGTCAAAATCATTGAGTTTGCCAAGTCCTTCAAATATTGGGTTCCAGTTGGTTACCGGGTACAGGGTGAGACATTTTTCGAATCCCCTGTTGATCACGAATTCCCCTGCCGACTGTTCTGGCAGCTTCCGTTTGATGGCAGCGGGCAGCAAAAAGCGGCCTTTTGCATCAACAGTTGCTTCATATTCACCCAGAAAACCAATCATTTAGGAGGAAATTTTGGTCATTTTAAAATAAACTAACACAAAATAACACTTTTTCCCACTCCGCTTCCGGAATCGGGAAAATATAATTTGTCCACAAGTTGTGGATGGGCCAAAAGCCTCTGTCAGTCGATGTTTCAGCCGAAAAATTTGTTGCTAACCGTATAAATACTGTGGATTAAATGGGAATTCCTGTGGATAGTCTGTGCATAGCCGATTTTAGCTTTGAACTTCCGCCCGAAAAAATCGCCCTGCATCCCGTTTCCCCGAGGGACCATTCCCGGTTACTGGTGGTAGAAAAAGACGGGATCAGTTCCCATCAATTCAGTTCCCTGCCTGCTCTCCTGCCTGAAGACTCCCTGATCATTTTCAACAATACGAGGGTAGTGCAGGCCCGCCTGCTTTTTCGGAAACCGACGGGTTCTCCCATCGAGATCTTCTGCCTGGAGCCGGCAGACCCCGGTGAAGGGATCAGCGGGGCCATGGGCATGCAGGCCAAAGCCCAATGGAAATGCCTGGTGGGCAATGCCGCCGCCTGGACCAGTGGACTGGTGCTGGAAAAACATTCCGTACAGAATCCCGAACTCACTGGCGAACAGGAATCCCACATCCTTTACGCCGAGCTCCTGGAAAAAAAACCCGACGAGTTCCTGGTTCAGTTTCGCTGGACACCCGCTCATCTCCATTTTGCAGAACTGCTGCACGAATTTGGGAGCATTCCGCTTCCTCCCTACATCAAGAGAAAACCGGTTCAGGAAGACGTTGAAAGATACCAGACCGTTTATGCCCGACACGAAGGATCAGTGGCAGCGCCAACGGCCGGTTTGCATTTCACTGCGCAAACCCTGGATGACCTGGACGCTCATAAGATCAGCAAGGATTTCATCACCCTCCATGTTGGAGCAGGTACCTTTCTGCCTGTGAAAGCCGAAAAAATGAAGGACCATCAGATGCACTCGGAATACATCGGCATTCCCCGCCAGCTGGTAGTCAACCTCCTTCGGTTTATCGAGAAAAAAGAGCAAGCGGCTCAGGACGCCCGGACGCATGAGGGTAAAGGCAGTATTACAGCGGTGGGAACCACCTCGCTGAGGTCCGTCGAAAGCATATATTGGATCGGTCATCTCCTGCTGCGTGATCCGGAGATTAAAATGGAAGAATTGAACATAACGCAATGGTACCCCTACGAACAAAAAACAGCACCCGCGGTTGCCGACTGCCTGCGGGCAGTGCTTGACCGGATGGCCGCAGAACAATCGGAATTGCTGTTGACAAAAACTGCGCTGCTCATTGCGCCTGGCTATCCATTCAAACTGGTTGACCAACTGGTTACCAATTTTCACCAGCCGAGGTCCACGCTTTTACTATTGGTGGCGGCATTTGCGGGAGATAAATGGAAAAGCGCATATGCCTATGCGTTAGAGCACGATTTCCGGTTTCTGAGTTATGGCGACGCATGTTTGTTTTTCAGGAGCTGACCGGCTCGCGTAGCGCCGGGACTTCCAGACTGAATGTAGAACCCTTTCCTATGGCGCTTTCCACCTTGATTCTGCCATCGTGGGCGTCGATAACGGTTTTCACATAACTTAGTCCGAGCCCGAATCCTTTTACATTGTGGAGGTTGCCCGTATGAGCACGATAAAATTTTTCGAAGATCCTTCTCAGCGTTTCTTTACTCATCCCGATCCCATTGTCTTCAAACTTCAATAAGAATCTATCGCCGTTGTTTGAACTGCTGATCTTCAACAGGAGGTTGTCGCGGGAATACTTCACGGCATTGTCGACCAGGTTGGAAATCAGGTTGCGGAAGTGTACCATGTCGCCGCTGATCAGGTCGTGGCCGGCATTGAGATTCAATTCCACGCTGCCATTGATTTCCTGCAGCTGAAGGGTATAGTTGGAAATCACATCTTCAATGAGTTCATGCACATGTAGGGGAGCCCGGTTGAGCCGCAGTTCCTGGCGATCCATCAACGCCGCCTGAAGTATGGTTTCCACATGCTTGTTCATTCTTTTGTTTTCCTCCTTGATGATGCCGCTGAAATAATCCATCCTCGACCGGTCCTCGATCACCTTCTTGTTTCGCAGCGCATCTACCGCCAGCGAGATCGTCGCCAACGGTGTCTTGAACTCGTGTGTCATGTTGTTGATGAAATCGTTCTTGATCTCGCTCAGCTTTTTCTGCCGGAGCAAGGCGTTTACCGTAACGTAGAAAGCGCTGATGATCATGAGTGTAAAGAATACCGCCCCGATAATCATCCATTTCATTTCCTTGAACACTACCTTCTTGTAGTTGGGTATCACCAGTACCATGGCTTCGGAGGGCACCAGGTTTTCGAGGTCCGTACCTCCCGCAGGCTGCATAGGCAGGAGGATCTGCAGGTTGTTGACCGTGTCTTCGGATTGGATGATAAAATTTGCAGTATGCACGCTGTATTCGTAGTACAGGGGTCCCTCTTCGCCGCCAATCACAGCAAATTCGAAACGGATGTTCTTCAGTCCCTGCACGTTCAGCGCGTTCTTCAGTTTTTCGGCGATCTCGAAGGTGGTGAATTTCTGGGCGATGGTTGGGGGCTTCATCAGTTCCCTTTGCAATTGTTCAGAAGGGAAGTTGAAACCCTGCCTGGATCGAAAATTTTTCAGTGAGGGAAGAGCGGATCTCGGTTCCATCAATTGGGTGCCAACCTCACTCATCGCCATGGTAGCCTTGAACTTGAACTCCTCATTTTTATTGATGAGCATCGTATCAAGCCAGTTGTATTGGATGTAAATGGTGCCGGCAAGAGATAGGCTGATGAGCACGATTATGATTGGAAAAATCTTCTTCACATCGGGAATTTTACCATGGTCTGGGGGAAGTGGTCACAAATTTACTGAAACCCGGAGGTTCGTGTTCTGAATTTAACAGAATTACTACGGTTCCGGGGGCGTGAAAATTTCGATGATATGACTTAATTTACAATTATGATAAAACCTGCACCTGGTGTACTACTGATCGCAGAGCCGTTCCTGAAAGATCCCAATTTCAGCCGAACAGTGATCTTTGTGTGTGATCACAATACGGAAGGCAGTTTTGGCTTTGTGCTCAACCGCGAATTTGAACACACCCTCGATGAACTGATGCACAACGCGGAAGGACTGAAGATACCGGTCTTTTATGGAGGACCAGTGCAGATGGACACCATACACTTCCTGCATCACTATCCCGACAAGATACCTGGTGGCTACGAAGTTTCCAATGGAATTTTTTGGGGTGGCGATTTCGAACTCGCCGTGGAACAGATCAAATCAGGGGAGATAGATGCCGGCGGCATCAGGTTTTATATCGGCTACTCAGGCTGGTCCGGCGGCCAGTTGGATGGTGAGCTTACGCAGAAATCCTGGCTAACGCTGGAGGCTACCCGAAGACTGGTGTTCCTGCGGGACGCTGCGGAGATCTGGAAGGAATCCGTAAAGGAGCTTGGAGGTGATTACTCGCTGATGATCAATTTTCCTACCGACCCGCGATTGAACTAATAGCACGATTTACGGCAAAAAATAAACCCCGGCAGATGCCCGGGGTTCAACTAACAGATCTTTACGTGGATGATGGACCGTCAGGGATGGACGCTTACTTATTATGCTTCAATGGGTAAGGCTCCTTCTACGAGAACGGTGACGGTATTGTTCAGTACTTCTACAAATCCACTCCGGATTTCGTAAAAGCTCACGTGGGTATTCCTGTCCTTTAAGATTTTCAGTCTCCCTGCCTTGAGTGCACTGACCAGGGGAGCGTGCCTGTCGAGCACTTCAAACAACCCGGTGATACCGGGAAGTTGCACGCCATAGACATTTCCGCTGAAGAGTTTTTTTTCGGGAGTTAAAATCTCAAGGTTCATTTTATCAGTTTCATTAATAACGTACTGCCGTGAAAATTATCCCTGCGCCTGGGCTAACAGCTTCTTGCCTTTTTCGATGGCATCGTCGATGGTACCTACCAGATTAAACGCTGATTCAGGGTATTCATCAACTTCGCCATCCATGATCATGTTGAATCCGCGGATGGTTTCTTCGATTGGAACAAGCACGCCTTTGAGGCCGGTGAACTGTTCTGCTACATGGAAGGGCTGTGAAAGGAAACGCTGCACCTTCCTGGCGCGGAATACGGTTTGTTTGTCATCATCACTGAGTTCATCCATACCGAGGATGGCGATGATATCCTGCAATTCCTTATAGCGCTGAAGGATCAGCTTGACGTTGTTGGCGCAGTTGTAATGGGCATCCCCCACGATAATCGGGGTAAGGATCCTGGAAGTTGAATCCAGTGGATCCACCGCGGGGTAGATGCCAAGGTCGGCAATCTTGCGACTTAACACCGTGGTCGCATCCAGGTGGGCAAAAGTAGTTGCCGGTGCGGGGTCGGTAAGGTCATCGGCGGGTACATACACCGCCTGTACTGATGTGATTGATCCATTCTTGGTGGAGGTGATCCTTTCCTGCATGAGTCCCATTTCGGTGGCCAGTGTGGGCTGATAACCCACGGCGGAAGGCATACGACCGAGAAGGGCGGACACTTCGGATCCGGCCTGGGTGAAACGGAAGATATTGTCAACGAAGAAGAGGATATCGCGACCCTGGCCCTGGCCATCTCCGTCGCGATAGTATTCTGCGATGGTCAGACCGCTGAGGGCTACTCTTGCGCGGGCTCCGGGAGGTTCATTCATTTGGCCGAAAACAAAGGTGGCCTTTGATTCTTTTAATTTTTCGAGGCTCACCTTGCTAAGGTCCCAGCCGCCTTTTTCCATGCTGTGTCTGAATTCGTCGCCATAGGTCATGATGTCGGCTTCGATCATCTCTCTCATCAGGTCATTTCCCTCACGGGTCCTTTCTCCCACGCCTGCGAATACGGAAACACCGCTATATACTTTCGCGATATTGTTGATCAGTTCCTGGATAAGCACCGTTTTTCCAACCCCTGCACCACCGAACAGACCGATCTTACCACCCTTTGCATAGGGTTCGATCAGGTCGATCACTTTGATGCCGGTTAAGAGCACCTCAGTAGCGGTACTCAGATTTTCAAATGCCGGCGGCCGGGCATGAATGGGGCGGCCATTTACCTTCGACACACTGGGAAGACCATCTATGGCATCGCCTGTTACATTAAAGAGCCGTCCTTTTATACCATCACCCGTTGGCATGGCTATGGCTGCGCCGGTATCAACAACTTCCATACCCCGGACAAGCCCCTCGGTACCATCCATGGCGATGCAGCGTACGCTGTCTTCACCAAGGTGCTGCTGGGCTTCCAGCACCAGGGTTTCCCCGGTGCTTCTTTTCAGTTCAAGTGCATTATAGATTTCAGGAAGTTTGCCATTAAACTGCACGTCTACTACAGCTCCAATGATTTGTTTGATTCTACCAACGTTGGGCATATTGTCTCAGGTTTTACGAACGATTCCAGAGCGCTGAACACGAAGAAATTATGTTGATCCGGCTCTTTTTTATTCGGCTGCAAAGGTAGGGTACTGGCGGTTAATCCGGAACAAATCAGGAAAAAAATTACTACTACATTTACGCCCAAAAATCAATGGAGCTGATCGAGGTGACCAATGAGAAACTGGCCCGGGATTTCATCCGCGTGAACGTGGAGCGGAATGCAGGCGATCCGAATTATATCAGGCCACTCGACAAGGACATCAATGACGTTTTCGAACGGAAAACCAACAAGGCCCTCAGGCATGGAGAGATCATCCGCTGGATACTCAGGGATGGAGATGGCATGCTGGCGGGAAGGATCGCAGCATGCCATCTCCATCCCTGAGGGAACAGGGGTGATGACTTCCAGGTGGGCGGGGTCGGCTTCTTTGATTGCGTCAACGACCAGGCAGCCGCTGCCCTGTTGTTTGACCGGAGCCGGGAGTGGCTGGCGGCAAGGGGCATGCAGGCCATGGACGGTCCGATCAATTGCGGGGAAAGAGACCGTTGGTGGGGGCTGGTTGTGGAAGGGTTCTCGCCGCCCGGTTACGGCATGAATTATAATCCGCCTTATTACGAGGAATTATTTGAGAATTATGGTTTCAAAAACTACTTCAACCAGCTTTGTTTTGCGCTGAAAGTAAACGACAGGGTGGATCAGAAATTTTATGACCGGCATGATGCGGTGGCGAGGATTCCGGGCATACAGGCCAGGCACCTGAAAAAAAACGACCTGACAAAATTCGCGCTGGATTTCAGCATTGTATACAACAAAGCCTGGGCAGGGCACGGCGGTCTCAAGGAGATCAGCAGCGACATGGCTCTGAAAATGTTTAAAAAGATGAAACCAGTGATGGATGAAAAAGTCATCTGGTACGTCTATCATAATGAAGAACCCATCGGCGTTTGGATAAACATCCCCGACCTGAATCAATGGTTCAAACACCTG
>Ga0193752_1001131_pt1 | contig 23019 bp, 19 predicted proteins | sample H1c1metaG_FD_144924 | JGI IMG/M metagenome (GOLD analysis project Ga0193752, IMG submission 144924) | Soil microbial communities from a riparian zone of the East river system, Colorado, United States - H1c1 | ecosystem: Environmental > Terrestrial > Soil > Riparian zone | place: USA: East River...
GAGATCGAGCTGATGCGCCAGTCGCTCTCGACCGCGCGCCCGGCTGCAAATGCCACGGCGCCCGACGTGCTTCGCTACCGAGAGCAGCTGCTTCGCATCGAGCTCGAGCTGATCAGCCTGGATGCGGACTTGCGCGGCAAGCTGGCAGAGCTCGAAGCAGCCAAGGCGCAAGCGCAGCGACTCGACCGCCTCATCGACCAGATCAAATCGCGTCCCGTCTATCGCGCGATCGAAGAACAGCAATTCCTAGCCTTCGTGCCCTACACGCAGCTCGATCAGGTGACGCCCGATGCGGCTCTGTACGAGTGCCGGCTCTGGTCCGCCTTCGATTGTGTGAAAGTAGGCCGGGTCCTAGAGGTGCTGCCCGGCGAAGTCGTGGCTCAAGACCCGTGGGGTTCACCCGCGCGAGGCCAATATGCCGTGATGGACCTCGTCTATCCGCGCGCGGCGAACGCTAAAGTCCTGCGCGTGCGGCGTAAATCGCAGCCGAAGAGCTCGTTCGCGAACGATTCACCCGCGCTCCTGGCGCCCACACCCAATAGCTGAGCCATGAACGATGCATGGTTAGCGCTGTTGTGGAATCTCTCGACGCTCTCCAGCTGGGCGACCGCGCGCCCGCTCGTCGAAGTGGCGTTATTGCTCGTGTTCGTCTTCTGCTGGGACTACCCGGTGATGCTGCTGTGGAGGTTATTCCAGCGGATCTTCGTCCTGGACCGGCACAAGCGCGATGAGTCGGCAGAGCTACTCGGGGTGCTCGTCGTCATCCCGTCGTTGCTCCGCAAAGACGACGAACTCGTCAGTATGATGAGTACTGTCACTAGCATCGCTAACAACGGCTACCCCGGCTCGCTGACGATCGTCTTGAGTATCGACGGCACGCGGGACGCCCCAAACCTCTACGAACAGCTGATCGGTTGGGCGGGCGAGCAGTCGTTGCCCCGCGGTCACCGCTTGTGTGTCACGGGCACACCCGATCGCCGTAGCAAACCGATGGCGATCGATCACGCGATGGAGTTCGTCAAACAGTTGGTTGCGTCAGGTGAGCTTCCGGCGTTTCCACCAGTCTACGTGAGCACCGATGCGGATGCTGACTTGGGCCCGAACGCACTCGAGCGCATCGTGCGGCGCTTGCAGCGGAAGCATCCATTGACAGGCTGGCCGGCGCGTGTGGTCGCAGGCGCGTTGCACGTCCGCGGCGACGATTTCTGGCGTGGGTTTAGACACTTCTTCACGATCGAAGGTCAGCTCAACATCCAAGTCGCGCGCGAGTACTACGTCGGCAACATCTGGAGATACAACATCCGCTGGCTGCCGGTGACCGGTGTGCCGGGCGCGTTCTACTGCACGTGGTCCGAGATCTTCCTCGCCATCCCGAGTTTCATGGGATACATGCGCACGCTGAAGCGCCGGCACTTCTGGGGCTTCTGGTTCGGTGTGCCTCCTCCTCGCTTCTCCGAGTCGACGGCCGCGCCAATTCCTGAGCTCGTCGCCGGTGACACCGACGACACCGTGACGGCATACACAGCGACGATCGCTCGTTACGAGAACGGGCATTTCACGTTCGACCCACCACCCACGCCGTGGCATGCGCTCTGTTACATGCTGCGCGGGATCTTGATCGATCGCCCGCTGCACTTCGAGCCTGAAGCACGCGTGTTCACGTCCTCACCGACCACGGTGAAGGCGTTGTTCAAGCAACGTAAGCGCTGGAACTGCTCGCGCGTCGAGCTGACTGGGCGTTTCTGGCCGGCGCTCGGCTATCACTGGACGTTGGGTCTGCCCGCGATGATCGTGAAATTCTTCATGGCGCGGACGGTCGTCTTCGGTGCGATCGCGTACTTCGTAGTCCCGGTCTTCATTTGGAGATCTTCGTTGCTGACGGGCTCTGCGCTCGGTTACGTCTGCAACGTCAGCGTCTGGTCACTGATGACGCTCGCCGCATTGGCGATCAATGGGGAGTTTCGCTACTGGCGATTGCTGCTCGGCGTACCCTTGGCGCCGCTCTATCAAGTCATCTTCAACTGGTTGCCGTGCTTCGTCGGCGTGACCTCGGACGTCTTGTTCTTTGGCAACGTCACGGGCTTCGCCCCCGAGTCCACGCTGATTCGCGGCGGCTCGACCCGGATCGCGTTGTTGTCGCGCGTGCGCCGAGCGTTTGCGTTGGCGATGCGTGCCGTGGTTTGGGGTGACGTGCCATTCGGGGCATTCTGGCTGGGTTGGCGTGAAACGGCGTGGACCCCCAACGGCTTCGAAGGCTTTACGACGCACAAACGCCGTTCGACGGTTCCGCCTCCGCGCCTTTGGTTTAGGCGCTCCCGGACGAAAGGCGGGCCGCCGTGCTGAAACAGCTGCCGCTCGCAATTCTGTTAGTCACCAGTTGCGCAAATGCCGAGGCGTCGCGCGCGCCCAGCAGTAGCGCTAAGAGCGACCTCGCGCCGTATGCGGCTTGGCGTGTCACAGCAGGCAAGCTCGAAGCCGGCCCTGACGGCACCTTGCTGATTCGCGAGGGCAGTGTGCGTGCCGAGCTTCGGCGCAATGCCGACGCGGCGACACTCGAGTTCGCGTACGTCGGCCCGACGACGCAGCCGGAGCGCTTCGCATCCGGAGAGCTACGGCGACAGATCGGCCTCAAGCTGCGCGCCCAAGACACATGCAATGTCGTTTATGTCATGTGGCATATCGACCCTGCGCCGGGCATTGAGGTCGCGGTCAAACACAACCCGGGCTTGCATGTTCATCCTGATTGTCGTGATCACGGCTATACGTTCGTAGCGCCAGAACGTTCGACGCCTGTCGCATCCATCCAACCTGACACGTGGCACTCGCTATCGGCGCAGCTGCGGGGCCGATCGCTGGATGTATCCGCCGACGGAATTCTGGCTTGGCGAGGCGCGTTGCCCAACACAGCATTTGCGTTTGACGGCCCGATCGGCCTTCGCAGCGACAATGGGCGTTTCAGACTTCGGTTCAAGTCTGACTCCGTGGACTAGTTGGGACCGGAGAGCTGTCCGATGTCGAACGCTTCATTAACAGTTGGGCGCGCACACCTGGTGGCACTGGTGGTCGGTGGCTTGATCTCGAGTGTTGCGGCGCAAGGTTGCGCCGTCATCGTCAAGCGCGCTCCACCCGACGCCGAGCAATCTCCAGCGCCCGCGGTGTCGGATAAGAAGTTCAGGCCGCCGCCCGGCGCCAAGTGCCGAGTTTCACGAGAGTGGCTCGATGCGGGCGCGGGCGCGCAAGCAGACTGTGACGCCGCGACGCCGCCGGAATGGTCCGCTTGGTCGGACAGTCAGCCGCCCGGTTTGTGTTACGCGTTGGATGAGCCGTGTGAAGGTGTCGCCGACCACGTCGCGTATTTGACGTTCGACGATGGCCCGTCCGACTGGACGGCGGGATTTCTCGAGATCCTCGCGAGCCGGGAGGTCCACGCGACGTTCTTCGTCAACGCGCGGGGCATCAAAGGTGCGGCGGGCTTGGATGGCACGTACCTCGACGACGACAAGAAGACTGTCAGCTATCGGCGAATCCTCAAACGCATCGTCGACGACGGCCACGTGTTGGGCAATCACACGACGGACCACTTGGATCTCGGAACCCTGAGTGAGGACGAGATTCGTGAGCAGTTGCAGGAGAACGAACGCCTCATCAATCGCGCGCTCCTGGAAGAGGGTGGTGACACGCAGCCACTGTCACTGCTGCGTGCGCCCTTTGGTTCGCCGTGGTTCGCGGAAGACCGCATGCTCGACGATATGCCAGCCAGGCAGGTGGCTGCGGGCCGTGTGTTCCGCGAGTTTGGCTACAACGTGTTGTGGAACATTAGCTCCACGGACGCTGACGAGTGGGCGATGGCCGAAGGCCCGACCAAGCTGGAGCTCAGTCGCAACCGGTCGAACCCCAGCTTGACGGTCAGCTTGCGCGACAAGAAGGCTCGCATCCTGAGCACTGTCCTCGATCACGCGTTGGTTCGCGCCGGTAAAGGCATCGTCATCTTGATGCACGATACGCACAACGCGACGCGCGATGTGCTTCCCGAGCTGATCGATGGACTGCGTGACAGCGGCTATACGTTCGCGACCCTCGAGCAGCAAGTGGTCGAACAGTACGGTCGCTCGAGCCTCGAGCTGACACCCGGGCCGGCGATGGACAAACACTGCGGTGTCGAGCGCTCGCGCAGTTGCACCGACTGGATGGATCCCGAGCGGCCCGATGTGTGCGGCCGCTTGTGGCGAGCGTTCATGGACCTTGGGGGCGAAGATGCTCTCGGTCGTCCGGAATCCGAACCATTTCGGCAACGCAAGACCCAGGTCGTCGCGCAAACGTTCGAGCTCGGAACCCTCGAGTTGCATCCTGAGCTGTCCGAGCCGTGTGACGCGTTGTCATTGTCTGAGCCGTGACCCTTTCTGTTAGTCGAAGCACTCTCACACTTTGCGCTGGTTGTGATGTCCCGATAGGAGACGAGGGATATGAATCATAAATCTGCACTGCTTACCAAACTTGAAAACCGCACAGCGGTCATCGGAGTTGTCGGGCTCGGCTACGTAGGCCTGCCTCTGGCGCTCGCGTATGCGTCCCGTGGCTTTACGGCCCGTGGCTTCGACATCGACCGAGTCAAGATCCAGTCGCTCGGTCGCGGCGAGTCCTACATCGAGCACATTCCAGCGTCGGACATCGAACACCAAGTGTCTGCCGGACGTTTGGTCCCAAGTGACGACTTCGAACTGCTACGGGAGTGTGATGCGATCCTGATCTGCGTGCCCACGCCACTGACCGAGGCGCGAGATCCGGATCTCTCGTACGTCATCTCGACCACGCGCGCGATCGCGCGCACGCTGAGCCCCGGAAAGCTCGTCGTCCTGGAGTCCACGACGTATCCCGGGACAACCGAGGAAGTAGTCAAGCCGATCCTCGAAGAGACCGGTTTGGTGTCAGGCAAGGATTTCTTTCTCGCGTTTTCGCCCGAGCGCGAAGATCCCGGCAACGCGACCTACACGACTGTGACGATACCCAAGGTCGTCGGAGGATGCGGAACGGATGCCGGTGACGTCGCCGAATGTTTGTATGCGCAGGCGATGAGCAAGGTCGTGAGGGTATCGAACACTGCAACGGCCGAGGCGACCAAGATCACCGAGAACGTATTTCGTGCGGTGAATATCGCGTTGGTGAACGAGCTCAAGGTCGTCTACGAACGAATGGGCATCGACATTTGGGAAGTACTGGATGCGGCAGCGACCAAGCCATTCGGTTTCATGCGTTTCAATCCGGGCCCGGGTTGGGGTGGTCACTGCATCCCGCTCGATCCGTTCTACCTTTCGTGGAAGGCGCGCGAGCACGACGTCGACACGAAATTCATCGAGCTCGCGGGCGAGATCAATCGAGCGATGTCGGAGTACGTGGTGACGCGAGTGCAGCGCGCGCTCAACGACCGAGGTCGTGCGGTGAAGGGCAGCGCGATCATGCTGCTCGGGTTGGCGTACAAGAAGGACGTAGGAGACACGCGAGAGAGTCCGGCGTTTCCGATCGCCAAGCAGTTGCTCGCGCTCGGTGCGAGCTTGACGTACCACGATCCCTATCTGAAGGAGTTGCCGGAGACGAGAGTGTGGGCGGGTCGGCAGCCGCTGAAGTTCGTGCCGCTGACGCCAGAGCAGTTGGGGCGACAGGATGCGGTCGTGATCGTGACAGATCACACGAGTGTCGACTACGCGGCAGTGCTCAAGTACGCGGGCTTGATCATCGACTCGCGCGGAGTCTACCGAGGAGCGCATGAGAAGGTGGTGCGCGCGTAAGCTGCGATGAACGGCGGTTATGTTCGCCCGCGATTGACGTCCGCCTGACGCGCGCTGCTCAGGGCGACGCCGGCAGCGCCGCAGCGACGAGCGCTTCGAGCAACGAAAGGAGCTCTCCGGTGTTCGCCTCGAGCGCAGTGAGCTCGTTTTCAGCGAGTGCGTCTGCCGCGCGTTCGAGCGTGTACAGCAGCAACAAGTCGCGCGTGCGATCGCCGTGCTGAGACACGCCGCCTTGCTCGCGCAGGCGAGCTATCGTATCGAGCTGACGCTTGCGGCCTTGAAGATGGCCGCGCTTGATGACTGGGTCGCGGCTCGCGAGCGTACGCAAGCTCCGGCGAAATACGCGCCAGCGACGATGCAACTCGATCACCGTCGCGACAAGCTCGCGCGGCGTATCGGCGTTTGGGTGTTCGAGAAGCCCTTCGATAGCGCGCCACTCGAGGGTGACCCACTCGTCATAAACTGCGATGAAGATCGCGGTCTTGTCGGCGAAGTGTTTGTAGAACACGCCGGCTGCATACCCAGCCTCTTTCGCGATGCGATTGCTGTCGGTGCCTTCGAACCCGTCGCGGTTGAAAATCTTCGCCGCAGTGAGGACGAGGCGGGCGCGTGTTTCCTCCGGAGCTCCACGCTTGGGTCGGGGTGAGACACGCGCAAGCTTGCGGGCTTTGATCTTTTCGCTCACGTTCCTGCCGCAGCGTCGCGCGCATTGCCGGGCTCAGCGATTACGCGCTCGAGAAACGGCATGACGCTCGCGAGAAAGCCTTCGGGATCTTCGGCGAACGGCGAGTGTCCAGTGTCGAGCGAGACCAGGTGCGAACCGGGAATCGCGCGCTCTGCACCGCGGCCGGCTTGCTGCAGCGTCACGATCGGATCGCGCGCGCCCCATACGAGTAGCGTCGGACAGCGAATCGTCCCGAGTGGTCGCAGATCGAAGCTGGGAGATGCGAAGCTATTCCAGACTCCGGCCACCACCGCGGCGTACGCATCGCCGCGCCGAGCTGCGTCGATCCGCTCGAACATGGCTGCCGTGTGCGGGTTGCGACGTTTGGTGTGATAGCGAGCGAATGCGCCCTCGGTGGCGCGGATCACTCCCGGATGGCCGCGAAGTCGGCTGAAGAAACGCCCGAGCGGGCCTGGATCGAAGAACCCACCCGAGTTCACGAGCACGAGTGCTCGCACGAGCTCGGGGCGACGCAGCGCAAGTCGGCCCGCGGCGTAGCCACCGACAGAATGCCCAATGAAGACAGCCGGCTCTGATCCGCGCGCGAGCACGAATGTTTCGAGCTCGTCCGCGAACGCTGCCGCGCTCATTGCAGCCGGATCTGCGGGCGCAGGAGAGCTGCCCATCGCCGGCCAATCCAATGCCACGGTCTCGAAGCGTGTCGCGAGTGTGGGCCGCACAGCCGCAAAATCGCGAGCGTCGTGACCATTCGCCGGAAGTAGGTAACAGCTGGGCCCGGAGCCGCGGGACGTGTGTGCGAGCGTCATAGTGATATTCGTATCACTAGGGGGTCGCGCTGTCCAGCCGCCGCAATTTCGCGGCGGGCAGCGGCTGTGCGACCGATCAATCCGGAGCGCGCGGCGTACTCGGGATCAGGTACACCGGGCCGTTTTCGCTCAGGCCGCCCAGCGCAGTGGAAGTGGTCAGGATGTCCTGACTTCCGTCGCCGTCGATATCGCCACCCAAGACGAGCCTGTAGAGCGACTCGCCGTCGGGCTTTCCCACAGGCGGGTCCCAACGCTCGTTCTCGGATAGCCGAACCTCGCCACGCAAACGCTCTCCGGTGCCCCGCAGCATGTACACGGACGACGATAGTTGGAACGCTGGCATCGTCTCGTCAGGCGGGACATCCACGACGTTGAACAGCAGCTCTGCGAAACCGTCTCCGTCGACGTCACCTGCAGCCGCTTGATAGATGCGTTTGTCAGGCGCGGTCGAGATCGTTAGATCCGGCTCTGGCCCCGATTCACCGGACCAACGCTGCCCGTACGCGATCTCGAAGATGTCGAGTCTACCCATCAACGCAAGGTCGTCCTTGGCATCGCCGTCGAGGTCACCGAGATATCCCGCTTGCACGGAAGGCTTGCCGAAGAACGAGTCGACGGCTCGCAATGCGGATGGTGATGGAAGGAGCGTCGCGTCCGCCGCGGCGACTGAGAGCTCGGCCGGATACTGACGGTTGCCGTAAAACATTAATGACCCGTTCGCGTTGAACGCGATCAAGTCGTCGCGCGAATCTCCGTCTACGTCCCCCGCCGGTGTGAGGTCGAGCAAACTTTCCATCGGATCGAGAGTGACTTGGTACAGCGGCTCGCCGTAGCCGACGTTTGCGATCGCTCCGCTCGCATCGAAAGCGGTCGGCTGCCATTCGCCTCGATGACCAGGGATGACCCATGCGTTGTTCGCGAATCCGCCAGTCACGTCGACAGTTGCGCTCGCGGACACGATCAAGTCCGCGCATCCATCGCCATTCACGTCGCCCACCGGCCGAAACGTAAGGCCGACTAGCTGCTCGAGAGAAAACGGTGCCGGGAGGGCGCCGACCGTCCACATCACGCCGCCAGTACCCCGCTCGATGATTCCATGCAGCCGCTGCTTGCTGCCGAAGACGAAGTTGCCGGCGTTGTACTGCGCGAGCAACAGGTCGCTGTAGCCGTCGCCGTTTACGTCTCCAACCGTTCCGTTGAAATTGGAGTCGACTTCGAATGCCGCCTCGGCGTCCGCGGTCGACAGCTCCGACGGGAATCCGGGCTTGCCGTAGAACAGGTACAGCAGCGGGCGTGCGTACTCGCCTGCTTGGTTGGTTCGGTCCGCCAAAACGAGGAAGTCGGCGAGCCCATCCCCGTCCATGTCACCCGCCAGCGGACTGGCGAGAGTCAGTGACTCGTTCACTTGTCCAACGATCTTACTCGGGAATTTCGCTTTAACAGGGGCCGCCGGCTCGTCGGTGTCGCGCCCACCGCTGATTCCGACGCTCTCAGTCGAGTAGCAGGCGACTGTCACCAACAGCGGTAGAAGGGCCAGCTTGCGAGGATCCATACCCATGCGATGTCGGCAGCTTTGCTCGATTTTGAGGCAATCGCGAGCTCCCTCTCGCGTCGGTCTCGAAGAAAGCTGTTCGCCGTTCAACGCGCCCGAACAGCGCCTTTCGAGCTCAGCTTGGGTGGTTGCGGTGGGACCACGAAGCTGGCCTGACACAGTTCCCAAACCCTGCGGATCAACGCGCTTTCTTTCCAGCCGCGGTCCACGACGAGCTGCTGGTACGCGTCCACCGATACCAGCGTCATCAACACATCGATGGCCTCGTCCAGCTTCCACGCCGAGTTGAACCGACGTTCCGCCTCGAGACGCGACAGCGCCGCGCGGAACGCACCACGTTTCACTTCCATCCGGTCGCGCCACGCCACAGCGGCATCGGTATCCGATAACGCCGTGATGCTGAGCACCATCGCGAGATCATGCAGCCTCGTCTCGATCTTCACGATCGCGCGAATGGTCTCTTCGAGCATCGCAAGCCCCGACTGAGCTGCGTAGACGGGTCGCGTGAGCTCGTCGAGGTTCTCGGCGACGTGCACGTGCCGCACTAGCTCGACCAGGAGGTCGGCCTTGGAGGCGAAGTGCGACTTGTAGACGGCCTGCCGGCTCACACCCGCCGCTTGGGCAATATCCTCGAGGCCAATGCCGTGAAAGCCCCGCTTTACCAGCAGTTCTCGAGCAGCGTCGAGAAGGCGTAGCCGCGTCTCGTCTTTTTTGGTTGACATGTTGTAAACCAAATGTAGTTTACACCATGTCAACCAGTTCTGCCACTGCGGAACGCTCGAACCGAGGAGAGAACTTCGTGCGAATCCATCATTTTACCGTCCCCGCGCGCAACCCTGCGCTCGTTGCAAGCGCCCTCGCCGAAATCCTCGGCGCGCGTGTCATCCCGCTCACTCACCCGCATGGGACCCTGCTCGTCTACGCGGGTGACAGCGACGGAAGCGCGATCGAAGTCTGGCCTGCCGCATCACGCGCCGGTGTCGGCGACCACGAGTTGGCCCTCCGCGATCTACCTCTGCCCGAGGCTTGGCCGCACCACGCCTACGTGACCAGCGATGCGTGCGATACCGACGCGATCTTGGCCGTCTTCGCGCGCGAAGGTTGGAGAGCCGAGCAAGTACACAACGGTCCACCGGATGCCGGCTTCGGCTTGGTGCGTGGCTGGATCGAGAACCAAACCAGCATCGAAATCGGAGGCCGCGAGATGCGCGCGCAGTACGAACGCTTCTTCCGCGAGGTTGCCGCACGCGCTGCCGCGCCACGGAAGTCTGACACCCACTCGCCACGCGGATGAAAGGCCGGCCCACATGACGAAGAAAATGAAACTGAAGTTGAAGGGCGCGGGAATCGCGCTCGGCGGGATTGTCGTTTCGGCGCTACTGCTATTCACAGTCGCGGCAGTGAAGGCGAGCTCGCGGCTGGCTCGAAAGTATGAGACGCATCGCATCGGCCTCGCGCTGCCTCAGCCCTCCGATGCAGCGGCCGTTGCGCGCGGGAAGCACTTGGTCGAAGCGCGTTACGGTTGCAACGTCTGTCACGGCAGAGACCTCGCTGGCGGTGTGATGATCGACGATCCGGCGATCGGCTCGATCCGCGGCCCGAACTTGACGAGCGGCAAGGGCGGCCGCACGGCTCGCTACAGCATGGCCGACTGGGATCGGATTGTGCGGCACGGCGTCAAGCCCGATGGTTCCGCCGCGATCATGCCGTCGGAAGACTTCTTCAAGATGTCCGACGAGGAGCTCTCGGACATCGTCGCGTACACGCGCGCGATACCCGCGGTCGACGTCGAAGTGCCTCCACCCCAACTCGGTCCGATCGGGAAAGTTCTGCTCGCAGTTGGCAAGCTTCCGATCTCTGCCGAGCATCAACCTGATCCGATGGGCTCGCATCCGAGCCGCCCGCCGGAGACTGCAGACAACGTCGAGTTTGGCGAGCATCTCGCAGTGGTTTGTGTCACGTGCCATCGCGCGAACTTGGCAGGTGGTTCGATGGCGTTTGGTCCGCCCGCGTGGCCGGCGGCGGCGAACCTCACACAGCATGCGACCGGTCTGCGCGACTGGAACTACAGCGACTTCGAGCGCGCCCTCATACAAGGCATCAGCAAGGACGGCCGTCGCCTGCGTGAGCCGATGACATCCGTAGTTCAATCTGCCGGTGCGATGTCGCCGACGGAGCGAAAGGCGCTCTGGACATATCTCCGCAGCGTGGCGCCTAACGCGACTGGCGATTGACGTCGTCAGGCGGCTCTACTCGCGACGTTGAAGACTTCGTACGTGTGAATCTTGAAACCGATCAACATCGAAGGTCCGAACGTGGTGGTGATCGCGACGTCTGCAGCGTCGCGACCGCGCGCCATCAAGATGCGGCCGATGCGCGGTGTGTTGTGACGGGCGTCGAACGTGTACCAGCGATCGCCTAAATAGACCTCGAACCAAGCGCTGAAATCCATCGGTGCGTCGACGGGAGGAATCCCGATGTCGCCGAGATAGCCTGTGCAGTAGCGCGCTGGAATGTTCATCGAGCGGCATAGGGCAACAGCGAGATGTGCGAAGTCTCGGCAGACGCCGACCCGTTCGTCATGTGCTTCGAGCGCAGTGCGATTCGACCGTGCGTATGCGTATCCAAAGGTCAATCGCTTGTGCACGTAGTTTACGATCGCTTGTACGCGCCCGTAGCCGCGCGGCGTTCCTCCGAAGAGCGACCACGCAAGCGTCGAGAGCCGATCGGTCTCGCAATATCGACTCGGCAACAGGAAGCCCACGGCTGCATCTGGCAGATCAGCGATGGGGCACTCTTGCGCCCATGGTGCAATTTCGTCGGGGAGCCCGGAGTCGGCGAGGGTAAAGTCCGTCGACAACTTGATGACGCCCGCCGGAGCCACGGTCCGCGTGCGTAGATTGCCAAACTCATCCAGGGATGCGCGCAGGGGCGACGGATGATTCGATGTGATCACCCCGGGCGTGCGCAAATCCTTGGCACGCGAAGGATGAATGCTGAGCAAGGCCATCATTGGGGTTTCCTGCAGGCAGCTCAGCGAGATTTCGTATCCGGCTCGAATCAACATTTCCAATCCTTGGTGCGGGCAAAGCGCCGCGCACAACTGGAGTTGCAAGACGAGATCCAACTTTCATCGTTCGCGACACCTTCGAGAATGCGCGGTACACGAGCTTCCGAGCGAGGCTTCGAGGCGGCGGGCGTATTCAACCGCGGCCGCGCACAACGTTCCTCGCGGCCCCATGTGGCGAGAGCGTGCGGAGGTATCTAGAAGCGCGAGGTTGCGTTCGATGCGTGAACTGAAATGCGGACGAAACGATCCACGTGATTCAGCGCACGCAAGGGTGAGCTTTTAGCTGCCGCTCCGAGCTGCAGCATTTGCTTCGATTCTCGACGTTGCAGCTGCTTCGACGACGCGCGCTTCAACGCGACATGACCTGCCGCCATGGCCATGGCCACGCGCAATCGCAGCTATCGCCCAGACCTTCGGGGCGCGCCGCTCGATTAGCCGTCGAGCACCGTTAGATCGAGTTGGCTGAGCCGCTCAGGGTCGGAGAGGATGTCGATCTCAGAGATCTTCCCGTCGCGGACCGTAAACGCCATGACCGAGAACGGCTTTCCATCGCGCATGCAGACTAGCCCAGCGGCGCCGTTTACAAGCACCGGGAGCTTGAGCAAACGCGAGAAGCTCTGCGACCTACGCGCAACCTTCTCCGCGCCGCGGAGCTCGATCGATCCGGCCGCCCGCATCGCACCGGCGTCGCCTCGGAGCACCACGTCCGGATCGAGGACAGCGACGAGCCCACGAAGATCACCATCACGCGCAGCCGCGACAAAGGCGTCGACGACGCTTCGTTGAGCTTGCACGTCGGCATCCGGAGTGGCTTTCCGCTCTTGAACACGGCGGCGTGCGCGGCTGGCAAGTTGGCGAGCCGCATCGGGGGTGCGCTCGACGATGGGCGCGATCTCCTCGAACGACATGCCGAAGATATCGTGCAGCACGAACGCGACGCGTTCGGGCGGGGCAAGCGTCTCGAGCACCACGAGCAAAGCAAGGCCGACAGTGTTGGCCAGCAGCACTCCGTGCTCCGGACTGGTTCCGTCAGCGCGGTCGATGATCGGCTCGGGCACATGAGTCTCGCTCCGCGTCTTGCGTGAGCGGAGCATGTTGAGCGAGATGCGGGCGACGACGGTGGTCAACCATGCGCTCAGATCGTCGACCTCGCCTTGGGTCACCCCGTTGAGCCGGAGCCAGGCTTCTTGGACGGCGTCCTCGGCCTCGCTCAACGAGCCAAGCATGCGATAGGCGACGGCCCGCAGACGAGGCCGCTGCTCCTCGAACCTTTCCGCCAACCACTTTCGCTCATCCATCGGTCACATTCCTCAGTCGCGCGGGGTCATGCAGATAAGACCCGCGACACACGGCCGATGTGACGGGTGGGCTTCGTCGCGCTCGGCCGGTCACGTTTTCTAGCCCACCGCGTCTCTCATTGGTGCCTCGCCGGTGGCGCTCGGGACAAATCTAACCTCGGAGATGAACGGCCATGCAATCCCGAATGAAAAGCCCCGCCTGGACTGTGCCGGGTGCGAGGGAAGCCCTCCTGACGATCCATAAGGCGACCGAAAGCTTCGACGTGCCTCGAACGACTCTCGAGCTCGTGCACGTTCGTGTCGGTCAGATCAATGGGTGCAGCGTGTGCGTAGACATGCACTCTCGCATCCTCAAGAATCTGGGTGAGAGCGACACGCGGATGTTCGCACTGGCGGCGTGGCGGGAGGCCCCCTACTTCACGGAGGCCGAACGCGCCGCGCTCGCCTTGGCCGAAGCCGCGACGAGACTCAGCGACCGAGCCGATGCGGTAACCGACGAGATCTGGAAAGAAGCCTCTCGACATTTCAGCGAGCCCGCACTCGGCGCGTTGGTAATGACGATCGCGCTCGCAAATCTCTGGAATCGCCTCAACTGCACGACGCGGCAGGTCGGCGGAGATTGGATCGCTCAGTACGTCTGACCGAGAGGACGAGAAGGCGCGTCGGTTTCGATTGCGGTAGCGCGCTGTTGCCGAGCGCGAAGACGTCACACACGCCCGCGCGCCGCACATGCGCGGGCGCTCAGCTCGAACGGCGACTGCGGGTTGCCGAGGCGCACGCGACAAGCCTCGCGAATCGCAGCACGACGCTCCGCATCAGCCGTGGCCATGTATGCCCCGATCGAACCTGCAGCAGATTCCACTGGAGTCCAGAAGTCATCGAAGCTGTCGTAGGTCGTGCTCACTTCGAGGAACGTCTCTTCGACGTCACGCAATCCGCTGCGCTTCCAGAGGTTCGCGATTTCGCCTGGCTCACGGAAGGAAACCTCGAGCTCACGATTTGTGAGGGTAGGGTCTACGCTCGCCGCGGATTGCCAGAACAGCTGGGCTATCTGCAGTCCTGGACCTTTCATCCACATGCACGCGGCGATCGGACCGCGCTCGCGAACCACGCGGCGGATCTCACGCGCCACCTGATCCGCGTCGCTCACGAAGCTCAACACCAGCTGCGAGAGTGCGGCATCGAACTCCTGGTCACCCCAGGGTAGATGCTCCGCAGATCCTGACTGGATATCGGCATCGGGCAGCCGTGCGCGGCACGCCTCGACGAAGCTCGAAGACGGGTCGATCCCGGCTACGTTTGCTGCCCCGACTCGGCGCGCCAGCTCGGTCGTGAGCGCGCCCGGTCCGCAGCCGACATCGAGCACGCGCATGTTCGGTTCGATCCCTGCGAAGTCGGCGAAGAGCGGCGCGAGTTTCGCAGAGTAACGACCCATGAACCGGTCGTAGGCGGCACCAGGAATCGCGAAGTTCATGTGACCATTCACCTCCGCTCGGCCGGGCTTGTCAACCGGCGGGTCTCTTCGCTCGACCAAGTTTCGACCACCCTCACAATGGCGTCAGCGCGAACCTTCCATACGAAACGAACGCCGCTATGATCGCCATCGCTCCGCTGTAGTACATGGGGGAAGAGTCGCCGTAGCGGAGATAAAACGCGGTGATTAGGACCGATTCCGCGGCGACGGCTGCCGCCGAGATAGGGGTCAGGACGGGCAACAAGTTGAACGCGCCGGGCAAAATCAGGCCCACGCCGGCCAAACACCCGAAGGCTCCGAGAAACGCCCAAAGGCCGTGCGGAAGCGCGCGCATCGCCGCAACGCCTGTTTGAAGCTGTTCGATCTTGAAGATCTGGAAGAAGCCTCCTGCGATGCACAACCAGGCCAACGCGATTTGCAGGACCCACAATAGAATATTCATACGTCTCCTCCTTAGTTAGAATTCAATCTAGTTAGATCGCTGCGAGCAGCTCGACGAGCTTCCCGCTCATCAGCTTCCAGCCGTAGCGCGCACCACCAAAGTTTTGCTTCTGGTCCGGCTTGAAGCCCGACTGAACGAGGGACAGGTGCGTGCCCGACGCCGTGGGCGTGAGCGTGAAGGTCACGACTGTGTCCATGCCGCCGACGCGCCACGTGTAGCTGAGTTTTCTAAGCGCTTCGATCTCGACGAACTGGCAATGGACGGTGCCGTCCCAACCGGGCAGCGGCGGCCGTTTGAACGCGAACGCTGCTCCCGGCTCGAGCTTGAGATCGACGACGGGTAGGAGCCACTCCGCGAGCAATACGGGGTCGGTGAGCGCGCGCCACACCTTCTGCGGCGAATGATGCAAATCGAACTCGAACGAAATGGATTCGCTCTGAGATTGTGCGGTTGTGTCGACGGCAGTCATTCGTCCATCTTCTCTAGCAGTTGTTCCAGGCGATCTACGTGCTCCGTCCAGAAGGCGCGGTAGTGCGAGATCCAGTCGATGAGCGGCTTCATTCCGCGGGGTTCTACCCGGTAGTAGACGCAGCGCCCCTCGCGCCGGCCGTTCACCAGACCGGCATCTTTCAAAGTGGCGAGGTGCTGCGAAACCGCGGGCTGCGAGATGTCGAAGCGCGCCGTGAGGTCTTTCACCGCCGCTTCGCCACGCGTGAGCGACTCGAAAATCGCCCGGCGGCTGGGGTCCGCCAGCGCCTGGAAGATCTTGTCTTCGGTCACGACCGCAGTCTGCATGTCGAATCAATAAGTGATGACTTATTGGTTGTCAAGCGCGCGGATCGGGCTTGGAGACGGGCTCCGCAGCTTCGATCCGCCTCGACGACCGTGCTCAGGCGATGCGCCCGATGATTCGCGTGCTGCGAAGTGTCGAGCGCCGCAGGCCCTGCTTTAGAGCGATACGAGTTAGGGACCGTGTTCGCCTAGCTAGGTTACGCGCGCTTCAAGAAATGCCGTAAGCGCGTCGTAGGTAGCATCGGGTGCCTCCTCCGCGAGGAAATGCCCGCAGTCGATCGCTTGGCCCTCGACTTGATTCGCCCACTCGCGCCACACGCCCAGTACGTCGTACCACTTGTCGAGCGCATTCTTCTTGCCCCACAGCGCTAACATTGGACACGTGATGCGCCGGCCTGCCTGCTTGTCGGCTTCGTCGATTCGCATATCGATCGTTGCGCCGGCTCGGTAGTCCTCACACATCGCATGGATCGTCGCGGGATTTCGGAAGGCGCGTTGGTAGGCCGCGACGGCTTCCGGATCGAACAACGATTCACCGCGTCTCAGGTAAAAGTGATCGGGATCGGCTGCGATGAATCGCTCCGGAAAATCGTAGGGCTGCGCGAGGAAGAACCAATGCCAATAGCCCATCGCGAACGACATGTCGGCGCGCTTGAAGTGTTCGTACGTCGGTACGATGTCGAGCACTGCGAGCGCGGAGACATGCTGAGGATGATCGAGTGCCAAGCGATAAGCGCAGCGCCCGCCGCGATCGTGCCCGATCACGGCGAAACGTTCGAAGCCCAGCGCGTGCATGGTCTCGACTTGATCCAAGGCCATCGCGCGCTTGGCGTACGGCGCGTGCTCGGCATCCGTGGGCGGCTTCGAGCTGTCACCGTAGCCACGCAAGTCCGCGCACACGACGGTGTAGTGTTCCGCGAGTCGCGGCGCGATTCGATGCCACATCACGTGCGTCTGCGGATGGCCGTGAAGCAGCAACAGAGGCGGGCCACTCCCTTTGTGGCGTAGCGCGATCTCGGCGCCGGATGTTGCAATACGCGTGGATTCGAAGCCTTCGAACATCCCGCGAGTTTACGACCAAAGCGCACCTGTGCCACACGGACGGAGCAACGTCGGCGCGGCAATCGATCACCGACGACGACTTGTCCAAGAGGTGTCCGCCGCCGCGCAACCGAAGGCTGTTTCGCAGGCCGTTCACGCTCTCGGAATATGCCGCAGGCGGTGCACGGTTGCTCGGCGCCTTGGGTTTCGGCAGCTATTGGGTCGCGGCGAGCTCTTCGCGCAACCAATCCCGAAACGCTGCGATTTTAGGTTCCCCCAACCGTTCTGGCATACACAAGAAGTAGTACCCGAACTCTGACGGCGAACTGATCTCGAACGGACAAACGAGCTCACCCGACTGCAAATATTGCGTCACCAAGGTGCTTCGGCCCAACGCCACGCCTTGGCCGCCCACAGCTGCACGCAGCGCGAGGTCCCACAAACTAAAGCACGGACCACGCGACGCATCCACGCCTTCGATGCCCACCGCGCTCAGCCACAACGGCCACTCCTGCCGGAGCTCGTCGTGAAGCAAGGTGTGATGCGTGAGGTCCGCAGGCTCGGCGAGTGGAATCGGACCCCGCAGTAGTGCCGGACTGCAGACTGGAAAGAGCACTTCCGTCAGCAAGTGTTCTACGTGCAAGCCTGGATAATGCCCGAGCCCACAGCGAATCACGACGTCGACGTCGTCGCGCTCGAAGTCCGCGAGCTTCGGAGTTGCACTGATCCGAACATCGACGTCGGGACAACGGGCGCGAAAGCTGCCGAGCCTGGGCACGAACCACAACGTCGCGAACGAAGGCAACATGCTCACGGTCAGCACTTTCGTGGACACGGTTTCCTGAACGCGAACCATCGCATCGGCCAAGAGACGAAACGCATGCTGTGTCGGAGCCAAAAGCATCCGCCCTGCCTCGGTGAGCTCGATCGCACGCGAACGACGCACGAACACCGCTAGGCCAAGTCGGTCTTCGAGCAGCTTGATCTGCTGGCTGATCGCGCCGGGCGTGACGTGCAACTCCTCGGCTGCCGCCTTGAAGCTCAAGCGGCGCGCCGCCGCTTCGAACGCATGTAGGGAACCCAGCGGCGGCAGCTTCCTTTGCATTAGAGAAACTATCCTGTCGCGTCAGAACTAGTCGGTTGTGGGCGGCAGATTCGGCCCCAGAATAAGGAGTCGGAGGGCCAGATGACCGCAGAAAAACTCAATATGCAATTGGTTCAGCCGTGCCGCACGCAGGCGGCACCGAAGCCAATTGCATATTGAGTTTTTCTGCCCTGGTGGGAGCGTGCGAAGCAACGGGACGAGCTGGCGCAGCTCGACGCGTGGACCCGGCGCGACCTAGGCGTCGGCGACGCAGACGTCTGGAACGAAGTGCGCAGGCCGTTCTGGGTGGAGTCGGATCGATCGGATGCGCGCACACGACGGTGTGTGTCGAAGTCGGCAGTATCATAGTCATGCGAACAGGCCGAAGAGTCGAAGCCCGCCGCTGCTGCTCACGGCTGCAGCGGCGGACGCGTTTCGGCGGCACGGTCGCCGTGGCCGCGCGGACCTGATTGCACCGACGAAGAACCGGCCTGCAGGCACGTGATGGGCGCTAGCGCCGGTAACGGCCCCGGCTAGCAATCCGGCCATTTTTCCCGGACTCGTCTCCGCCGCCGATGTTTCCGCAGATCGACGAAGGCTTCGCGCCAGCGCGCAGCGGCCTCGACAGTTTCTGCCAGGCCCGGTGACGGTCGGGCGGGGCCACTGCATTCCCGCTCGCCGCGATTACTTGGAGCCAGCGCGCACACGATCTCTCGCGCGCGTGAGGCGGGTGCACGCTCCGCGGGCGGCGGTGCCGACACTCTCGCGTCAAAGACGGCAACGGCCGTCGCGAACGGATATAACGCTCCGCGTGGTTCACGCGTTGCGTCCCGCCGCCAACAGCGCCGGCGTAGTCGCCCGACGCCATCGTCCGAGCAAGCCACGGGTACTGGTTTTTGGCTTGAATAACCAAAAAGAGTTTGTCATGAGGTGCCGACGTAATGTCGCTTGATCCGTTCCGCGTGGTGTTGATCGGAGCCGACTCGCTGCTGCTCGAGTGCGGAGACGTGCTGGTCGACAAGGGCCACGCCATTACCGCGGTGGTCAGCGACGCGGCCCGAGTCCGGGATTGGGCTTCGCGGCGTGGCTTACGCGTACTGGCGCTCCAAGATTACGCGCACACGCTGCAGGACGACCCGTTCGACTATCTGTTCGCGATCACGCACCTCGCGCTGATTCCCGAGTCCGTCCTGGCGCTGCCGCGCAGAGCTGCGATCAACTTTCATGACGGGCCGCTGCCGCGCTACGCCGGGCTGAACGCGCCGGCATGGGCGTTAATGCACGGCGAGACCTCGTACGGCATCAGCTGGCACGAGATCCGCGGCGGCATCGACGAGGGCGACATCCTCAAGCAGCGCGTGTTCGAGGTCGCGCCAGGTGAGACATCACTCAGCTTGAACACGCGCAACTTCGCTGCCGCGATCGAAAGCTTCAGCGAGCTGGTGGACGAGCTCGCAGACAACCGCGTGCAGCGCACTCCGCAGGACCTCGAGCAGCGCAGCTACTTCGGCAAGTATGCCCGCCCCGGCGCGGGCGCGATCCTACAGTTCGAACGACCGGCCAGTGAGCTCGTCGCGCTGGTGCGCGGGCTCGATTTCGGCGACTACGAGAATCCGCTCGCCCTGCCGAAGCTGTGGCATCGCGGTGAGGTGCTGCTGGTTCGGGCGGCCGAGGTGGGCGCGCTCGATCCAGGCGTAGCGCCCGGATGCGTCGTGTCAGTAGACGACGAGGCGATCTCGATCGCGACGTCGGACGGCGTCCTGCGTATCCTCACCGTGACTCGCCTGGGTGGGGCACCGCTGTCGCTCGGAGCAGCCGCGTCGCTCCTCGAGCTCGAGCCAGGCACGCAGCTGGATGCGCTCTCGCCGCTGTCCGCTGCGGAGTGGACCGGCCGTTCGGAAGTCTTTGCGCGCGCCGAGGCGTTCTGGGTGGAGCGCTTGCGCGGCCTCGAACCGGCCACGCTCGCGCTCGCGGCGGCGGAGCGCGCCGGTGGAGCTGTCGTGAGCTTGCCGCTCCGCGCTGCGGGGGCGCTCCAGGACCCTCAGCAGCTTTTGGCTGCGCTCGCCATCTACGTAGCGCGCACCACCGGCAGATCGCGTCTCGACTTCGGATATCGCGACTCGCAAGACGAGGAGCTCGGACCCATCGTCGCGCCGCAGCGGCTTCTGCGTTGCGAAGTCGACGAAACGGCGAGCTTCACGGCGATCGCGGCCAACCTCGAGACCGAACTCGCGCGGCTGAAGGAAAAGCCAGGTTTCTTGTGCGACGTCGTCGCGCGGTACCCTGCGCTGCGCGTGCGGCCGGAACTCGCGTCGGGGGAGCTCGCCCAAATCGCGATCGTTCGAACCGGCACGGAACCACCCGCGCTTTCCCCCGGAGTCGTGTGCGCACTCGCGATCCGCGACGACGCGAGCGCCGAGCTGTGGTGCGATTCGGGTGCGCTCGACGAAACTGCGCGCGCGCGTCTGCAGCATCAGCTGGAGGCGTTGCTCGAAAGCTCGGCTGCGCACGCCGGCGACCCGATCGGTTCGCTCTCGTTGGTCTCCGAAGCCGAGGCGGCTCAGCTCGCAGTCTGGAACGACACCGCTCGGCCGGCGTCGACTGACACTACGATTCATGCGCTCTTCGAAGCGCAGGTCGCTCGCACGCCAGAGCAGACTGCGCTCATCTTCGAGGACCAATCGCTCGACTATCGCGAGCTGAACGCGCGCGCCGATCGGCTCGCGGCCGAGCTGCAAGCGCATGGCGTCAGGCCCGGCACGATCGTGGGAGTTCACGTCGACCGCGGCTTGTCGCTCGTGGTCGCCTGCCTTGGAGTGCTGAAAGCGGGCGGTGCCTATCTGCCGCTCGATCCGAGTTACCCGTCCGAGCGTGTAAGCTTCATGATCCGTGACTCGGGGGTGCGCTGGGTGGTGACACAACCGGCGCGGCTTGAAGGCCTGCCGCACGAAGTCGTGGCGATCGACGTCGACGCACTCGGCTCCGCTGCGCCGGTGCTGCAGCCCTCCGCGGCGAGCTCCGACCTCGCCTATGTCATCTACACATCAGGCTCGACCGGTAACCCGAAGGGCGTCCTCGTCGAGCATCGCAACGTCGTGAACTTCTTCGCGGGCATGGACTCGGTCATTCCGCACCAGCCCGGCGACGTCTGGTTGAGTGTCACGAGCCTGTCGTTCGACATCTCGGTGCTCGAGCTGTTTTGGAGCCTTGCCCGCGGCCTGACAGTGATCGTCTACGAAGACTCGGCGCGGCAATCAAACCAGACAGACGCTGTGACGGCTGTGCTCCCGCGCGTAACACCGGCAACACGTCGCGAAAAGCCGATCGACTTCAGCTTGTTCATGTGGGGTTCGGAGGATTCTGCGAGCACCAGCATGTATTCGCTGATGCTCGAAGCGGCACGCTTCGGCGATACTCACGACTTCGCAGCGATCTGGACCCCGGAGCGCCACTTTCACGCTTTCGGCGGCTCCTATCCGAATCCCTCGGTCACCGGCGCCGGGCTCGCGACGATCACGAAGCGCATTCAGATCCGCGCTGGCAGCTGCGTCGTCCCACTGCATCACCCAGCCCGCGTCGCCGAGGAATGGTCGGTCGTCGACAATCTTTCGGGCGGGCGCGTCGGCATTTCGTTCGCATCTGGCTGGCAGCCCGACGACTTTCTGCTTCAGCCGGGGAACTACGCCGACAACAAGCGCATCATGGTCGAATCGATCGAGCAGGTGCGGCGCTTGTGGCGCGGTGAGGAGCTCGGATTTCCGGGCCCGCTCGGGAAAGAAGTCAGGGTTCGAACCCAGCCGCGGCCCGTGCAATCCGAGCTGCCGTTTTGGATCACGGCGGCAGGCCACCCCGACACCTTTCGGTTGGCGGGCCGCTCCGGCGCGAACATCCTCACCCATTTACTCGGGCAATCGATCGAGGAAGTCGCCGAAAAGATCGCGCTCTATCGCAGCGCACGTGCCGAAGCGGGTCTCGATCCAAAGTCCGGCGTGGTCACGCTCATGCTGCACACGCACGTCGGCGAATCGGTCGAAGCGGTGCGAGAGCGCGTCCGCGAACCGATGAAGGAATACCTGCGCAGCTCGGTCCACTTGATCAAGGGTTTCGCTTGGGCGTTTCCCGCGTTCAAACGCCCGAGCGGGACGCAAGCGAACCCGAACGACATCGACATCGCTGGACTCAGCCCCGAAGAGCTCGATGCGGTGCTCGACTTCGCGTTCGAACGCTACTTCGAGACGAGCGGGTTGTTCGGCACACCAGAGACTTGCCTGCGGACGATCCAGCGAATCGAAGCGATCGGCGTCGACGACGTCGCGTGTTTGATCGACTTCGGTGTGCCCGAAGTTCGAGTGCGGAGCGGCCTCGAGTACCTCGATCGTTTACGTGTACTCGCGCAACGGCCGCCTTCCACCGCAGACACGAATGCAGACGCGTTCGGTCTCGCGGCACAAATCCGGCGTCACGCGGTGACTCACTTACAATGCACGCCGGCGCTGCTACGCATGGCCCGCAGCGACGAGGACGCGCGCACCGCGATCGATTCCGTGACGCACCTCCTCGTGGGCGGCGAAGCGTTTCCCCCGAACCTCGCGCAAGAGCTTTGGGAGCACACCGGCACGGTGACCAACATGTACGGTCCGACCGAAACGACCGTGTGGTCGGCCACGCATCGATTGAAGAGTGCTGGGCCGGTACCGCTCGGCCGGCCGATCGCAAACACGCGCTTGTACGTGCTCGATGCCGCAGCGCGGCCGTTGCCACTCGGCGTACCCGGAGAGCTGTACATCGCAGGTTCGGGCGTGGTGCGTGGCTATCACGCGCGGCACGAGCTCAGCGCGGAGCGCTTCTTGCACGATCCATTCGTTGCACCGGAGAGCGGCGAACGGATGTACCGCACCGGCGATCTCGTGCGCTGGTCTGCTTCCGGCGAGCTCGAGTTCCTGGGGCGTACCGATCATCAGGTGAAGGTGCGTGGCTATCGCATCGAGCTCG
>Ga0193752_1001132_pt1 | contig 23009 bp, 20 predicted proteins | sample H1c1metaG_FD_144924 | JGI IMG/M metagenome (GOLD analysis project Ga0193752, IMG submission 144924) | Soil microbial communities from a riparian zone of the East river system, Colorado, United States - H1c1 | ecosystem: Environmental > Terrestrial > Soil > Riparian zone | place: USA: East River...
CCCGGCGCCGACCGGCGCAGGCGAGTTGATTCCGCGGCCATGGATGGTGGGTGACTTTCTTCCCAGCGCGCGTGCCCTGCAAAGCAGCTACTACGCCTGCTACGAATTGCTTGCGCTGGTGGTGAAACGGTTGCTTCCCTTCCTGTCAAACTGAACAGTCCTCCGGTACCTCACGTACTTTTTTGGGATGTGAAGCTGAGCCACGTTTCAGCAGGTTCCATTGTGCTGACGCTGCTAGGCACTGTAGTAACAATCGAGGCAGCGGCACAAACGCCGCTGCCGATACGACTAACGGTTCAGCGCGAAATGACGCGGGCGTTGCAGTTGCCGGAAGTGCGCGGCTGTCAGCGGAAGTCGCCGAGCCGGTGGGGAATACGCCAGATGAATTCGCGATGCGGCTCAGGGATGAATTTGCCAAGTGGGCTAAGATTATTAAGGCGGCGGGGATTAAAGTAACGTGCATTATTGGAATGGCGAAGGAGATTGAACAGTGAAAGTCCCAAGCGTGTTTGGGTTGAAAACTCCGCAAGACCTAATGAAAAAAGCCGAACATGATTTCGCGCGATTTCGCGCAAATCCAAGAGATGTATATGCGGCTTTTGATTATTTCGTTACTGCTCAGAATGTCCCTGAGTGGCTATACCCTACGAAAAAGCAAAAGAATCATCTAGATAAGGTGTTTCAAAATTATGTCGAGTTGCGCGTCTGTCGGCACGTGGGAAATGCAGTTAAGCATCTTAAACTGGAGAATCGCAAAGACAACAAACAAGTTGATTCGACATATTTGTCTCCCGGTGCATGGGGTGGTTCCTGGGGCGAAGCTTGGGGTGGTTCATGGGGTCGAGGCCAACTGATGATTGTTCTGGATCATGGTGATCCTGATACGGCTATTCTTGGTTTGGAGGTTCACGCATTAGTAGTGGCAGAAAAGGCGATGAAAATATTACGTAAGCTAGTGCCATAGTTGATCGCGAATCGCCACGAATGTTGGGATCGGCCAAACTCACCGCCAACTTATACCTTGCCCAGAAAATCCATCTTCCCAATCTCCACCCCGCCATGCCGCAGCAGGTTGTACGCTGTGGTGACGTGAAAATAAAAATTCGGCAGTACCCACGAATTCAGATAATCCAGCCCCTTGAAATCGAGCTTGTTGCCGCCGACGGTCAGTGAAATGGCTTTGTCTTCGCTGCCGTCGATCTGTGCCGGTGTTAGCGTTTTCAGGAAGTCGATGCATTTACGGAGCCGTGCTTTCAACTCAGGCAGCGTCTTTTCGTTATCCTCGAATTTGGGGATTTCGATACCGGCGAGCCGCGCACCCGCGCCCTTGGACATATCCGTCGCAACCCTTATCTGACGCGCAAAGGTAAACATATCCGGGAATAAACGCGCTTCCACAAACGCGGCGTCGTCAATCTTGCGCGCGGCAGCGTGCGCGATCGTCTTATCGAGTAGGGTGTCGAGATTGCCCAGCATCTTGATCATGACCGGGATGGAGGCGTTGTACATCGAGATGTTCATGTGTTTCCTGTGGTGGTGTGGTTATGGCAGCGGGCAAGTATAATCATTCATCACGGCACGTCCCGCAGCGACGATTCATGCGCGCAGATCGTTTCGTCGTAAGTATTTGATTTTATTGAATATTTTATTCGGAGCCTACCATGTCGCAGCAGGATTTCACTGAACATCGCGCGATGCTGTCGGACAGCGTCACGAATTTCGCGCGCGGCGTCGAACTTGCGCGTGTGCGCAAGCTGCGCGAAACCAAAATGGAATGCGATCGCGCGGTGTGGAAGCAAATGGCCGATCTCGGCTGGCTGGGCGTGCTGGTGCCGGAACAATATGGCGGCATGGGATTGCAACTGGGTGACATGGCCATTGTCGCGCAGGGCCTCGCGCGCGCGCTGGTGCCAGAGCCGGTGACGGCTGTGGCGGTGCTCGCTGCGCGCGTGCTCACCGACAGCAAAAATGATTCGCTGAAGAAAAAACTGCTCGAAGGCCTGGTGTCCGGCGATATTCTTCCCGCTGTGGCGTGGCAGGAGCAGGCGGGCACACTCGATGTGAGCAAAATCGAGATGCAGGCCACACCGTTCGAGGGCGGCTTTCGCGTCAACGGCAGCAAGCGTTTTGTGGTGGGCGCGTCGAATGCCGATGGTTATATTGTTTCGGCAAACTCTGCGCAAGGCATGCAACTGCTGTGGGTGCCGCGCGATGCCGCGGGCGCCACGCTGGAATTCGACACGCTGGCGGATGGGCGGCAGTCGGGCACGCTGAAGCTAGCCGACGTAACGGTGAGCAAGGACAATGTGATCAACGCCGGCAAAGCCGCGACGGAATCGCTCGCTCGCGCCATTGACCACACCGCCGTCATCGCCAGTGCCGAACTCACCGGCATCATGATTCGTTCGCTGGAAATCACGCTCGAATATTTAAAGACGCGGGTGCAGTTCGGCAAACCCATCGGCAGCTTTCAGGCACTACAACATCGCGCGGTCGATCTTTATATCCAGCAGGAGTTGTCATCCGCGGTGCTGGCCGACGTGCTCGGCGTGCTCGACGGGGTGAACGCAAATGAGCCCGATGCCAAAACCCGCAGCGCAGCTGCCAGCCGCGCCAAAGCGCGCTGCACCGATGCTGCGTTGCTGATCACGCGCCAGTCTATACAGATGCACGGCGCCATCGGCTTTACCGAAGACTGCGATGTGGGGCTTTACGTGAAGCGCGCGATGACGCTGGCGGCGTGGCTGGGCAACGGCAACGCGCATCGCCGGCGTTATGCCAAAACCGAAATTCTGCAAGGAGCCGCAGCATGAGCGCAACCGCACAAGTGGATTTCAACGCGATGAGCGACGACGCGTTCCGCGCCGAGGCTCGCGAATTCTTCGAAAAAGCATATCCGGAAAACCTGCGCTTCATGCCGCGCCGCCTGAGCTGGGCGGAAAGCAAGGATTGGTGGGTCAAGCTCTCGAAAAAAGGCTGGCTCGCGCCCAACTGGCCAGTGGAACACGGCGGCATGGGGCTCGATCCCGCCAAGCTCATCATCTATTGGGAAGAAACCGAACGCGCGGGCATCGGCCGCATGCCGGATCAGGGCGTCACCATGGTAGGGCCAACGCTGATACGCTTTGGCAACGACGCGCAGCGCGCGAAATACCTGCCGAAGATACTCTCCGGTGACAATGTGTGGTGCCAGGGTTATTCCGAGCCGAATGCGGGTTCCGACCTCGCCAGCCTGCGCACTGAAGCCGTGTTAGAGGGCGATCATTACGTTATCAACGGCAGCAAAATCTGGACCTCGATGGCGCACAACGCGACCAACATTTACGTGCTGGTGCGCACCGACAAAAGCGCGAAGCAGCAGCGCGGCATCAGCTTCCTGCTGCTGGACATGAAAACGCCGGGCATTACCCTGCGCACCATACGCAACATTGCAGGCCACGAAGAATTCTGCCAGGTGTTTTTCGACAACGTGCGCACGCACAAAGACAACCTGGTCGGCAAGTTGAACGAAGGCTGGACTATCGCCAAAGGCCTCCTCACGTTCGAGCGCTTGAACATCGGCAGTCCGCGCCGCCCGCTGCAGGCATTTGAGCAGCTCGATCCGCTGGCGCGCGCCCGAGGCCTGTTTAACGACGCAGGGTTCGTCGATCGCTACACCGCGCTGAAAATGGATTTGAACGATCTGGGTTCGCTGTATCAGCGCTATGTGGATAAAGTACGGCGCGGCGAAGCCCTCGGGCCGGATATTTCCATGCTCAAGGTGTTTGCGATGGATACCTACCAGAAACTCGCGGAGTTGCTGCTCGAAGCCGGCGCGGAATATGGTGCGTTCGCCGACGAAATCAAGCTGGGCGACGAGAAAATTGATTTAATGACGCCGTTTTACACCTCGCGCCCCGGCACCATTTATGGCGGCTCGAATGAGATACAGCGCAATATTTTGTCGAAGTACGTGCTGCAGTTGCCTTCGTGAGTAATCCCCTCCCCTTGAAGGGGAGGGCTAGGGTGGGGATGGGGTTAGTCGCTGTTGCCAACCCCACCCCCATCCCAGCCTTCCCCCTGAAGGGGAAGGAGTAAACGCGACCCATCGTGAGTGTCCAATGACCCGTAAAACCATCCACACCGACCTCGCCCCCAAGGCCATCGGCACCTATTCCCAAGCGGTGCGCACCGGCAACACGGTTTATTGTTCCGGCCAGATTGGGCTGGATCCCCAAACCATGCAAATGGTTGAGGGTATCGACGCGCAGATACGCCGCGTGCTGGATAACCTGCAAGCCGTCGCCGAAGCTGCGGGCGGCACACTTAACGACGTGGTGCGCTTCACCGTTTACCTCACCGATCTCAAACACTTTGCGAAAGTGAATGAGATTATGGCGGCCTATCTGAAAGAACCGTATCCCGCGCGCGCCGCTGTTGGTGTTGCGAGCCTGCCGCGCGATGCGCTGGTGGAGATCGACGCGATCCTGCATTTGGAGTGAAGCGTGCATGCCTGACGGGGTGAAGGGTGGAAGCACGAAGCGCACGCAGAGTACTGCGCGCGCAACCGCAAATTCACCCGCTGACGCTTCGCTCGCGGGCCTATCCAAGGCCGTACTCGACAAACTCGCCAAGCTCAACATCGCCAGCAAGTTCGATCTGGTACTGCACTTGCCGCTGCGTTACGACGACGAAACGCAGCTGTATCCGATCAAGGATGCGCCGACGGGGCGCGACGTGTTGATCGAAGCCACGGTGGTCGAGTGCGACATCAAATATCGTCCGCGCCGGCAGTTGGTGTGTCACCTTGAGGATGGCAGCGGTGTGGTGACCTTGCGGTTTTTCAGCTTCTACGGCAGTCAGGTCAAACATTTCGCGGCGGGTGCCCGAGTGCGCGCGTTCGGCGAAATCCGTCACGGTTTCTTCGGCGCGGAGATGGTGCATCCGCGTTATCGTATCGTGCAAGGCGAAACGCCGGTGGCCGAAGCGCTGACGCCGGTGTATCCCACGACCGCGGGCATGGGGCAGGACACGCTGCGCAAACTGATCGTGCGTGCGCTGGCTTCCGAAAAGCTCGACGACACCTTGCCCGATGCGCTGATCCGGCAACACGCGCTGCCGAAGTTTCGCGACGCGGTGTATTTTCTGCACAATCCGTCGCCCGATGTAGTGCAGCAGGATTTGCAGTTGCGCGCGCATCCCGCGTGGCGGCGCATGAAGTTCGATGAACTGCTCGCACAGCAGTTGTCGATGCGCGTGCATCAGCAACGCCGCCGCGGCGTGGGCGCGCCCGCGCTGCGGCCGCGCGGCACGCTGGTCAGTCGCCTGCTCAAAGACCTGCCGTTCAAGCTCACCGGCGCGCAACAACGCGCGGTGGCGCAACTACGCGAAGACCTGTCGAAGCCGCACCCCATGCAGCGTTTGTTGCAGGGCGACGTCGGCAGCGGCAAAACCGTGGTGGCTGCGATGGCCGCGCTGCAGTGCGTGGAAAACAAGTATCAGGTGGCGCTGATGGCGCCGACCGAAATTCTGGCGGAACAGCACTATCGCAAATTTTCAGCGTGGCTCGCACCGCTCGGCATCAGCATTGCATGGCTTTCGGGCGGCATAAAAAAAACTATTAAAAAACAAATACTTACGAGAATAGCCGCTGGCGATGTTCCCATTGTCGTCGGCACTCATGCGTTGTTTGAAGACGATGTGGTGTTTAACAACCTCGGCCTCGCGATTATCGATGAGCAACATCGCTTCGGTGTGCGTCAGCGGCTCGCGCTGCGGCTCAAGGGCACGCATGCCGGCGACACGGTTAACGCAAATAAGCCCGAGGCCAGTGCGCAACCGCATCAGTTGATGATGAGCGCGACGCCGATTCCGCGTACGCTGGCGATGAGTTACTACGCCGATCTCGATGTGTCGGTGATCGACGAACTGCCGCCGGGGCGCACGCCGGTGACCACCAAGCTGGTGTCGGACGCGCGCCGCGACGAAGTGATTGCGCGCGTGCGCGAGGCCTGCGCTGCGGGCAGCCAGGCGTACTGGGTGTGTCCGCTGGTGGAAGAAATTGAAGCCGGGGAGGCGCCTGACGACAAAAAACCCAAAAAACCGCATAAACCCGGTCGTGCCGCCCGCGTTGGAATGGAAGCCCTGCAACTCAAGGCCGCGATGGAAACCTACGAGACGTTGAGCGCAGCGTTCCCCGACCTTAAAGTCGGCCTCGCGCACGGACGGTTGAAGGGCGAAGAAAAATCCGCGGTGATGGGCGCGTTCCAGCGCGGCGAAGTGCAACTGCTGGTGGCCACCACAGTGATCGAAGTCGGTGTGGATGTGCCCAATGCCTCGCTGATGGTGATTGAAAACGCCGAGCGCATGGGCCTGTCGCAATTGCATCAGTTGCGTGGCCGTGTAGGGCGGGGCGCGGCGCAAAGCGCGTGTATCCTGCTGTATCGCACACCGTTGTCACCGATGGCACGCGAGCGGCTCAAGATTATTTTTGAGAATACCGATGGCTTTGAAGTCGCGCGTCACGATTTGCGCATGCGCGGCCCCGGTGAATTGCTGGGCGCGCGGCAGAGCGGCGTGCCGTTGCTGCGCTTTGCGGATTTGACAACGGATGTGGATTTGCTCGATGCGGCGCGCGATGCAGCGGCGTTGCTGCTCACTGAGAACCCGCAGGCGGCGCGGGCGCATTTGCAACGGTGGCTCGGCGGGCGCGGGGAGTTTCTGAAAGTTTGACGGGAGTTCTGGTTAGCGAGGCACTTTTACCATTGTGTTCCCGCGCGCGGGAACGACAGCGCGAGTATGGCGAACTTAACAGTAAGAACAAGTAAAACAATAACAACGGACGCTGTCGGTGGCTAAGCCTAACCCTAAGATACCGCGCGACACGCTGTGGCTGGCAGCCCCGACCGCAGCCGTCCCTGGCTGACCGACCGCGGTTCACTCACGCGCCGCATCGAAGCGCGTTCACCCGGCATGAAAGTCAAAGTCGTCTTCCAGGGCCTGCGCCGCCTGCATCGCGACGAGCGGTTTCTTGCCCGAGGCAGCGCGCGCGCCCTGACACGCGACGTCGTGCTCTTTTGCGGCAATGTACCCGTGGTGTACGCGCACAGCGTGCTGCAGCCCGGTGATCGCGGCGCGGGTTGGCGGCTGATGCAGGGCATGGGGCCGCGTCCACTGGGTGCGGCACTCTTCGGCGATCCACGCATCCGGCGCCTGATGCTGCGTCAACGCAAACTGGGCCGTGGCCACGAACTGTATCGACATGCAAACGGCATCACCGCGACCGGTGGCACGCTGTGGGCACGGCGTTCCCTGTTTATCGCCGGAAAATCGCCTATACTGGTGACCGAAGTCTTCTTGCCGGGGGTGCTTGCCATATGACGCAAGAGCAGACGCAACAACTGACGCCGCAGTTGACACTTAGAGAACGACTCGACGCCTACGAAAAACTGATGCGGCTCGACAGGCCCATCGGCATACTGCTGTTGCTGTGGCCGGCACTATGGGGACTATGGTTCGCCTCGCCATTCATTCAGCGTATGGAAATCGTGCTGATTTTTGTAGTCGGTACGGTGTTGATGCGCAGCGCGGGGTGCGTGATGAACGATTACGCCGACCGGGACATTGATCCACATGTGAAACGTACCGCCAATCGCCCGCTGGCGGCGCGTTTGATCAGTCCCAAAGAGGCACTGCTGCTGGCCGGCGTACTGGCGCTGCTGGCGTTTGGTTTGGTGCTGTTTTTGAATAAGCTGACGATCATGCTGTCGTTTGTGGCGCTGTTCCTGGCGGCAACTTATCCGTTCATGAAACGTTTTTTCCCGTTGCCCCAAGCGTATCTGGGCATCGCTTTCGGCTTTTCGATACCGATGGCGTTTGCCGCTTATCAGGATAAAGTGCCCGCGCTGGCGTGGATTCTGCTCGCGGCGAATATTTTCTGGGCAATCGCATACGATACCGAGTACGCCATGGTAGACCGCGACGACGACATGAAGATGAATCTTAAATCGTCGGCGCTGCTGTTCGGCGTGTTCGATGTGGCGATGGTGATGGCGTTTCAAGGGCTGTTTATCGCCATCATGGCTGGTGTGGGCGTGTGGCTCAAGCTGGGACTCATTTATTTTCTGGGACTGGCGATGGCACTGGTTCTAATGGCGTACCAATTTCACCTCATCAAAACCCGCGACCGTGAACGCTGCTTCAAGGCTTTTATGAACAACAATTGGGTTGGCGCCGTGATTTTTGGCGGTCTTGCACTCGACTACTACTTCCGGGTTCCCGTGCTGAAATAAGCAGGTGCGGTTAAGATAGCCTCCCTTTGCCTTTTAGTCTTTATTTTCAGGAGTGTTCATGCGTTCGTTTCAAATCGCTCTGGCGGGTTTTGCCGCCCTATTGTCCACTACAGGTGTGCAGGCGCAAACCTATCCCGTCAAGCCGATAAGAGTGGTGGTGCCGTTTGCCGCAGGCAGCGCTACCGATACCGTGGGCCGCAGCTACACCGCCAAATTCAATGAACTGTTGGGACAATCGGGCATCATCGATAACCGACCCGGCGCCAACGGTTTGATCGGTGCGGAAACGGTGGCCAAAGCCCCGCCGGACGGCTATACGATTTTGTGCGGCACCAACAGCACCAACGCCGCGCTGGTGAGCCTGTATAAAAAGTTGCCTTACGATCAGGACAAAGATTTCGTGCCGATTGCCTTTCTCGGATCGGTGCCACTGATCGTGGCTGTCAATAACAGCTTGCCGGTAAGAAATCTCAAGGAAATGATCACGCTGGCGAAATCCAAGCCGGGCGAATTTTTGTACGCCTCTGCCAGCACCTCGCAGCGTGTGTCCACCGAAATGTTCGCCAACATGGCGGGGATCAAACTGACGATGGTGCCGTATAAAAGTTCGCCGCACGCCATCAGCGATTTAATCGCCGGACAAGTGATGATGTTCACCGCTGATCTCGCGGTGACCATGCCGCAAGTGAAAGGTGGAAAAATACGCGGGTTGGCGGTCACTTCGCTTAAACGCACGTCGTTGATCGATCTGCCGACAGTCGAGGAAGCCGGCGGTTTGAAAGGCTATGAACTGATTGCATGGTTCGCGGCGTATGGGCCGCGCGGCACACCGCAGGCAGTGATCGACCGGCTCAACACCGCGCTCAATCAGGCTACAAACAGCAAGGACGTGAAAGACCGCTTGATTGCGTTCGGCGTCGAAACCAGTCCGCACACGCCGACGCAGCTCGCCGAGCGTACGCGTGTGGAAACGGTGAAGTGGGCGAAAGCGATCAAGGATGCGGGCATCCAGCCTGAATAACCGCCGGATCAGAATCGGCTGCGGCGCAGGCTACGCAGGCGACCGTTGGGAGCCTGCGCTCGAATGCGTCGAACGCGGCAATATTGATTATCTGGTCTACGAGACGCTCGCCGAGCGCACTATCGCGCTTGGCCAGCTTGAGAAGTTGCGCGATCCAGCACGCGGTTACAACCCTATGCTGGAAGCGCGGCTGGCGCTGGTGATGAAGCCAGCGTTGGATCGCGGTGTGCGTATTGTCAGCAACATGGGCGCGGCGAATCCGCTGGCCGCGGGTGAAGCGGTGTTGCGCGTGGCGTGTGCACTCGGCATTACCAAACTCCATGTGGCCGTAGCGCTGGGTGACGATGTGACTGAACTCGTGCGTGACCTCAACGTGCCGTTAATGGAAAACGGCGAACCTTTGGACACCATCAAACCAATGATGGTGTCCGCGAATGCCTATTTGGGCGCGGACGCCGTTGCAGCAGCGCTTGCCACCGGCGCTGACGTGGTAATCACCGGGCGCGTTGCCGATCCGTCGCTGTTCGTGGGTTGCATGCTCGATGGTTTGCATTGGCGCGATGACGATTATTCGAAGCTCGGTCAAGCCACCGTTGCCGGGCACTTGATGGAATGCGCGGGACAAATCACAGGCGGTTATTTTGCCGACCCCGGTTTTAAAGATGTCGACGGTCTCGCAAGGCTGGGCTTTCCGATTTGCGAAATGACCGCGGAAGGCGATGCGTTCATTACCAAGCCCGAAGGCAGCGGCGGCGCAGTGACACTCTCCACCTGCAAGGAACAATTGCTGTATGAGGTGCACGACCCGGCGTGTTATTTAACGCCCGATTGCGTGGCGGATTTTACCGGCGTGCGCTTTAGCGAAAGCGCGCGCGATCAGGTTGCGTTTCAAGGCGGACGCGCCGCACCGCGCACGCCCACTTACAAAGTCAGCGTGGGGTATCGCGCGGGTTACACTGGCGAGGGGCATATGGCGTACGCCGGACCGGGTGCGCTCGCGCGTGCAAAACTGGCCGGCGAGATCGTGCGCGAACGTCTCGCGCTGCGCAAAGTCGCTCTCGAGGAATCGGCCACACGGCTTTACATGCGCAAGCGTCGCAGCCCGTTGCAGAGCCGTATGAAGTGCGCTTGCGGGTTACGGGGCGAGCCGCAAACAAAGCGGACGCTGCCGCCGTCGGCGAGGAAGTACAAACGCTCTACACCAACGGCCCCTACGGCGGTGCGAGCGACTTCATGCAGGTAAAAGAAGTTGTCGGCGTGCGCTCCATTTTGCTGGAACGCAGCCGGGTGAAAACCGAAGTGCGGGTGTTGTCGCTGTGAAGCTGCGCGAAATCGCCCATTGTCGTGCTGGCGACAAAGGCAACACGCTGAATGTCTCGGTGATTGCCTTTGATGAGCGCGATTTTCGTTTGTTGCAGGATCAGGTTACCGTCGAACGCGTGCGCAATGCCTACGCCGGTTTGGTCAAAGGCAGGATCGAGCGTTACGAACTGCCGAATATCGGCGCGCTGAATTTTGTGTTGCACGATGCGTTGGCGGGGGGTGTCACCACGTCGTTGTCGAGCGATCCGCACGGCAAAAGTTTTTCGGCGATCATGGTAAATATCGATTTGCCGGAGCCCGAAGTGGTGTATGGACGCAAGCGTAAAGCACAGTAGGCACCTTAAATAATAATGAATAAAAACAAATACTTACGAGAATTCATCGCACAGCTCGAAAAACTCGGCGAGTTGAAACGCGTCGGCGTCGAAGTCGATCCCAAACTGGAAATGACCGAGATTTGTGATCGCGTATTAAAAGCCGGCGGCCCCGCGTTGTTGTTTGAAAAACCCAAGGGGCACAGCATGCCCGTGCTCGGCAATTTGTTCGGCACGGTAAAGCGCGTGGCGCTGGCGATGGGCGCCGCGCCCGACGAAGATCCACTCGCGCGCCTGCGTGAAATCGGCGAAACGCTGGCGTATCTCAAAGAACCCGAACTGCCTAAGGGTTTGCGCGATGCGTGGGACAAACTGCCGCTGCTGAAACAAATCATGACCATGACGCCGCGCGTGGTGTCGAACGCGCCGTGTCAAGAAGTTGTATGGCAGGGCGGCGAGGTCAATCTTGCGCGTCTACCGATACAAACCTGCTGGCCCGGCGACGTGGCGCCGCTGATCACCTGGGGACTCACCGTCACACGCGGGCCGCACAAAACGCGGCAGAACCTCGGCATTTATCGTCAGCAGGTGATTGCGAAAAACAAAGTCATCATGCGCTGGCTGGCGCATCGCGGCGGCGCACTGGATTTTCGCGATCACGCACTCTTGCATCCGCGCGAGCCGTATCCGATTGCAGTGGCGCTGGGCGCTGATCCGGCGACGGTGTTGGGCGCCGTGACGCCGGTGCCCGATAGCCTCAGCGAATATCAGTTCGCCGGCCTGCTGCGCGGTGAAAAAACCGAAATCATTAAATGCACAACACATGACCTGCAAGTACCGGCAAGCGCCGAGATTGTGCTCGAAGGGTTCATCTATCCCAATGAAACAGCACTAGAGGGTCCCTACGGCGATCACACCGGCTACTACAACGAGCAGGAAAAATTTCCGGTATTCACCATCGAGCGCATTACGCAACGGCGCGATGCCATTTACCACTCCACCTACACCGGCAAGCCGCCCGACGAACCGGCGATGCTCGGCGTGGCGCTGAACGAAGTATTCGTGCCGCTGTTAAAAAAGCAGTTTCCGGAAATCGTGGATTTTCATTTGCCCCCCGAAGGCTGCTCGTACCGCATCGCCTGCGTCAGCATCAAAAAACAATACGCTGGCCACGCCAAACGCGTGATGTTCGGCATCTGGAGTTATTTGCGTCAGTTCATGTACACCAAGTTCATCATCGTCACCGACGACGACGTTAACGTGCGCGACTGGAAAGAAGTGATCTGGGCGCTGACCACGCGCGTCGATCCGCGGCGCGATACGCTGATTGCCGATGCAACGCCGATTGATTCTCTGGATTTCGCCAGTCCGGTGGCGGGGTTGGGATCGAAGATGGGCATCGATGCGACGAACAAATGGCCCGCCGAAACCGGCCGGCAATGGGGCACGCCAATTGTGATGGACGAGGCGGTGAAGAAGCAGGTGGATGAAATTTGGAAGGGCTTGAAACTATAAATTATCGCCCGTAAACCCACCGCAACAACGCATCCTGCACCGCATTACCGTTGTGCGAATTCGCGTGATTGATCAGCATCACCACCACCACGCGGCGACCGCGGGCGTCCAGGACGTAGCCGCCCAAGGCGCGCACACCGTTGAGTAATCCGGTCTTGATATGCGCTTGCCCGGCGACATTCGAATTGGTGAGCCGCCGGTACATGGTGCCGTCCACGCCCACCAGCGGCATGGAGGCGATGAATTCCGGCATCACCGGGCTACGGAACGCGGCGAGCAGCATTTGGCCCAGCTCGCGAGCGCTCACGCGCTCGATCCGCGACAGGCCAGAGCCGTTTTCGATCACCAGTTGCGGCATCGATATGCCCTTGCCGGCGAAGAATTGTTGCACCGTGCGTGCGCCACGTTCCGGCGTTGCAGGTGTGCCTCCCGCCATCGCGCCCGCCGATGCGCCTATCGTCAGCAGCAATTGCCGTGCCATCACGTTGTTGCTGAACTTGTTGATGTCGCGCACGATTTCCGACAGCGCCAGCGAACGCTGGCTGGCGAGCCTGATGGTGTTGACGCTGGTCTCACCTTCGCGCACGCGGCCTCTGAACACGCCGCCGAGCTCCTGCCACATATGCTGGAATAGAGCCGCCACATACCCGCGATGCCCCATCACGCTATAGAAATTGAGTTGTTCGCCGCACTGGCGTGAGTACGGCCCAGTGAAGGTGAGGCGCGCGCTGTCGTCACTGTCCTGCGTTTGTACTTTAATGCGGTTCGACCATGCACCGCATGCGCCATCGACGAGCGTCAGATTATTGACGATCTGCAGTTGCGGCAGCGGCGGATCGGCGGTGATGCGCACGCTTTGTATTTCGTCATCGGGCGCGAAGGTGAGGGTGAAAGTTTTGAAATTAGTGAGTAATGCGTCAGGCGTGATGTTCTGTGGAATCGTGGGCTCGTTATCGAAGCGGCCCGGATCGGGAAAATCGGTGGTGAACAAACTACGGTCAAGAATCAAGTCGCCGCGTATCTCGCGCACGCCTTTATTGCGCAAAGCGCGAAGTAATAACCAGAAATGTTCAATGGCAAATTTGGGATCGCCGCTGCCTTTGAGGAACAAATTTCCGGCGAGCACATCGCGTTGCAGGAAGCCGTCGGTGTAGAGATCGGTGCTCCACTGGTACGCGGGGCCGAGCAGTTCGAGACCGGCGTAAGTGGTGACGAGTTTCATCACCGATGCGGGATTGAACGGCTGTTCCGTGCGATGCGCGACTACCGGTTCTGTGGCGCCGATTTCATGCACATAGACGCCGACGCCCGACTCCGGGATGCCGGCGCGCGCCAGTGCCTGAGCCACCGGCGGCGGTAACTGCGCCTGCGCGCCACAGCAAAAAAATATCAATGAAAAAAAATACTTATGCAATTTCATCGCGGGCGCCGGTGATTGGCGGCTATACGGTAACGCACGCGCGAACAAGTGAGCTTCATGTGTTGAGCAACTCCAGCGTGCGGTTGGTGAGCAGCGCGATTTCTTCTTCATTGATCACATACGGCGGCATGAAGTACACGATATTTCCTATCGGGCGCAGCAACAGTTCTTTATCGAGGGCGCTCTGATAAAAGTTGCGCGCGAACGATGCATCGGCAGTGTCAACTTCAAACGCCCAGATCATGCCGGTGTTGCGAAAATGTTTGACGCGCGGGTGATTCGCGATACATTGCGATGCGCTGCTGATCGTCACGCTGATTTGTCTGTTTTTTGTAAGTATTTGATTTTGAACAAATATTTCCAAGGTGGCTAAAGCAGCGCGGCACGCAAGCGCATTGCCGGTGTACGAATGCGAATGCAAAAAACCGCGCGCAACGGTGTCGTCGTAAAACGCCTGATAAATGTCGTCGCGCGTCATCACCACAGACAGCGGCAGATAGCCGCCGGTGATACCTTTGGACAAACACAAAAAATCCGGCGTGATGTTCGCCTGCTCGTACGCGAAAAACGTGCCGGTGCGGCCGAAGCCCGTCATGATTTCATCGGCGATGAGATGCACGTGGTAGCGGTCGCACAGCGTGCGCGCTTCACTGAGATAAGCTGCATGGTACATCGCCATGCCGGTGGCGCCTTGCACCAGCGGCTCGACAATCAGCGCGGCGGTGGTGGCGTGATGTTGTTCTAGATGCTGCTCCAGCGATTTCGCGGCGCGCAGCGCGTAATCTCGTGGTGATTCGCCCGCTTCGGCCAGACGCCAGTCTGGGCTTGTCACTCGCGCGCTGGCGCGCAGCAGCGGCGCATACGTGTCCTTGAACAGCGCAACATCGGTGACCGATAACGCCCCCAGCGTTTCGCCGTGATAACTGCCCGCAAGACTTACGAAATTGGTTTTTAGCGATTGGCCGCTGTTGCGCCAATAATGAAAACTCATCTTAAGCGCGATCTCGACAGCCGAGGCGCCGTCGCTGCCGTAGAAGCAATGGCCGAGTTTGCCGCTGGTGAGTTTTGACAAGCGTTCCGATAACTCGACCACCGGCTCGTGCGTGCAGCCTGCGAGCATCGCGTGTTCCAACGTGTCGAGCTGATCGCGCAGCGCGGCGTTGATATGCGCGTTGCCGTGGCCGAAAAGGTTGACCCACCACGAACTTACCGCATCGAGATAACGTTTGCCGTCAAAATCGTAGAGCCAGCAACCCTGCGCGCGTGCCACAGGAATGAGCGGCAGCGACTCATGCTGCTTCATCTGGGTGCACGGGTGCCACACCGCCGCGAGGCTGCGTTTTAGCAGCAGACTATTGCGAGTGCTGGTTTGCATTGCTTATGGCAATAACCTAAAAATAGGGCTGACCATGAGTATCCCGCTTCGCTGTGTATATAGTATGTAGTAAGCAGATTCGTCCGTAAGGAGGCCAACGTTCTTCCACGACGTGCCGTTGTTAACGATAAGTCGGCACGTATTTTGCATTCGAGTTTATCACCGGTTCATTGCTGATAAGGAGAACCTCGTCCATGCAACTGCTTGAGCGTATCGAAGATCAGATCGCCGCTACCGGCCTGCCGCTGGTGGGCATTACGCTGGCTGCTGTGCCGTGTCCGGATACGCCGGTGATACTAACTTTGCATTGGCACGGTTTCATCAAAGAGAAACTCGCTGATATCGACAGCGCACAGCCGGTGGCGTACACGCCGATACCCAGTTCGGCCTTGCAATTGAACGAACGCTGGAACGATCTGGTGAAGGTCGATCAGGCGGCCTTGGACGCCGCTTGGCAAATGGGCGCGTGGGATGTGGCGCGCGCCGAGCATCCCGGCTGCGCACGTCCGGGCGCGCGCGCCACCGAGTCGCTGGAATGTCTGCAAGCGTTTGGCGCGATTCCGTACGGCATCAACGGCCAGCAAGCCGTGGTGAGTGATGCGCCGGATTCCGATGCGTTGATCCATCTGGCCGCCAGCCGCGGCTATCTGCGGTGGCTGTTCCGCCCGGTCAGTGGCGGTATCTGGGGTGAGGTTGCCGAGGATGCCACGCTATCGCCGGAAGGCCGTCGCAGCGGGCCGTGCCCGTACCGGCACATACCACTTCGCTGCGAAGGCAACCGCCAGACGGTCTACCGTTTGGGTATACGTGGGCCACGAATGGAGCAATCTGAGGAGATAGGCTGATTTCGTAACTATTTGTTTTAATGAGGTAATTTTTAGATGCACTGTTCTGGGCTAGCACTTACTCTCTGTTATTTCGTACAAACCTGTTGAAATTGCTGCGGTACGGTATTACCATTAGCACTCGTCGGAGTTGAGTGCTAATAGACTTGCGGCGCCTCTGGTGCCATGTCCGTGGCGCTACAGCAGCCACCGCCGCTCCGAAGATTCCCTCACAAATTCAACAGGAGAAAATTTATGAAAATTCGTCCGTTGCACGACCGCATTATCGTGAAGCGGCTGGAAGAGGAACGCAAAACCGCTTCCGGTATCGTGATCCCCGACACCGCCGCCGAGAAACCTGATCAAGGTGAAGTCAAGGCCGTGGGCAAAGGCAAGAAAACCGATGATGGCAAAATCATCGCGCTCGACGTCAAAGTCGGCGACCGTGTGCTCTTCGGCAAATACTCCGGCCAGACCGTCAAAGTTGACGGCGACGAGCTGCTGGTAATGCGCGAAGAAGACATCATGGGCGTGGTCGAGTAATTCACTCAAGTAAGCCGCTGAAACTAATCAGGAGAAAATCTCATGGCAGCTAAAGACGTCAAATTTCATGAAAATGCCCGCCACAAAATCGTGGCCGGTGTGAACGTACTTGCCGACGCGGTCAAAGTGACCCTCGGACCCAAAGGCCGCAACGTAGTGCTCGAGCGCAGCTTCGGCGCCCCCACCGTCACCAAGGACGGCGTATCGGTTGCGAAAGAAATCGAATTGAAAGACAGGTTTGAAAACATGGGTGCGCAGATGGTGAAGGAAGTCGCTTCCAAGACCTCCGACATCGCCGGCGACGGTACCACCACCGCCACCGTGCTCGCGCAGGCCATCGTGCAGGAAGGCATGAAATTTGTTGCCGCCGGCATGAACCCGATGGACCTCAAGCGCGGCATCGACAAAGCGGTGGTTGCCACCGTCGAAGAACTGAAAAAGCTCTCCAAGCCCTGCACCACCAACAAGGAAATCGCGCAAGTCGGTTCCATTTCGGCCAATGCCGACGAGTCGATCGGCAAGATCATTGCCGACGCGATGGACAAAGTGGGCAAAGAAGGCGTGATCACCGTTGAAGACGGCAAGACGCTCGAAAACGAACTCGAAGTGGTTGAGGGCATGCAGTTCGACCGCGGTTACCTGTCGCCGTACTTCATCAACAATCCGGACAAGCAAATCGCCGTGCTGGAAGATCCGTATGTGCTGTTGCACGACAAAAAGATCGCCAACATTCGCGACCTGCTGCCGCTGCTTGAGCAAGTGGCGAAAGCCGGCAAGCCGCTGCTGATTATCGCTGAAGAAGTCGAAGGCGAAGCGCTAGCCACACTGGTGGTGAACAATCTGCGCGGCATTCTGAAAACCTGCGCCGTCAAAGCGCCGGGCTTCGGTGATCGTCGTAAAGCCATGCTGGAAGACATCGCGATTCTCACCGGCGGCACCGTGATCGCGGAAGAAGTCGGCCTGCAACTGGAAAAAGCAACCCTTAAAGACCTCGGCCGCGCCAAGCGTATCGAGATCGAGAAGGAAAACACCACGCTGATCGACGGCGCCGGCGACAAAGCAGGCATCGAAGGCCGTGTGAAGAACATCCGCACGCAAATCGACGAAGCGACCTCCGACTACGACAAAGAGAAGCTGCAAGAGCGCGTGGCGAAACTCGCCGGCGGTGTTGCGCTGATCCGCGTGGGTGCGGCGACCGAACTCGAAATGAAAGAGAAAAAAGCCCGCGTCGAAGACGCCCTGCACGCAACCCGTGCAGCCGTCGAAGAAGGCATTGTGGCTGGCGGTGGTGTTGCGCTGATCCGCGCACGCCTCGCCGTAGGCAAACTGAAAGGTGATAACACCGATCAGGACGCCGGCATCAAGATCGTGCTGCGCGCGCTGGAAGAGCCGATGCGTCAGATCGTTGCTAACGCGGGTGACGAGCCTTCAGTGGTGCTGAACAAAGTGGTCGAAGGCAAAGGTAATTTCGGTTACAACGCGGCGACCGGCGAATACGGTGATCTAGTGCAGATGGGTGTGTTGGACCCGACCAAGGTCACGCGTGCCGCGCTGCAAAACGCGGCTTCCATCGCAGGCTTGATTCTCACCACCGATGCGATGGTTGCTGAATCGGCGAAGGAAGAGTCGGGCGGCGGTCATGGTGGTCACGGTCACGGCGGCATGGGTGACATGGGCGGCATGGGAATGTAAGCGTTTCGCGCTCACATTTCCTTCGGGGCGGAGTCCAACAGAGAGAGCCAGCGGCTCCCTCTGTAACCTTCCCCGCACAAAAAGAAACCCCGCAAAGCGGGGTTTCTTTTTGTTTGTTGCAATGACAATGTTTTTAAATCAATGGTTTGCGCGCTTAGCGCCGTACGATAAAATAGCGCCTTCCTGCAGTACGGGGCCAAGTAGCTCAGTTGGTAGAGCAGCGGACTGAAAATCCGTGTGTCGGTGGTTCAATTCCGCCCTTGGCCACCATTTTCCATCCCGTGCGACAAATAGTTGATGAGATGATTTGTGGTTGCTGCTACGCGGCGGGGCTACTGCCGCGCCCAGTACAAGCGCTAAGTTCAGTTTAATGTGTACTGCAAAAGCCGCCTGTATTTTCCACTTTGGGAATTAATCATAGCATTCACAATGCGAGGGTGAGATGTTTGATATTTCGATATCAACAATCAACTCGCGTCCAGTTTATCCATGCGGACAGCGTTTCTTTGCGCTGTTGCACGAAGGTTGCCAAGCGTCGAAACGTTTGTATTTTCATGCTTTGCCCGCGTTGATCTAAGCCGTATCGTTAAATCAACGCTTCTGCGCCGTAAAGCGCACACGGATCGGATTGAGATACGCCAGCGCCGGTTCGCCTTTCGCCGTCTGTCCGCGCACGCGAGCGCGCAGGTAGCACGAAGTGCCGTCGGTGCCAGCCGTCGCGGCAACGATGTCGGTTTCGATATCCGACTGTTTCGGATCGAGCTGGAGCATCGCGAGCTGTTCGGGCTTGCCACTTTTGCAGTTACCGATGATCTCTACCATCAACGGCTGGGCGCCCGCTTCAGCATAACGTTCGACTGCAATACGTACTTTGAGCGGCGTGCCGATGACTACACCTATGATTTCGCCGGGTGACGCGGGAATTTGCAGCCCCGGCGCATTTGCGGTGAACAGCAGATAATCAAGAAAGCGTCCCTGTGATGCCCAGAACGATCCGGCATGCAGCGCTTTCAGTGCGCCGCCGGGCGTCGCTTCCGGCACTTTCAGTACCGTGCGCGAAAATTCGCAGGGCGTGTACTCGGTTTCCGGTTTGTGATAGTCCGATGACGCGATAGCTGCCCACGGATTTTCGCCGCGGTCGAGTAATAGATCCCACGCGCTGCCGATACGCACGACCGCCGGATCCCAGCGCTCATCGGTCGGAATCGACGCATAGGCGCCATTCGGTTTCATATTCTGGTGGCCGGGGCCGCCTTCGAAACCGATCGCTTGCGAACTGGCTTGCCGCCAGCGTGTCCACTCCGCCGCCACCAGTTCGGCTGGTTCGCCATGACGGCTTGGATGATTGTAGATGAACGCGGCGTGTGTCGGTTCTTTCACTTCCTTGCGCAACCAGGCGAACGCATCGGCGACCGAGGCGCGTGAATTTTCGAAACGCTGTTTAAAAGTGATCAGATGCTGTTCGACCAACGGATCCAGCAGTATGCCCATATGAATGCGGCCGAGTTGCGGCGGCACATTCCACTCCAGTCCACCGATCAAAGTGTGTTGAGGAAATTTCTGCCGCAACGCGGCGAGCGTATTGAGGTACTCCTGCGTTCCAGCCCTCGTGCTTTGGTCGCTGTGATCGGTGATGGCCAGCGCGTGGCAACCCGCAGCGTAAGACTTGCGCACGAGCGCGTCGACTTCCAGCGCACCATCGGAAAAACGTGTATGCGTGTGCAAGTCGGCGACCAATTGTTTTCCACCAAGCGCCCACGGTATCGACACTTCGTGCCGTGCTGTGCCGTTGTCACCGCCGCAACCGGCACCGGCCAGCACCACCAGTGCCAGCGGCAAACCGCGCGCCGCAGCCGTGGTGCGCCAACGAGCCGCACTTTCACCTGCAAATTTACGTACAAATCCAACGGCGGCCGCGCAAGCGCGCGCCATGCTCCGGTTCATAATGTTCTCCCCTTACCGAGATCGCAGTGTAGCGTGTGACCGTAAACGGTCGCCAGTGAATGCCATGAATTTACTGTAAGTATTTGTTTTTAAACATATTTTTATTATAACCTATGCGCGCGCGTCACGGCGGGCCATCGCTGTCACCGCATGACGCTGCTTTTTCGCTGCGCACCGATAAATTCGCGCAGGGCCACAACGAGTTCCAGTCGTCCCTGAATGCCGGCGAGCCCGCTGTGCGAAGCACTTTCGACCAACACCAGCGTCATAGCGGGGCGCAGCAATTTCAGTTCCTGCATTTCTTTCAGGGTGTGATCGAGTGTGCCGACGACGCCGAGTGTCGGCACTTTTACCGTTTTCATTTGGTCGGCTGTGACGGCCTGATCTTTGTAACCGCGTATTGAAGCGGCGGTCGAATACTGATCGAAATTTTTGTTGGCGCGGCACTCATCGGCGCGCGCTTGGTAATCGGTCACCGTGGGTTTGGCGTTGGGTGGCGCCTGGCGATAGAGGCGGCTGCGACTGATGCATTCCTTCTCGATCTCCGCTGCCTCTTGTTCAATACGCGGATCATTCGCGGATTGCGGTGAGCGGCCTGCCGCAGCAACTTGCGTCGCCGTCAGAAATCGTTCGGGATGCAATGTCAGCAATTGCGCCACCGTGCTGCCGCCCAGTGAAAATCCGACGATATGCGCGCGCTCGATCTTCAGGTGATCCAGTAACCGCGGTACGTCGAGCGCCTGCTGACGGCCATAGGCTGCGGCATCGCGCGGCTTGTCGCTCTTGCCGTGGCCGCGCGCGTCGAATGCGATTACCCGGAAATCTTTTTCCAGATTCGCTACCACGCCGCGCGTCACCCAGCTTTCAAGATTGGAGGTGCCGCCATGCAGCAGCACAATGGGTTCGCCGTGTCCGCGATCGATGTAGCGAATTTTCACGCCGTTGGAATCGAAGAACTGATCCTGTGCAACCCCTGGTGTGGCGAGGCTTGTCACCCACACGCACGCGAGGGCGATTTGAATGCGTAATTTCATGACGGCAATCCTCTATAACCCGTTTATGTCACGACAGCATGGCGAACATTACGCGGCTTGGTGTCCGCACAACCGATCGTAGATTGCTTCATATCTTGCCACCATGGTGGTCAAACTGAATCGCTCCACGGCGCGTTGTCGCGCCGCTCGACTGTGCGCTGCGCGCAGTGCCGGATCGAGCGCGTACTCCAGCAACAACTTTGCGAGCGCTGCGGCATCGCGTGGCGTGAAAAAACGCCCGCACGCGCCGTCTTCGATCAATTCCAGATTTCCGCCAACCCCTGTGGCAATGATGGGCACACCGGAGGCCATGGCTTCGAGTATGGTGTTGGAAATACCTTCGTTCAGCGACGGCAGCACGTACACATCCAGCGACCGCAACACGTCCGACACCGAGTCCAGCGCGCCGGAAAACCACGTCAGTTCGGCAATGTTGAGCGCAATGGCGAGCGATTTGAGCTCGCTTAACAAGGGACCGTTACCGACGATCACCAGGCGCAGCTTTTGCCGCAGTTCAGGCCGGCTCGTTACCAACTGCGCAAAGGCGTTCAGCAGCGTCGCCTGGTCTTTTACCGGCTGGATGCGGCCTACCGTGCCGATCAGGATCAATGCATCATCGCGAAATTCCGGCGGCAGCCCCTGGCGACGCTTGTGCGGGTCAGGCTGGAATCGATTTGTATCTACGCCGTTGTAGATCTGGAAAATGCGTGAAGCGCTGATGCCCACGCGGTTGATCAGGTATCGCTCAAGGTCGTTGGAGACGGTGATATAGCGTTCGATCAGCGGGGAATGCAGCCGCCGCAGCGCAACAGGTTTCCAATGCTTGCCCTCGAGGTCATCCACATCCCATCCGTGTTCGCCGTGAAGGCAGTGTGCAACGCGCGCGAGCCGCGCCGGCAGCAGGGCATCCAGACCCGACTGATTGCGGGTGTGAACGATGGCCGGGCGCAGCTGGCGGCACAACCGAAATATCTCCCGCCGCAGTTTCCAGATGCCGATGCGCGAGCGGCCCAGTGCGATCACTTCGACATCCGGGCGTGTAATGCGATGACGAAAATCCGAGTAATCCTCGACGCACACCACGGCATGGCGATACTTCGCCGCAGGCATGTTGTTAATCAAATTAACCAGACCGTTTTCCATCCCACCCATCAGCAAATGGTGGATCACATGCAGGATCAGCGGTGGTTGCTGCGGTTTCACACAGGCTCCAGGCATGCGAACGGATGCGACGATTTATGCCTGGTCGTGGCCATATTCTTACTAATTTTCACGAATGATGCAGTGGTGATCCGCTTCCGCGCGCGCAATAAAATATCAATAAAAACAGATAGTTATATTTTACACTGCGCACTCAAAATTTGGCCAGTTTCTGTTCGAAGTTGTCTATAAACCAGCGTTTGCGTCGCGCGATGGCCACGTGGCCTTCGGTTTCGAGGCGGTTATTGAGATTTTTGATGCCGCCCGGATACTTGGGATTCAACTCGCCGTCAGCTTTGAGCACGCGCGCTCGGCTTCACCGGCAGCGTGGGAGGCGATCCACGCCAAGATTCCTGTAGCGATAGTGCAACCAACCATCGCGCGGTGTCGCTTCGCCACCGCCGCGCTCAGTTGCGCCATGGTGGCCACGCGTTGCTTCGGTGTTTTGCGTATCAGCGCATCGATTTCCAGCGGCGACGGAATGACAATGGTGCCTGTGCCCAGCCGTTTTTGCATTGAAGCGGGAATAGGTTT
>Ga0193752_1001133_pt1 | contig 23003 bp, 29 predicted proteins | sample H1c1metaG_FD_144924 | JGI IMG/M metagenome (GOLD analysis project Ga0193752, IMG submission 144924) | Soil microbial communities from a riparian zone of the East river system, Colorado, United States - H1c1 | ecosystem: Environmental > Terrestrial > Soil > Riparian zone | place: USA: East River...
GCACATCCTGTACGGCCCGCTGGGAGCCCCGGGCACCGGCATGCTGCCCAAGGACAGCATCGAGGACTCATCGCCTCGCCGCGGGCTTCCTGATGCGCTGGACACGCAGTTGATTCGATGGGGCGGCGGCGGCGATGTGCAGACCGGGGTCTCCCAGCTCAACTACAAATCCAACGATCAGGGCCGCGAAAAGTGGCAGGGCCCGACGCTCCACGGTGTCTGGATGGACGAGGAGCACGACGAGGATGTGTATAACGAGGGCTGGACGCGCACCAACGTGCACATGGGCCTGGTGGTGACTACGTTCACGCCGCTCAAGGGCCGCACCAGCGTGGTGAATCGATTCATGCTCGATAAGCCACCAGGCTGCCATTTGACCATGATGACGATTGAAGACGCACTGCACTACACCGCTGAGCAGCGTACTGAGATCATTGCAGGGTATGCGCCGCACGAGCGCGATGCGCGAGCCCGCGGCATTCCGATCATGGGGAGCGGCCGAGTGTTTCCGATCGACCAAGATGAGATCACCTGCAGCGCGTTTGAGATCCCCAAGCACTGGGTGCGAATTGGTGGCCTCGACTTCGGCTGGGATCATCCAAGTGCGGCTGTGCAACTGGCATGGGACCGCGATGCCGACGTGATCTATGTCATCAGCGCGCACAAGCAGCGCGAGCAGACGCCCGCGATGTTCGCGGCCAGCGTCAAGCCCTGGGGACCGCTGCCCTGGGCATGGCCACACGACGGCCTGCAGCACGATAAGGGATCGGGTGAGCAGCTAGCCAAGCAGTACAAGGCGCAGGGGCTGGATATGCTCGGCACGCGCGCTACATTCGAGGACGGCACTCATGGCGTAGAGGCCGGCGTTGCCGAGATGCTGGATCGCATGCAGACAGGCCGCTGGAAGGTATTTGCCCACCTTTCGCAGTACTTCGAGGAGCACAACCTCTACTATCGCAAGGACGGGCTGATCGTGAAAAAGGGCGACGACATCATGAGCGCCGCACGCTACGCGATGATGATGCGACGGCACGCACGCACGATGAGCAAGGTAGTGCGCCAAAATCGATCAGTTAACGCCCACGGCGGGCAGGGGTGGATGGGATGACCATTTAGATTTTGTAAACGTTTAGAAAAAGTGATCTAATCCATGGATGGATGAAAAAGACGGCCAGCCTTTCAACCCCGACGGAATTCCTAAAGGAAACGTTGGGCGGATGGTGATTGGTCAGATGCCGCCCGCATACCGCAAGGGCAAGCACCGTGGCCGCAAGGCTGGCAGCAAGAACAAGCCAAAGCCGCCCAAGCCTCCTGAAATCGACCAACTCGCCACGCTCAAGGCCGAGCTACAGGCCCTGCGCGCCATCGTCCAGGACTGCTGTGCACTGCTGCTGCAGGCATCCACCATCCGCATCGGCCAGATGGACAGCGAGAGTCGTGTAGCGGACCTGACCAAACAGCAGAGCGCATTGGCCGGCGAGGCGTATACGCGGCTGCGGAGCATGCTGTAAGTGGCCAGCGGCTACCCCAACCGCGAGGCCAAGCCAGCCATCACGCTGGATGAAATTTTCCTCGAGGCCAAGGAACGATTCGCGATCGCTGAGGAGTACGAGAGCAGCAACCGGCAATCGGGCCTGGATGCGCTGCGATTCCGGTACGAGGACCAGTGGGACAGTGGCGTTCGCAAGCAGCGCATGGTGGAGGCGAGGCCCTGCCTGACCATCAATCACACGGACGCCAATTGCCTGCGGGTGCAAAACCAGCTCAAGCAGCAGCGCCCGCGCATCAAGGTGCAGCCCATGGGAGGCGCTGCGAGCGTCGAAAAGGCTGGCGTGATCCAGTCCCTGATGCGGCACATCCAGAATCTCAGCAACGCCGAGGCAGCCTATGACGAGGGCGTACGCAGCGCCCAAGACATCGGCTGGGGATACTGGGAGATCGTTGGAAAGTACTGCGACCCGAAGAGCTTCGATCAGGATCTGTGGATCAAGATGATCGACAACTCCTTCACGTGCTACGACGACCCGAGCGCGTGCACGCCGTGTGGTGAGGCGCGGCAGTGGTTTCTGATCACGGGCAAGATGTCGCGCGCGCAGTATCAGCGCGAGCATCCCAAGGCGCCGAATGCGGCCTGGAATCGTGCAGCGATCGGTGATGAGAATTACGAGTGGGAGACGCGCGATCAAGTGCGCATCTGCCGGTATTTTCGCATCCACGAAGTCGCCGACACGCTCGTGATGATGGTCGACGGGCGCACGGCACTGAAGTCCGAACTGCCGAGCGATGAAGTGCAAGCGGCAACTGGCTGGGTGCCATTCGTCGATGCCCGCGGCAACCAGAAAACGCGGCCGACCACGCGCGCTCAGGTGCAGGTATACAAGCTCGGCGGCACCCAGGTGCTCGAAAAGCGCGACCTGCCGGGCAAATACATCCCCGTGGTGCGTTGCCTGGGCAACCAGGTGAACATTCAGGGCCGCATCCTGCGCTGGGGCATGGTCAAAAACATGATGGACCCGGCGCGCATGTTTAATTACTGGGAGAGCGCCGCTGCCGAGCTGGTTGCACTCGCGCCCAAAGCTCCGTGGGTGGTCGCCGAGGGGCAGACGGACAATCATCCCGAGTGGGATGATGCCAACCGCAGGGCCTACAGCAAACTCGTCTATACGCCCGTCGTGGTCGATGGCGTGCCTGCTCCGCCACCGATGCGCCAGCCGCCAACACCAGTGCCTGAGGGCCAGCGCAACGCCGCGCAGATGGCGTTGATGAATCTCGTTGCCATGGCCGGCATGCCGATGGAAAACCCCATCGAGCAAGGCCGCGTGGTGAGTGGCAACAAATACCTGCAGCGTCGCCAGCGTGAGCGGGACCTGATGCACTTTCAGTACAGCGACAACCAGGCGATGGCCGTGATCTGGACCGGCATCATCCTGCTGGATCTCATCCCTTCCTACTACGACACCGACCGCATGCAGCGCATCGTGGGCGAGGATGGGACCGCGAGCATGGTGCGCATCAATGGCTCGGGCCAGGATGAGGCTGCCGAGCAGGGCGGGATCTATCAGATTGCCAAGAATCTGAAAGACGGCACCTACGATATCGTGATGGATGCCGGCCCAGACTACCGCACAGCTCAGGAGGAGGGCGCCGAGGGCATGTTGGGCCTGCTGGACACGCCGCTCGCCCCCAAGATTGCCGAGCGCGGCGCGGATCTCGTGATCCGCAACATGCCATTCGCAGGCAGCCAGGAGCTTGCGGACCGCATGCTGCCCGACACGCCGGAGGGCATGAAGAAAGTCATGGATGGCATGCCACCACAGGCCCGCTCGCTCGTGATGGCGCTCCAACAGCAGGTGCAGCAGCTCACGCAGGTCACGCAGCAGCAGGCGCTGGAGATCAAATACAAGGGCACCATTGCTGCCGCGCAGATCGAGAGCGCGCATGAGAAGTCAGTGCGCGAGGACAAGACCAAGCGCATCGACATCGCTACCAAGTCCGAGACGGCACGCGACGTCGCCGAGATTGGCGCTGCTGCGCAGCTGCTGAACTCGCAACTGGAGTCGGCGAGCGAAGAGAAAATGGCCGACAAGCTGATCAAGAAAGGGGTCGAGTGATGGCAGCAGTAGTAGTCACCTCTCATGGCCTGCAGCAGCTCGCCCAGACCGGCAAAGCCGAGCCCACCGAGGCCCTGCCGCCCATGCGCCGGGAGGTGATTGCCCTCAAAAGGGCGGGCACACCACCACTCGATCCTTCAGTAAAAGTTGACGATCCGCCCAAGGATGGGGTACAAGCAAATGGCGCGGCTCCTACCGCGAGGCCAGCACCTAAGGAATTGTCCGAGGAGGATCTCCCCGAGCATGCCCGCAAGGTGATTGGCAAAAAGCACCGGGAAATGAAAGAGGCGACTGAGTTCGCCGAGTTCCAACGACTCGGACGGCTCACCGCAGAAAAAAGGGTTCAGGAATTGGAGGCGCAGCTTGCAAAAGCGACGCCGGCCAAGACCGAAGAACCCAACCGGGCGCCGGCCGACAAGCCAAAGCCAGAAGACTTCGCGAATGTTGCCGAGTACACCGACGCTTTGACTGATTGGAAGTTGGAGCAGCGCGACCAGCAACGGGCTCACAAGCAAGCTGAGAGTGAAGAAGCCACGCGCCAGACCAAAGCGTCTGAAACATGGCAAACACGCCTCGCTGCAGTGATGGAGTCGAACCCGGACTTTGAATCTGTCGTCACCACAGCCTTCAACGGCGCCGATGGCAAGATCGCAAAGACCGTCATCGACTACATCGAAGAGTCCGAAGTAGGTCCGCAGCTGCTCTATCACCTGGCCAATCACGCCGATGAATACGCGACATTTCGCTCGCTGCCCGCAGCGAAGGCCATTGGCTTTCTCGGGCGACTGGAAGCGAAGCTTGAGGCTGGCGCGCAGGCATCCAAAGATCCCGCACCAAAACCACAGGCTGCCGCTCCAGTGAAGAAAGTGTCACAGGCGCCAGCGCCAATCGACACCTCTGTGGGCTCGGCCGAAGTGGTCCGCAAGGATCCCGGTGAGATGACCACTCAGGAGTATCTCGCGATGAAGCGGTCCGAAAGGAAATCGCGCGCGAGGTGAGTCGAGAGGTGGTGGCCATTTACTGGAGCCATCACCTTGCCGAACAATCTCCTGACTATCAGCTACATCACCAACGATTCGTTGGATGTGCTGGACAACATGTGCGTCATGTCCGGGTGTTTCACCCGAGAATACGACGATCGCTTTGCAGTCTCAGGCGCCAAAATCGGTGCAACCGTCAACGTCCGCCGGCCTCCTCGCTACCGCGGTACGTTCGGCCCGGCGCTCAACGTCGAGGACAGCAACGAGACGTTCATTCCCGTCACCCTGCGCAATCAGTTTCACGTGGACATGCAGTTCACGACGCAGGACATGCTGCTCAGCATCGACAACTTTCGCGAGCGATTCATCACGCCGGCAGTCGAGGCTGTGGCCAACCGCATCGATTCGGATGGCGCCAACTTCGCCTATCAAAACATTCCCAACGCTGTTGGAACGCCGGGTGTGCCCGCGGCATCGTTCCTAACTTACGCCATTGGCAATGCCATCCTGGACGCTGAGGCGTGTCCCGGCGGGCCGCGCAACTGCGTGCTGGATCCTTTGACTTCGGCATTCGCCGCAGACGGCATCAAGGGCCTCTACAACCCGCAGGCCAACATCAGCGAGAACTTTCGTCGCGGCTTCGTGGCCACGAAGACGGCGGGGCTGGAATGGTGGAGGGACCAGAACATCGTCAGTTTCACCACCGGCGCACAGGGTGGCACCCCACTGCTGACGGCGAATACCGGTGGTGCTTTTCTCACGACCGGCTGGGTCCAGGATGGATTCATCCAAACGAACGGCTGGACGGCCAGTACCGGCGTGGTCAAGGTCGGCGATATCATCCAGCTCGCTGGCGTGTTCCCCGCCAACCCACAGAGCCGCACGCAGTACGGCACGGCGCAGAAACAGTTCGTCGTGATCCCGCCGGCTGGCTACGAGAACCAGCCAAACGGGCCTGCAACGCCGGGTTTGCGCTTCGCTGCTGCCACGCTGACCAGCGGCACTTTCGACGCCTCCACCGGTATCTACACCTCAGGCGGCGGTGCTGGCGCACTGTCGATTCGCATCGCTGAGGCAGTGATCACCGGCGGCCAGTTCCAAAACGCTGTCACGACCGCTGCGTTCACTGCCACGGCTGCACTCACTGTCAACGGCGGCACTGGCAACGCATCCAAGGTCTCTCCGCAAGGTCTCATCCTGCACAAGTCGTGCATTGCGCTGGCGGTCGCAGACTTGCCGCTGCCAGGTGGCGTCGAGATGGCTGCGCGTGCAAGCGACAAGGACACCGGGCTGAGCATTCGGCTCGTGCGCCAATACACCATCAACAACGATGCCGAGCCGACGCGGTGCGATGTCCTCTATGGATTCGACCGTGTTTACAACCAGCTCGGCGTACGAGTCCAAGGCTAAGGAGCAACAACATGCCTTCAGTAAATCCAGGGCCGTCGGTCACGCAGACCGGCAACACCCTATCGACGCTGACGCCCGTCAGCACAAGCAATCTGCCCGTTCCGGTCGGGGCACAGGCATTGCGCCTGCTCGGCGTGGTCAAGGGACTGTCGGTTGCGACGGTCGGCGATCCGATCCAGATGCAGATCATCAACTCACTCACGTGGGTGCCGACTGTGGTGATCACGGCAAATGCCAACGTGACCATGGCCACCGCAACCGTGGGGCTCTACACCGCGGCCGCAGCGGGCGGCACTGCAGTTCTGACGGTCGCAGCGCTCACCGGCCAGACCACCAATGCCTTTGTCTACGTCCGGGCGGCGACCGCCGTGGCAGCCGCACAGACGGCTCAAACGCTGTTCGTCAACGTGGGCGTCGCAGTCGCAACTGGCACAGTCGATCTGTACCTGTATGGCTACGACCTGTCGGCATTGCCGTAAAGGAGCATCACATGCCCGGCCCATCAACCAACCCCATCGGCAGCGTGAAATACCTCTTCACGGTCTCCGTGACTGTTGTCGCAGGAGCGGCGCTCGCGGCTAACACCACCACAAGCCGAACGTACAATGTTCCAGGTCTGGACGTTGGCTTCGACCACGTGGTGGTCAACAAGCCATCTGCCACACCGACCGGTGTGGGCATCGTCAACGCAAGAGTGTCTGCCGACGATACCCTTGAAATCACCTTCGGCAATTTTTTGGCTACGACGCCATCACTGCCAACGACCGAGGACTATCTCGTCCTCGTGACACGGCATGACTACCCGGATCGGCCCAGCGTTCCGCGTGGATTCACGTGAACGAACTCCGCGCATTCTCCCCGGCCTACACCCGCACCGGCCTTGGGGGAACCCCAGCCGGTCGGCTGTTGCCGAGCGTCACGGTGGCAGCGGTGGACGCGACGGCGGTGGCGAGTGCGATATTTCCGGGGCAGCTGTCCAACAACAGCTTCGTGCAGTTTCAGATCTCCAACAAGACTGCCGCTTGGCAGCATGTGAGCTTTGGAATTCTCGGCGCTGTCGTACCGGCAACTCTCAATGACTATCCCGTGGCGCCCGGCAGCGTCGTGGTGGTCACCGTCGATCCTGAGGTGAATGCTGCATCGGTGTTCTCCAACGGCGCACCCGGCGCAGCCACCTCTGTTGTATTTACCCGCGGCGCAGGGATGTAGCGTGGTCATCAAAAATGCCAGTTCGATGGACCCAGCCAGCGACCCGATGGTGGTCACCGGTGCCTGGACATTCACGGCTGGCATAACTGTCGGCAACGTCGTCGACAACCCGGTGTCCACTTTCCTCGGCACGGGCCTGATCTCGCTCGGCGGCGGGCTCACTGCCGTTGGCAACATCTCAGCCGCTCGATTCGCACCCACGGGCAGTTCTTTGCCCACCAATGGCATGTATCTGCCGTCTGCCGGCACTGTTGGTATCTCGGCGAACAACGCGCTCAAGCTATCGATCGCCAACGGTTCGGTCAGCTCGCAGGTTGTTTACACCTGCGCCGCCGCAGGCTCGGCAGCCTCGCCAGCCTACGCCCTCACCTCGGGCAATGGCATGTACCTGGGTGGTGGTGGCGGCGTTGCTATTTCGTCTGGATCTTCGCAGCGTGCGCTGTTTGATTCGGGCCTGACGACCATCATCGGCAGCCTTTCCTTGAGCACCCTGGGCACGGGGTTTCAGGTCAAGGAGGGTGCAAACGGGCGCATGGGCGTAGCCACGCTGGTCGGCGGCACGGTGACGGTGAACAACACCAGCGTCACGGCCAACTCGCGCATATTCCTGAGCAGATCGACCACGGGCGGTGTCGTTGGACATCTGTCCTACACGATCATCGCCGCCACATCCTTCACGATCACCGCAAGTGTCGGGACAGACACCAGCACCATCAACTGGCTGATACTCGAGCCCGCCGCATGACCACTACTCTCACGACGCCGATCTCCGTAACTGTCACCAAAGCGACAGTCGATGCCTGGGACTTGCGAGTGGCTCGGGTACTACCGGGGCTGACGGTCAATCTCGCCGACAGTCGTTTCGACGTCACGGTGGTCAATCGGCTTGCCAGCGGAGTGGAGGTAAGCCGCACGGAGGTGCAGTTTCCGCTGTCCGAGGTATCCGCCGGCACGCTCACAGTGCTGCGCAATTTCCATCTGCAAGTCATCGCGTACGTCAAAGCCAATGGCGCACTGCCGGCCGGTACCGACACGGCAGACCTGTGACCACTGCCAATCAACTCATCTTTGGCGCGCTGCTCAACATCAATGCGTATGCGCCGGGTGAGAGCCTGCGCGCAGCCGATTCAGCCAATTCCCTCGAAGTTCTAAACGATCTGCTGGAGTCATGGGGCAACGATCGCGCGCAGGTGTACTGCACCAACGAGGATGTTTTCACCTTCACCGCCGGCCAATACGAGTACACGGTCGGCAACTACGACGCGGGCCAGTTCGCAGGCACGGTAACAAGCGCGAGTCCAACGATCACCGGCGTGACAGTTCCAGCAGACATGATCGTGCGGGGCGACTTGAGCGGGACCGGGATCCCGACGGGTACTACTATCCTGTCGACGAATCCAGGCGCAGGTACGATTCTGATGTCGGCGAATGCGACGCTGAGTCCCGGCGTGCAGCAGATTCGCTACACCATTCCCGGTGACTTCAAGATGAGCCGGCCGTTGCGTGTGTTGGACTCGTTCACGCGCATCAACAGCGGCACTGCAGCGCTCGATTATCCAATCACGGTGACCTCGCGAGAGCGCTACATCGAGATTGGATTCAAGGCCATCACATCGCCGTGGCCGGTGGCCATGTGGTACAACCCGATGATGCCGCTGGGCATGCTGTCGTTCTACGAGGCCCCGCAGAGTGGTGGTGAGTTGCATCTGTACTCGGATGTGCTGCTCACCGGCTTTCCTCTGCTCACCACTGATGTGCGCATGCCGCAGGGGTACAGCCGAATGATCAAGTGGGTGCTCGCCAAGGAGTTGGCGCCGCAGTTCGGGAAGGAATGGTCATTGCCGCACGAGAACAACATGAAAGCCGCGCTCATGAATGTGCGGCAGATCAACAAGCAGCCGGTGCCGGTGGCCTCGTTTGATGCGGAGTTGTATGGAAGCGGGCGCAACGACGCGGGCTGGATCAACAACGGTGGATTTCGGTGAGCTACGGTGGCGTGGACTTCGGCTTTGTCGGCCAGGCCTACGAAGCCGCCGACACCGATCAGGACACGCAGCGCCTGATCAATTGGTACGTCGAGGTGAGCAAGGACGGCAAGTCCAAGACGCCCACCGCACTACTCGGCTGTCCAGGCCTCAACAATGTCCAACAACTCGATAACCCCGGACCGGTGCGCGGTGCCTGGGTGCTGCCGGGCGGACAGAAAGCGATCGTGGTCAAGGGCGACACGGCGTATTTGATCACTGTGACGGCGCCGCCCACGCAGACTTCAATCGCTCAGTTCGCGCATGCGCCCTTGGGGGGACTACTCACCAGCAGCGGCCCTGTTGTGATACGAGACAACGGCGCCGGCGGCCATGTTGTGATGGTCGATGGTCCATACGGTTACTACTACCGCCTGGATCCGGTGGTAGTGTTCACGTTCACAGCGACGCCGACGCTGGGAAGCTTCGATTTGCCCTATATCGGCACCTTGCCAACTCAGTTGATTGTAGGGCAGAGCCTCGCTGGTGCTGGCATCAATGCGCTTGCCAAGGTTGCATCGGTTAGTTCATCACTCGGCATCATCACCATGACGCATGCCGCAACGGCATCGCCGGGCGCCACAATAATCACTGGAATCCCAAACATCTTTGACCGACTCACGGACCCGGCATTCCTTGGCGCTGATCGTGTGGAGTTCATCGACGGCTGGCTGATATTTAATCAGCCTGGAAAACAGAACTTTTATACGAATGCGCCGGTGCCCTACACGCTGTTGTTCGACGGGCTTTTCTTTGCAAAGAACGATAGCTCCAGTGACAACATCGTCACGTTGGAATCGCTCAACCGCGATCTGTGGATCGTCGGCGAGCGACACAGTGAGATATGGTTTGATGCCGGCGGCTCACAGTTTGCGTTCCAACGAATCCCTGGCGCTGCCCCTGAGATCGGCTGCGCGGCGAAGCACAGCATCACCAAGGCAGGCGACACGCTCATGTGGCTGGCGCAGTCGGCACGCGGTGGCGTCAGCGTGATCAAGACCCAGCAATACACGTGGGATGAGGTCACGACGCCTGCGGTGGCCAACATCATGAGCAACTATCCGCTCGTGAGCGATGCGGTGGGCTTTTGCTACGAAGAGCAGGGGCATGCGTTTTACGTTCTCACCTTTCCGACGCAAGAGGCCACCTGGGTCTACGACCTCACCACGGACCTGTGGCATGAGCGCGGGCGCTTTGAGCGCGGGGAGTTCTTTCGATACCGCGCCAACTGCTTCATGAATTTCCAGAATCTGAGAATTGTCGGCGACTACATCAACGGCCGGCTCTATCAACTCTCGCGCACGGTATACACCGACGACGGCGATCCACTGGTGTGCGTGCGTCGCTGCCCGCACATCTGGAGCCGTGAGAATCGCGAGCGCATTTTTCAGGCCTCGCTGCAGGTGGAGTTCAAGGCCGGTGTCGGAAAGGCCAGCGGTGCCGCTGCCGATGTCGACCCGCAGTTCATGCTCTCGTGGTCGGACGATGGCGGTCAAACATTCACCAATGAGGAGCAGATTCCAATTGGCAAGATCGGCGAGACGCGCAATCGGGCCATCATTCGCCGCCTCAGTGTCTCGCGGGATCGCGTGTTCGAGGCTAGGTTCTCAGCCGCCGTGCGTCGCGACATCGTAGGCGCAACTCTGTACGCCGAGGTGTCCAAGTAATGGCTGGCCAAGCCCGCTTTTACATGGTGCCGGCTGAGACTCCGATCGCGGATCCTGGCCTGCGAGGACTCATCGCCACCAAGTCCTGGTTCATGTTCTTTTCGCAGCTCTACAAGGCCGCGGTGGATGGCATCTCACAGCCGCCGATGCAGGTGACTGTGAGCGGCAGTCCGTTTTTGTTCACGGCCACCGTCAAGGGGCAGGTATTTATCAACGGGGGTACGACAATCAGCACCGATTTCATTCGACCCGGCAACGTGCCAACGGCAGCGCCGCCGACCTTTTGCGTGATCCCGATGAATACCGGGGATCAGATTCTGATTTCGTTTGCGACTCCCCCGACCGTGACTTTTTACCCGATGTGAGGTAGCTTGATTTCCTTCATGGTGGTGGCCGCGCCGCGCTCAGGGACGACCTGGGCAAGTAACTGGCTGACCACTGACACGACGCTGTGTCTCCACGACCCATTATGGACACGGCATTACAGCGAGTTGGATGTGATCCAGAGCGACAAAATGCTCGGGATCGCGTGTACCGGGATTGCGCTGTTCCCGGACTGGCTCAACCAGCATCCGGCTCGCAAAGTGATCCTACATCGCCCCCTATCCGAAGTTGACGCATCGCTGGCCGCCATTGGCTTGCCCGCCTGCTCCCATGCGTGGCGCGGGGTGCTCGATCGCGTCGACGGGTGGCACCTCGACTGGCGCGACCTGTGGCGCATCCCTGAGCTGATCTACGAGCGACTGTTGCAGCGACCCATGGACGAAGAGCGCTACGAGCTGTTGCGACAGCTGCGCGTGCAGCCTGACTTTGAGCGCGTAGCGATCGATCCAGTCCACACGCAGCGTATGGTGCGCGCCATTCAAGGCGCGGCATGAAGATCAAGCGCCTAACGGGCGGAATCCTGGTCGATGAGATTGCCGCTGCGCTCGATGCCAACCCGCAGTTGTGGAATCAGCACCGGATGCGCACCGAGAGTCCGCACAGCCCGCACCGCGAGGTTGACGACATCTGGGTGCGGTACAACGCGGCTGAGAACTTCACAACCATGGATGAGTTCAACGGCCCGCACGAGTCAACGTGGTATCCGTCTGCTGATTTGTTACACGTGAAACAATTGGTGCTCGATGTGATGCGTTACGTGAGCGGCACTGCCCTGGGTGGCGTGCTCATCACGCGCATCCCGGCCGGCAAGCAGGTGTATCCACACGCGGATCAGGGCTGGCACGCGCGGCACTACGAGAAATTTGCACTTCAGATTCGCGGCAATGAGCGACAGGCGTTCTGTTTCGATGATGAGCAGCTCGTGACATTTCCAGGGGATCTTTACTCGTTCGACAACGCACACCGGCACTGGGTGAGGAACGAATCCGCCGAGGATCGCGTGACCATGATCGTTTGTGTGAGGAGACACTGAGATGCCCTTCGGCTACGCCGCCGGCGCCGCAGTCATTGGAGCTGGGCTCAGCGCAGATGCGAGCCGCGACGCTGCGAGGACGCAAGCGGGCGCGGCCAACCGTGCATCCGATGTGTCGCAAGCGCAGTTCGACCGGCTTCGAGAAGACCAACAGCCGTTCATCAATTCGGGCTATGGCGCCAATCAGCTGCTCTCCAGTCTGCTCGGGATCAACACCACGCGAGGCACGGGTCCAGGCACCACCGGAGTGCCGCTGAATAGAGAGTTCAACTCCGCGAACGGCCAGCTGGTCGGTGACAAGTATCTGCCGCGAGGCACGACTACCAAGAGCGTCGGCAAGGGATATTACGAGGTGATCTACAACGGCACTCGAATCGGCACGCTCAAGCCAGGAGGCAAAAACGGGAAGTACGTGGCCGATGGAGATGCCCTCCCAGAGCAGGCCTACGAGACGATAAATCCAGGCTATCGCGCTGGTGGCATGAGCAACGGCGGCCAAGACGGATTCGGCCCCGGCGCGAGCGTCGATGGCCGCGGGTTCACCTCGGCGCCTGGATTCGAGGTCGCAGATCGCCAGAGCGCCGATGGCAGCCCGGTACCGGGTGCCGCTGCTGGACCACAGCAGGGCTTTCTCACGCAACTGTTCGGCCCTGAGCAGTTTCGCGCCAACGTCGACCCCGGCTATCAGTTCCGCATGCAGCAGGGTACGCAGGGGATCCTCAATGGTGCCGCCTCGCGCACTGGCGCGCTGTCTGGGCCGGCCCTCAAGAGCCTCATCGACTACAACCAAGCGGCCGGTAGCCAAGAGTACGGCGCTGCCTTCGATCGCTTTCAGACGCAGCAGGGCAACATCTATCAGCGGCTGCTCGGGCTCACGGGTCTAGGGCAAAGCGCAGCGGCCGGCGTGGGCGCACAGGGCGTGGCGACCGGCGGGCAGATCGGCGCGAATATCATCGGCGCTGGTAATGCCTCAGCTGCCGGGCAGGTGGGCGCAGCGAATGCGTTCGGTGGAGCGCTGGGCGATCTGGGCTCGCTGGCACTGTTGCGCGGGCCGCTGCGCGGGTCGATGTAAGTGCCAGTCGACGCTGACATCGCGCTCAAGGTCAAGCCGGTCAACGTCACCGGCAAGTTGAGCGATCTGCTGGGCGTCAAGCGGCAGATGGTAGACATCGAGCGGGCGAAGTCGGAGACGAAACAGACGCAGCAGGATGAGCGGCAGCGTGCAGCGCTGGCCAGCTTCGACGTCGGAAAGATCATCGGCGACGACGGGACCATTGACCTAAACAAGATCCCCGACAGTGGGCTGCGTGAGGCTGCGGGCGATCAGTTTCCCGAGGTGCTGAGCAAATACGCGCAGGTCAAACAGCAGCAGATCCAGGCCAAGCAATCGCTGGTGCAGCTCAATGACACACAGCGCGCCTCATTCGGCGAAATGCTGGGCGCGCTGCGCTCAGATCCGGATGTAGCGCAGGATAGCCCTGAGGGCCGGCAGAAAGTGGCTGAGAGGTTCTCCCAGTACGCCGGGATCTATGGCGCTGACAGTGAGAAAGTCCTCAAGGCGTTCGCCGGCCCACTGCAGAACGCACCGCAGGGCAAGCTCGCGCAAGTGATCCAGAACATCCAGCTGCAGGCCACCTCGGCAGCGGATCAGGCATCGAGACAGGCGCCGTCGTACACCAACACCGGCAGCCAGCTCCAGCAGACCAACCCGTACGCGCAGCAGGGGCAGGCGCCGGGCAGCATCCCGCTGACCATTGCGCCCGGCGAACAGGAAGATACGATCAGCGGTCCAGACGGCAACCTGTACGTCAGAAAACGCGCGCCAAGCGGCAACATCACAGGCACTCGGCCACTCGCGCAGGACAATGGCGTTCCTTCCTATGCGCCGGGGCAGCAGGCGGCACTTACGAAGCAGAGCACCTCGAACTTCGACACCGCTTTCAACAATCGCTTTGCCGCGCAACAGGCGCCGCAGCAGCTCGACCAGATCCGCAAGGCCAAGGCGATCAGCAAGACGGTGGACACCGGCAAATGGTCGGCGCAGCGCGCGGGGCTGGAGTCTGGTTTGTCATCGCTGATTCCAGGACTGGACGCAGCCGAGAATGACGCCACCAAGCTGCAGGAGCTCGACAAGTTCCTGGAGCGAATCGCTGCGGATGCAACAAAGGTGCTCGGCACCTCTGCCAACACCGACGCCGCGCGCGAGTCGATCAGCAAGCAGAACGCCAGCATCGGCTACACCCCCAAGGCCATCCAGGATGTGTTGGCCTACGCCGAGGCGCAGACCATGGCCATGGGTGCGAAGGGCGATGCGCAGGAGAAATGGCTTACCGAGCACAAGGGCGACTTCACAAATCAGCATCAGTTCGAAACCGCGTGGCGCCAGGCGTATGACCCGGTTGTATTCCAGTGGCAAGCTGCTGATCCGGAGGATCGCAAGAAGATCGTCAGCAAACTGAGTCCGAAGCAAGCAGCAGAACTTAAAGAGAAACGAACCAAGCTCCGCGAAATGGGAGCGATCAAATAATGCCTGATGAATTCGACAGGATGCTTGATGAGCGCGCTGCATCGGCCGAAACCGATGACATGGACGCCATGCTCGATGCGCGCGCGGCTACCGATGCCGGGTCTGGGAAGCCCTCCCGCCAGCCCACCGAGGCAGATCGAGCGGCGCTGAAAGAGTTCGGCAAGCCCGAGGATCTGCCCTGGTACAAGCGCTCGGCACGCGGTGAGGTTGATCCAATTCTTGGCTCAGGGCAGATCGTCCAGAACGTCACGCCAGATTACGTGATGAACGCGGGACGCAAGATGACAGATCCTCTCGTCAACATGTTTGCCGGCGGTGAGGCCAAGGACACCTCCAATACCAGCACCGCGGAGTTCAACCGCGCCGTGCGCACAGACGAGGCCGGATATCAGGCGCAGCGCGCCGCGGCTGGCCAAAGCGGCATCGACGTCGCTCGAATCGCCGGCACCGTGGCCAATCCAATCACCTGGCTCGGGCCGGTGAAGGGCGGTCCGGGTGTGCTGGCCGGCATCAAGGCGGGCGCTCAAGCCGGCGCTTTCCAGGCGCTGCTGCAGCCGGTGACGAGCAGCGGCAGTTTCCTGTACGACAAGGCCATGCAGGGCCTCGTCGGCGGCGTTGCGGGCGGCACCCTAGGTGGAGCCTTCGCCAAGCTCGCACCGCTCTTTGGCAAGGCCCGTGAGGCGCTGGGCAAGGCCTTTGGCCAGGCCGATAGAAACGCCCAGGCGGCTGCCGCTGCTCAGGTGGCTGACGATGCGCTGCGGGCTGTGAATGCCGATCCGGCGCTCGTGGATCCGGCCGTGCGGACCGCAATCAAAACCGAGGTCGGCGATGCATTGCGGGCCGGTGTGAATCCGGACCCAGTCGTGATGACCAACCGCGCTGATGCTGCAGCGCTGCCCGTGCCGATGCAGTACACGCGCGGGCAGGCGACTCGGGACAACCTTCTTTACAGCTGGGAAAAAACCAAGTCAAAGCTCAAAGGCTACGAGGATCTGAACGAGATTCTGACCGGCCAGAATAGGCAGCTGATTGAAAACATGAACGAACTGGGCGCGCGCAATGCGCTGAGTCCCTTCGAGGCATCCGAGCAGGCTATTTCGCGTCTTCAGCAAATCGATGACGGCCTCAAGAAGGGCGTCACTGAAGCGTACGAAAAGGTGAAAAACTCGGCCGGCCAGTCCGCGCTGATGGATTCAGCGGACTTTCTTGATAAGGCCCGCGCCGGGCTGCGTGGACAAGAGGATTTCCTTCCATCGCAATTTCGCAGCACGCTGAATGCACTGGAGCTGGGGCAAACCCCGCTGACCGTGAACACCGTGCAGCAGCTCGATAAGCAGCTCTACACTGAGATGGCCAACACGACCAACGGCAACATCAAATCGGCCATCAATGCATTCCGGCAGGCCCTCAACGGAGCAAAGCTGAGCGATACGCTTGGGGATGACTCGATGCGCCAGTATAAGGCCGCGAAGCAGTTGCATGCTCAGCGGATGGGGCTCATTGAGGACAATCCAGCCTATAAGGCGGTGGTGGATGGCAAAGCAGAAGCCGAGAAGTTTTTCGCGAACTACGTGGCCGGCTCAAACGTCTCGCAACTGCCGGGGTTGAAACAGCTGCTCGGCCCCGAAGTGGTGAAGACCATCAAGAACACCACCGTGGGGCAGCTGAAAAAAGCAGCGCTTGGCCCGGCGAGCGATGAAAACGGCGTATTCGGCCAGGCTGGGTACAACAGCGTCCTTCAGAGCGATGTCATGGGCCCCCGCCTTCGGGCGTGGTTCGCGGATGAGCCGGTGCGCCTCGGGCACCTATACCGACTTGGACGAGTTGCAGAAAACATCGTCAAGTACCCCTCAAACCACAATGTGAATACCAGCAATAGCGCCACAGTTGGCGCTGAGCTGCTCCGAGAGGGATTGGAGAGCGGCTCTGCCGGTATTCCAATCGTCGGAGGCCTGGTTAGGGGGGGCAGAAAGTACACCGAGAGCGTAGGCAGGCGACAGGCTATCAAGGACTCTGTCTCGCCCACCGTCACACGCGAGCCGCTGCGCCCGAAGCAATCAAAGACCCAGGCGCGGCTTTCCGATCTTCTGTCTCGCGGCACGGCGGCTGCGGGCCCTGCTGATCTGATCTCGCGCGCCTTTCGCGAGGACAAGGAGTAGGGGCCAAATGATCTCCCTGATTGTCATGATGATTGCGGTAACGATGGCGGCACGAATCATTGGTGAGTCTTGCATATGCGGTGAATTATGAATCTGGCTCCGCTCGCGATCCAGCAGTTTTTTGACAACAATGGCAACCCAGCTGTTGGCTTCAAGCTTTTCACATACGCGGCCGGCACGACAACTAAGCTCGCAACGTACATAGATTCGGGTGGATTGACACCGAACACGAATCCAATTGTGCTCAACTTCCGCGGCGAGGCTCGGATATGGATCGACCCGACCTTAAGCTACAAATTTACCCTAGCACCTTCGACCGATACCGATCCGCCGGGAAATCCGATATGGACGGTCGACAACATCACTGCCGGCCCTGCGAGCATGGACAATGCCGCCATCGATACGGGCGGCGGCAACAACGTACTGCTGAGCATTCCGAACCTGCCGTCCACCCCTTCGATTTTCACGCGCATTGTCTGGAAGGCTGCGGCGACGAATAGCGGCGCGATGACGATTGCCATCAACGGTGGTGCGACCAAAAACCTGCTGACTCAGGAATTGGCCGCGATGCAATCGCAGTCGGTGCGGCAAAATGGCATATACCAAGCGATCTACGACGGCACGCAGTGGCAGACTGGCATACCTGTTTATACGGGCGTGCTTCAATACACGGGTACACTGACGCAATGCACGACTGCGCCTACTGGGCAGATTTCGTATTCTCTAATCGGAAACTTGGTGCTGCTGGATATTCCTTCGATAACAGCCACCAGCGCTAACACAAACCAGCCGACTATAACCGGAATGCCTGCGGCGATATGGCCGGCAAATCAGCAGGTTTTGTCTGCGGTCGTTTACAACAACAGTGTCCCGATAAACTCATCCATTGCCATCGGAACTAACGGCGTGATCTCTCTGTTCAACACCGGGTTAAGCGCTCTTTTCACGGCCGCTGGCACGAAGGGTATCAACGCATACACTGTACTTTACAGGCGCCTGTGAGATGAGCAACATCAACCCGGAAACCCGCCCGCCGGCCATCACGGAAGAACAACTGCAGCGGCTGCTGCAGTCAATCGAACGCATGCGCTCAGAGGGAAATGTGAGCCTCACAGATCCGCGCGTGTCGCAGGTGCAGACATGGATCCTAGGACTGGTCGGGATGGGATTGATTGCAGCCGGCTGCTGGGTGGCGCAGAGCATCGGTACTCTGAGTTCTACCGTTTCCGCCTCGGTACAGCGGCTCGACCAGTACGGCACAACACTGCAGGATCACGAGCAGCGACTCAGGGACCAGGAGCGAAAGCCATGAGCGAGGATTCGCAATACGAGCATGAATTCATGTCCCCGCAAAACGGCTGGCAGCACCGAGGCAATGGTGGCGTGTATGCGCCAATCGATGCCAGCAGCAACAAGTCTCTACCGTGGATCGTATTCAGTTGGTTCTTGAGCGGCGGCTCGATCATCGGGCTGATACTGCTGGCCATCATTCTGCCTTCGTATGTGGATTCCAAGATCGAGGGTAGGGTGGCGAAGGCCGAAGCAATTGCCGAGTTGGCTAGACGCGATGCCAGCATTTCGAAAGACATGGTTGATTTAGATCGAGCGAAGTTGAAAGCGAAAGAGGAATTGAAGCATGAGCGATGAAGAGGAAGAGCGGCGGCGAAGAAATGTCATTCGCATCGCTGCTGAAAGCTCCGTCCTGACAGCCGATCAGCGCGTTTTTCTGCGCGAGGTGGAAGCAGAGATCGGTGCCGGCATAACTCCGAATCCAATTGTGCGCTGGCAGGTACGGCGACTGGTTGGGCGAGTAGCAACAGGGCCGTGAACGTACTCACGCCCGAACTACTGATCCGCCTCATGCCCGCCGCCGGTGGTCGCGCGTCGATCCATGCCGAGCACCTCGAGCGGTCGATGCAGTCGGCCGAGATCAACACGGCGCAACGTCGAGCCGCATTTTTGGCGCAGATCGCGCACGAGTCTGGCAGCCTGCGCTACGTTGAGGAAATTGCGGACGGCAGTGCGTACGAGGGGCGTGTGGACCTTGGAAACACACAGCCGGGTTGGGGCCGGCTCTACAAGGGAAGGGGATTTTTGCAGATTACGGGCCGCACAAACTACCGGCGCTGCGGCGAGGCGCTGAAGCTCGATCTGCTCGCATCACCCGCGCTGTTGTGCACGCCCGAGAATGCGGCCCGTGCGTCGACGTGGTTTTGGCAGTCGCGGCAGTTGAACGAGCTCGCCGACCGCGATCAGTTCGGTCTCGTCACCAAGAGAATAAACGGTGGTTACAACGGACTCGACGATCGACTCCAACACTGGCTGCGATGCCGGAAGATATTTGGACTATGAACGAAGGCGCTCCTCAGAACAAAGTACTGGCTGGCCTGCCAATTGCCGGCGCCGCGGGCTTCCTATGCTGGTTGTCGAAGACTGTATGGGGCTTCGAGATACCAGCAGAGCAGGCGCTATTCATTGTTGGTCTGCTCACCTTCGTTGTTCAGTATTACGTTCGTAACAAAGGGGTGAGCCAGTGACTACCCCTGACATCTTGCTCATCCTCGGTGGCGTCGGCATCCTGCTCACCAACATCGGCGGGCTCGTGATCCAGATCATCACGGCCCTGAAAGTCGCGAAGGTCGAGACTCACACCAACGGCATGCAGCAGCAGTTGATAGCGTCGGCCAAGAAAGAGGGCGCACAGGAAGAGAAGGACAGGAAATGATCTTCCTCGCCCGCTTCTGGCCGGTGTTCGCCGTTGCCGCGCTACTGGGATTGCTCACGTGGTGGGCGCATGTCGCGCTCGATCGTGCCGACCAGCGTGGCTACGATCGTGCTACGGGCGAGATGCAAATATCAATTGCCGCGGCCAACGCCAAGGGCCGATCCGATGAACAGGCAGCGCAGGCGCGCGCCAATGAGGTTGACCGTGAACATCAGAAAGCCATCACTGACCTTGTCGCCAAGTACGCTGCTCGCCCTGTGCCTGCTGTGCGGCTGTGCCCACCAGCAGCCCGTCAAGTTCACCTGCCCTCAGCCCCCGCAGCCGCCAGCGTCGATACTGCTGGCGCCGGAAGAGACGGACTTCCTGGGGCGGTTGCTCCAGATATTGGGCCACAGCTCGAGCAGCTCGTCAGAGTTGCCGACGAGCAAACCGAGCGATTGATTTCCTGCCAGGCATTTATCAATGCGAGGTAGGAACAAGCACAAGAAGCATGCCGTTGCTCACCTATGGCGCCGCGATCATCGAAACAAGATTCGCATCATCTCTGAATGCGGGAACGCGCAAAGTTTCGCCGACGATGTTGTAGTTGACGACAAGGCGCCTCTCTGCAAGCACTGCAAGCGATTATCGGGAGTTGGAAATGTACAGCGTTAAAGGCGGTTTGATCTTCGACGGAACCAGCGAAATCAGGCTGCGGGGCGTATCGCACCACGGGTTCAACGCGCCGATATTGCGGCCTGAGTATCTGTGGGAGATGGGTTGGAAGGAGCAGCTTGCACAGATAAAGTCGCTCGGCTTCAACGCGGTGCGCTGTCCTTTCGTGCCGGATACGCTGAAGACGCCAAAGGGCGCAGATAGCTACCTCGAGCCACGGCTCAATGCGGACCTGAGCGGCAAGACGCCGCTGCAGACCCTCGATATGTGGATGGCAGAAGCAGATCGCATCGGGCTGTACATCCTGCTGGACTTTCACTCAGTCACGCCGAAGACACAGTTTCCTCTCTGGTACTGCAACGACCCGACATTGATTTACAACAAGAAGATATACACAAAAGAGAATTGGATTCGTGACCTTGTGTTCGTTGCAGCTCGATACAAGCATCTGCCGCAGTTCCTCGGCATCGACATCTTCAACGAGCCGCACGGTGACGCGCGTTGGAACGCTGGCGATTTGAACATGCAGAAGCCTTCCAATTACTGGAAAATTGAAGCGCAAATGGCCGCATCCTCAGTGCTCGCGGCGAACCCAAACATCCTGATATTCGTGCAAGGCTGTGTTGCAATGGACGGCAAGTCCAAGCCGGAAGAAGCAAATTGGGGCGAGGACTTTCAGGCGCACGCGTACGACCCGCTTAAGATGCCGAAGGACAATCTTGTTTTGTCCTGCCACACCTACGGACCCGACGTGTACCGAAAGAAGCTGTTCGACGACCCAACGTTCCCGGCCAACCTGCCCGGTCACTGGGATACGTTGTTCGGGCAGTTTCGGACGGTACACGCCGTGGTCCCTGGAGAGTGGGGCGGGTTGTACGGCAACGGGCAGGTGAGTGAGTCGACCAAGAAACCCAGTGGCCCCGAAGACATCGCTTGGCAAAACGCCTTCGTCGACTACATGATTTCGCGGGGAATTCGCAGCAGCTTCTATTGGTCGTACACGCCGAACAGCGGTGATACCGGCGGCGTGCTAGACAACAACCTGCAGGTGCGTGAGGACAAGATGGTCATGCTAAATCGGTTGTGGGCTGCGGCACCGCCGGTCCCAGTCGTTCCGCCCACACCTGGGCCATCGCGTCCTCAGATCATTGTGGCGGACGGCAATATACAGATCATCGGCAAGGGCAGCGTGACCATCACGGTTGGCTGACACTACCCGCGCGCCGCCGGCTATCGCTTGCTGGGGTACGCCATCTTTGCCCGAGGCGGTAGGTAGCCGCGGGCCTTCGCCAGCGCCTTCTGATTCGGCGCCCGCGGCTTCCCATTCTCATCGACGCACGCCGCGACAAACTCATCGAATGCGGCGCTGAGCGCGCGAAGAGCCATGCGGTCGATACCATCATCGCTGCCTTTCATTTCATCGCCTCGGGCCCGAACGGGAATTCACCCTTTGCGCATCCTCAGCCGTTTCCTCCACCACGCTCATCCCCCGATGCCGAGCGCTCAGCCGGCGCGCGTGCATGGCGAAGTCGTGTATGGCGAAGTCGTGTATGGCGCGGGTGAGTCGCGCTCGGTCCTGCGGGCTTGCTGAGCTGCGCAGGGCAATGTCGGCAGCCCACCGGATGCGGCTGGCCAGGGCCTCGGCCTTGTAGGCCGCTCGCTGGTAGGACTCGGCCGTGAGTGGCCGAGTCGAGCGGCGTGTGAATTGGGTGGACATCTCAGGCTACTGGAGTCAGGTACTTCGGGGCCGCGATATATTCCCGATCGCCGACCATGACACCAACGAAAAACTCATTGACCACCCGCGCAATGGTGCCGGTTATCTCCGGCGCCGAACCGTCGCATCCAGCAGGGCCGGTGACCAGGGAGCCAATGCCCCCGAGCCTGGCAATCTCGGCGTCGCACGAGGCTCGGGCTTGGGCCGCTCCGAGCGCTAGCTCTGCTGATACCTGATGTACGCTGCCATCTCGATTCGCGGTCGACGCTTTGCTGCTCATGTCTCTATCTCCCCTCCGGTACTCGCCCCGGCGTAGCGTTGCCGCGATGTGCGGTGGCCTCTCGATGGGTGCAGTATATCTATGCGCACACCGAAAGCAACTATTATTTAGTGCGCAGATGAAATTAGTTGCCCGGCGTCGCATCCAGCAGGCGCTGGACACCGGCTGATGCGCTCCCGTCCCCGAGCCGCTCAAGCCTGGCGATGGCCTCGTGTGGCAGGTACAGGTTGATGGCCCGGCCAGTGCGGCCGGTGCCGGTGCCCTTGGGGCGGCCGCGGGGGCGTTTGGGGGGTTGCTTGCTCATCCAGGGATATTAATCTATGCGCACATGCATGCGCTACTTGGCCCGCCGCGTCGGTATCCGGATCTGAATCGCTCTCCGATATACAGCTACAAGGCATTGATTCAACTGTCCCAGAAATTCCAATTTATGCCCGATTTTCCAACCCCTCGAAAACGCATATCCGTCGTTTAGATTCATAGTCTTGCGCCGCTGGCAGGCAAGTATGGGATGCATAACTGCTACACCTCTGCTGCTGCCGAAATTCTCATGTTTTCCGATTCGTTCCCGAATCCTTCCTTTATCCAGTGTTCCCGATTTTCACCTTGACCCACTCCCCGCG
>Ga0193752_1001134_pt1 | contig 22993 bp, 20 predicted proteins | sample H1c1metaG_FD_144924 | JGI IMG/M metagenome (GOLD analysis project Ga0193752, IMG submission 144924) | Soil microbial communities from a riparian zone of the East river system, Colorado, United States - H1c1 | ecosystem: Environmental > Terrestrial > Soil > Riparian zone | place: USA: East River...
AATACACCTTCGCCACGGTCGAGCACGACGGGTAAAGGATGATAATTATGTGCACCGTAGAGGGCTTCCTGCTCTAAATAATATTTTGTTTTTTCGGAAATCGAAATATTGGTAATCATGGAAAACTAAATTGTAGCGTAAAATAAAGAAATCAGGTTGGGAGGAGATTTCCTTTCATCGATGGTTGAGCAAATCGAGGTGTATGGTAAGTAGTATGCTGATAGGGTGCAATATACAAAATTTTTTATTCCCCTCCTGCGAAGGAGGGGAAGGCGTCGAAGACGACAGGGGTGGTTGTTTTTTGGTAACTGCATATTAATAACCTGCGAAGACCAAAGAACAACCACCCCCTCGCTACGCTCGTTCCCCTCCTTCGCAGGAGGGGAGCTTGTAGCTCTCCCATTGCCCGTCGGGCAATTCACCTTCAAAAATTCCATAAAAACAAGATCCGGTACCTGTCATGGAAGCATAAATAGCACCGGAATTATATAGCCAATTCTTTATTTCCTGCAATTCTGGATGATAATAAAATGCAGGTTCTTCAAAATCATTGCGGATGATCTCTTTCCATGTATCCACAGGCTGAAGAATCGCTTCAGACAGAGCCACAAGTGGCGGCCCCGGTTTTATGAGCCCGAAAGCCTGTGCTGTGCTGATATGAATCTTTGGATTGACGACCAGGAATGAATACCTGCCGAGATCCAATTGCAAAGGCTGCAAAATTTCTCCTCTCCCGGAAGCAAAGACCGGACTGTTAAAAATAAAGAACGGACAATCACTCCCGAGTTGTAAAGCATATCGCGCCAGCGTTTCAGCCGACAAACCAAGCTTATATTTTTCATTAAGTAATTGCAATGTAAAAGCGCTATCGGCCGACCCGCCCCCGAGGCCGGCACCCATTGGAATATATTTATGGAGATGCATTGTAACGGCCGGCAATTGCGGAAAATCCTTTTTTAATAGCTGCCAGGCTTTGACACACAAATTTGTTTCTGTCTCACCGGCGACGGGCAGTCCCGACACAGAAAATGCAAAACTTTTTCCGGCATGGGCCGGAATCACTTCAAGGACATCTGTAATTTGTATGGGATAAAAAACCGTTTCAAGATTGTGATAACCATCGCTTCTTTTTTCAACTATATGAAGGCCGAGGTTGATCTTACAATTTGGAAAGCTGACCACAATTATCGGTTCTTTTTACGACTGTTTATTTCATCGCGGATGGCGATTGCGCGGATATAATCTTCCTGTTCCAGCACTTCATTCAGCAGTGTATTGAGTTCATCTGCAGAAAGTGCTTTAAGATCTTCCTGGCCTGCAGAAATTTCCGAAGAAGCAACAGCTTCTTTAGGTTGCTTTTTCTTATTTGCCGGATCTTCCATCAGAATTCCAGCGCTTTCAAGGATATTGTCGTAGGTATAAACAGGGCAACCGAATCTTACAGCCAGTGCCAGTGCATCAGAGGTGCGCGAGTCTATTTCAACCGTATCGTGCTCGCTGGCGCAGATCAGTTTCGAATAAAAAATACCCTCCTGGAGATCGCAGATGATGATTTCCTGGAGCTCTATATTAAAGGCATTCATGAAGTTTTTCATCAAATCATGGGTGAGCGGGCGACTTGGATGCATTTTTTCCAGCGCCACGGCAATCGCCTGCGCCTCGAATCCTCCGATTACAATCGGTAAACGGCGAAGGCCATTAACTTCACCTAAAACAACGGCATAGGAATGTGTTTGTGTAATACTATGTGACAGCGCGACTATTTCCAGTTCTATTTTCTTCATAACGAAAGCACGAAACTAAGGGATTTTATTTGAAAAACTGGATGATAAAGCTTTGAAAAATTGATAATCCGCTGATGTGTTTTCAGGAAAATGGCTGATTATTGTATTGAGTAACTTGCGCTTACCCAATGCAACAATCAACCACTCGTCTATATCAGCGATTCCTTATTTGCCCTTTAGTTTTTTTACGGCACCGATGATTTTCGGAACCACCTCAAAAGCATCTCCCACGATTCCATAGTCTGCAGATTTGAAAAATGGCGCCTCAGGATCTTTATTTATCACTACAATCGTTTTACTCCTGTTCACACCCGCAAGATGCTGAATTGCCCCGGAAATTCCAATTGCGATATATAAATTTGGCGCGATAGCGATGCCGGTTTGTCCTACATGTTCATTGTGCGGACGCCAGTGACTATCCGCAACAGGGCGGCTGCAAGCCGTTGCCGCTCCGAGTAAATTCGCCAGTTCTTCAACCATTCCCCAGTTTTCTGGTCCTTTCAATCCGCGACCTCCGCTAACAACAATCTCAGCTTCGGTCAGCACTATCTCACCGGTTGCCGCATTTGATTTGGTAACCTTTACTTTTGAAGCCGGAACAGATACAGTTGCAGTAACTACCTCAGCCATACCATCCGTTTCAGTAACGGGGTAGGCGTTAGTATTCAGCGATATGATTTTGATTTCGGTGTCAATTTTTACATGGGCGAAAGCTTTGCCTGAAAAGACAACTTTTTTTACTACAAAGCCAGCTGAAGTGTCCGGTAACGCCGTGGCCCCCGAAACAAGACCGGCTTTAAGCCGCGCAGCTAATCTTGGCGCCACCGCCTTACCGCTGAGATTATTTGGAAATATAACGACTGTCGCGCCGACAGCTTTAACGAGTTGCCCGGAAACATCTGCATACACCTGCGCATCGAGCTGATTGAGTGATGCATCATTAACCTGGTGAACCTTACTGATTCCGTATTTACCCAATGAAGTCAGATCGGTATCAACCGTGCCAAGCACAAATCCTTCAGCCGTTGTTCCCAATTGTTCCGCAAGTTTTGCGCCATAACAAAGAGTCTCCAGGGAAGCTTTCTTCACCTGGCTTTCTGCATGATCTATAAATATTAAAACTGACATATTTTTTTCTTAAGTATTAACTATCGGATGCTGTTTCGCGACCATGAAGAATTGTTTGATCCCGGAATTTTCAGATCACTTTGGCTTCGTCGTGAAGAAGCCTTACAAGTTCTTCTGCATTATCTGCCGGAATCATTTTTACACCTGCCTTGGCCGGTGGCAATTCAAATTTTACTATCTGCGTAAGATGTTCTGTGGCGGCAGGTTCAACAACTTTTAGCGGTTTCGATCTGGCACCCATGATTCCTTTCATATTTGGAATTCTTTGTTCAGCCATTCCTTTCTGACAACTCACTACCAATGGAAGGGACACTTCATTAACCTCGTCACCACCTTCAATCTCACGGGTAACTATAGCCGAATTGCTATTTAGTTCGAATTTTGTCGCGAGACTTACATACGGCAGATCCAGGATCTCAGCGATCATGCCGCCAACGGAGGACCCATTATAATCGATCGTTTCTTTTCCCGTGAAAATAAGATCATAAACTCCCTGTTTCGCAACAGCGGCTATCTGTGAAGCGATATAATAACTATCTCCACTGTCTGTATTTACACGAATCGCTTCATCACCGCCCAGAGCCAAAGCTTTGCGAATAATTGGATCGTTTTCAGCACCTCCCACATTGATAAGGTGTAAAACAGTAGATGGGTCCTTTTCTTTCAACTCTATGGCACGCACAAGAGAATACCATTCATCATATGGATTTAAGATCCACTGCACACCATCCTGAACGAATTTCGTATTGTTATCCCCGAAAGCTATTTTTGCGGTTGTGTCCGGCGTTTTGCTGATGCAAATAAGAATCTTCATTGATAACTTTTTGAATGAATAAACTGGTTGTTTATGCAACTATTATACAAATATAAGAGCATCGGGTTAAGAGGAGAAACTTTTCTCCATATTTAATTGTGAAATGATGGAAAGACTAGAGAAATTAAAGGAATTTTTAAAAGCAAACCCGGAAGATAGCTTTTTGAATCATGCACTTGCGCTGGAGTATCTTAAGTTAAATGATACCGTGGCTGCAAGAAAAACTTTTGAAGAATTGCTTGGCCGGGATCCGGGGTATGTTGGATCATATTATCATCTTGCAAAAATACTTGAATCAGCCGGTGAAACAGATAAGGCAATTGAATGGTATGAAAAGGGGATAGGCGTTGCCAGGAAAGCAGGGGATCTTCATGCATTAAACGAACTCCAGGCCGCACATGATGATCTGAGAGAATAGTTTATTAGTACTAAATGCAAGGAGTAATCATTTGTTACAGAATTTGACACTTTTTTTTTAAAACCCGGACGTTGCAGGTTATCAGTATCGACATCATGTTAGAGCGGTTTATAAATTATATTAATTCTAAGCGTTTGTTTTCTCCCCTTGATACACTGGTTGTGGCCGTAAGTGGGGGGGTAGATTCAGTCGTATTGGTTAATCTGTTCAGACAGACAAATTTTCGATTCGTGATCGCTCATATGAATTTTAACCTTCGGGAAAAGGACAGTGAAAGAGATGAGCTATTTGTCCGTAACCTCGCCGGGGAAGCGGGAGTGCCGGTGTTTGTAAAGAATGTGAATACAATTGAATATGCAACCACCAATAAATTATCTATCCAGGAAACTGCCAGGGTTCTGCGCTACGAATGGTTTGAATTACTCCGTCAGGAACAGGTTAAAGAAAGTTTAGTAGCATCAGATGGGGGATCCGCATTGATAGTTACGGCACATCATCTGGATGACAGCGTTGAAACAATGATGATGAATTTCTTCAGGGGAACCGGGATAACAGGGTTAAGAGGCATACTCCCGGTTCAGGGAAAAATTGTAAGACCATTATTATGTTTTACGAAAGATGAAATCGTTTCCTATGCAAAAAGCCGGGAGCTGAACTGGGTTGAAGATGTCTCCAACCAGCAGGATAAATATACTCGTAATTATTTCAGAAATAACGTAATTCCCATGATACGGAAAACCTATCCCCAGGTAAATCAGAATCTCTATAACAACCTTGCAAGATTCAATGATGCGTTTATTCTTTACCGTGAGACAGTTGATAAAAACATCAAAAAGCTGGTAGTTGTTGTGGGTTCTGAATTACACATCCCCGTGTTGAAGTTGAAAAAGATGCCCGCAAAGGAAACGATCTTGTTCGAAATCATCCAGAACTATGGATTTACTGCCAGTCAGGTTCCGCAGGTAATAAGTCTTATGGATGGTGAGACGGGAAAACAAGTGTTGTCTGAGAAGTTCAGGGTGATCAAAAACAGGAACTGGCTTATTATTGCACCAGTTCAGCAAGAGGATACCGGTTATGTTGTAATTGAGCCGGAAGATGATATGGTGTCATTTGAAAAAGGAACTTTAAAGATCAGGAGGCAGTTTAAAAATACTATCCGGTTCAGGTCCGACAGACCAGATATCCCGGAACAATCTTCACCTGCCATAGCAATGCTGGATGCAAAAAAGATTCAGTTCCCTCTTTTGTTGCGACGCTGGAAAAACGGAGATTATTTTTATCCTCTGGGTATGAAAAAGAAGAAAAAAATAGGGCGGTTCCTGATTGACACAAAGCTGTCCAAAACTGAAAAAGAATCCCTCTGGGTGATTGAATCTGATAAAAAAATCATCTGGCTGGTTGGTATACGCATCGATGACCGCTTTAAAATTACCGAGTCAACTACGGAAGTAATCAGTGTTACCGGCAATTAATTCGATGGATATTGCGATGTCAGAAACTTTTAAAATACATGCTGACCTGATCAATAATACTGTTAACGGCTTGGTAATCACTGAATGCGAAACTTGCGATTATCAAAAACGCCACGCCATACAATGCTCCCCAGATGTGGGCGGAGTGATTCACATTTCCGCCACCTCTTCTGTCGAGATATGAAGAAAGAATAAGAAATAACAAGCCGAATGCGAAGCCTGGGATTCTGACCGGGATAAAGAGTATGCCCATGGGAACCAGGGGATTTAACAGAATGAATGCAAATATCACAGCCGATACGGCTCCTGAAGCACCGAGGCTACGGTAGGAACTATTGTTTTTATTCTGCGTATAGGTTGGAAGCAAACAAAAGAAAAGCGAGGTGATATACATGAGCAGATAAAGCAGTCTACCAAGGTCGCCGAAAAGGCGCATGAAATCTTCCTCTACATATTTACCAAAAATGTAAAGACCATACATATTAAAAGCAAGGTGAATATAGTCTGCATGAAGAAATCCGCTCGTAAAAAAACGATACCACTGTTTTTGACTGGTTACTGCGGGCGGATAAAAAATAAGATCACCCATGATCTTGTCGTTATTCAAAGCAGATATGGATATGAGAACTGTTAGTATGATAATGATCAGGGTAATACTCATGAAAATTGCTGTTGATTCAGCTTCAAATCTAATGATTATGAGTGATGATATTTTTCATTTCTTAAAATTGAGCAGGCGCGGTAAATCTGTTCGGCAAGGATAAGTCTGACCAGCTGATGAGGGAATACCAGTTTTGATAACGACCATGTATAGTTGGCGCGGTTTAAAACTGATTGATCGGTACCATATGCGCCGCCAATCAGAAACACGAGATTACGCACGCTGTCATTGGCTCGTTTTTGCAAAAGGTGAGCAACACCGGGCGAATCAAGCATCGAACCTCTTTCATCCAGAATCACCAGGTAATCATCTTTGGCAAGCATCCCAAATACTATTTCACCTTCTTTTTTTTTGAGATCAGCCTCGCTGAACGTAGCAGCGTTTTTCGGACCGGCGATAATGGTCCATCGGGCCGGAAAATATTTGTTTATACGTTTTGTAAAATCATCTATACCATCCTTTACATAAGGTTCGTGCGCTTTTCCGATTGACCAGCAGTGAATTTTCATGGTGTTAAAAATATAGCATTGCAATAAAAAAAGCATCAATTCATTGATACCAGTATACCTGCTATCTTTAAATTAATGCCTTTACTCTATATTATTATGATATATGTAGACGCCAGGATTGCTGGCGGAATGCACCTACACAGGTTTATTCTTCATATCCTTTTCTTTGTTGTCGAACTCTTCCTGATTTTTATGCTGCTTATCTTCAGTTGATAATTCCGGATAGTTCTTCGCATCACTTTTTTCTTCTTCCGCTCTGATCGAACCTTCCTTTCCCTGTCCTTCTTTAACAGGAAATTTTTTCTTATCTTCTTTTGAAAGTGGGTCAAATGCTGTGTTCATGATTTTCTTTTGTATACCCTCAAAAAAATTGTGCCATTCAAACTTATGGATTTTGCAAATAGTTGCATCTTGAAGAAAAGTTAAATATGAAAAAAATAGCAGGATTGATTGTCTTCGGCCTTGCAACTAATGCAATTGCTATGGCTCAGGATAAGGTGCCGCCACCACCGCCGCCAGTTGCGCCTGAAATAAAAAACATCGCTCCACCAGCTCCACCAGTTCCACGGGCTAAGGTTTCAGTTGTGAGGTTCGATCCGCCTCCAACACCAGTACAGCCTGCAGATGTTAAAGATAAGGTTGCACTATCCGCTCCGTCTGCCCCTTCAGTTCCGCCGGTAAAAGTTTCAGTTGTAATGTTTGATCCGGTTGATCCGCCTTCCGCACCAGTGCAGCCCGCAGATGTTAAACATAAGGCTGCACCACCCGCTCCATCAGCGCCTTCAGTGCCCCCTGTAAAAACGGATCAGCGCAATATACCACCGCCACCGCCTCCCAGACCTGCGGTTGAGAAAGAGATCACGATAAATTAATCGGTGACCACCAATTTTGCACTTTTTGCATTACTCACAATCAAAGCTGCAAATTTTTCATACAGCGGCTCAGGTATATCATGCCCCATACCTTCAATAACCTCCATCCTGGCACCGGGAATGGTTGCTGCAACATCTTTTGCTGCATCTATTGTTACGAGTGGATCTTCTGTGCCATGTATAATAAGTGAAGGAGCCTTTATTGTTCTGAGTTCAGCCGATCTACCCGCATAAAACGCGGCTAAAGATGCAGCACCCTGCCTCACCAATCCATTGGGATGGAACGACCTCTTCATATTTGATCTGATCAGTTTGGTTGCTTTCGCTTCACTGACCGGATATTTATCTCCCGCCAGGATCTTCATACTCTGCAATTCTCTATATAGATATGTAGCCGTATCATCAGCAGCCCCGGCCGGCGGAATTTTGCTAAAGACTTCGGGCCTGGCGACCAGTGGAAATATTGCCTTGCCTCCACCGGCCATGATACTTGTCAGAGACAAAACATGTTCAGGATAATAATAGGCAACCCGCTGAGCGATCATACCACCCATCGAAGCACCAACAATATGAGCTTTCTTTATTCCCAAAGCGTCCAGTAATGCTACAGCATCCTTTGCCATATCATCCAGCGAATAGGGAAGAGGTGGCTTTTGCTTCGTTTCCAGCGCTTTTGTAATCGCCGTCCAATCAGGCAGACCGGCATTATCAAATTTTGTTGATAATCCGATATCACGATTGTCAAAAACAATTACCCGGTAACCATTTTTGACCAGCTTATCGCATAACTGTACCGGCCACATGGTGAGTTGCGCGTTTGTGCCTGAAATCATTAATATTACTTCCTTATTTTTCGTCCCATAACTGTGATAGGCTATCCTGATACCATTTACCTGGGCAATACCTGGCTGTGCATTGCTTAAACCCGCTCCGGCAAAGAATAGCAGAGTGATCGAAATTATTTTAAACAGACCTGTTTTAATTTTCATATTATATTTTAGTTAAGATCATGCCGGAAATGGTAAGATAACATCCATATCAAATCCATCAACCTGTCCAGTAAATCATTCCATCAATCTGATATTACACATCACAGTGCATCACGGGGGTATAAAAAATTATTCATAGATTGCCCCGACGATTCATACATATTGGAAAAATAGCTACTACATGCAGGTAATTTTTGGCATTATTTATCATTTCATCGGAGGTTTTGCATCCGGAAGTTTTTACATTCCCTATAAGAAAGTTAAGGGTTGGTCCTGGGAAAGTTACTGGATTGTTGGCGGATTGTTTTCGTGGCTGATAGTGCCACCACTTGCCGCATATCTCACGATCCCCGGTTTTGCAGAAATTATCAGGCAAACCGACAACAGCATCATCGGCCTGACGTACCTTTTCGGAGTGTTATGGGGCATTGGAGGACTCACCTACGGACTTGGCGTGAGGTACCTCGGCGTATCACTTGGCTCTAGTATTATATTGGGGTTATGTATGGTTTTCGGAGCTATCATTCCTTCTGTATATTATAACTTCTTTCCGGCAGAAGGCAAGGATACATTCACGATGCTTTTAAATTCTAACTGGGGTGCTACAGTTCTTACAGGTCTTGCGATTTGTGTATTGGGAATAATAATATGTGGAAAGGCCGGCATAATGAAGGAAAGGCAAACTGTAGAGAAAGCTGGGGCGGTGGATCCACATGGTGTGGCGGTGAAAACAGAGTATAAATTTGGATTGGGAATGTTAGTTTCAATTATATCCGGTGTTCTGAGTGCCTGTTTTAATTTTGGACTGGAAGCCGGAAAATCAATGGCCAATGTTGCTAATGAAGTTTGGAAAACAGCAAATCCCGGCGAGGGAGAATTTTTGTTCCAGAATAACGTGGTTTATGTTGTGATTCTGTGGGGAGGATTAACCATGAATTTTGTCTGGTGCATGATCCTGAACGCCAGGAATAAAAGTTTTCATGATTATGCCAACAAAAGAACACCACTCTTATCCAATTATCTTTTCTCTGCTCTTGCCGGTGTCACCTGGTTTCTGCAGTTCTTCTTTTATGGTATGGGTGAAAGTAAAATGGGTAATGGCGCCAGTTCCTGGATATTGCACATGGCATTTATTATCCTGGTCGCAAATGCGTGGGGATTAATTTTAAGGGAATGGAAAGGGGTGAACAGAAAAACTACCGCAACCATTATTATCGGTATTTTGACAATCATTATATCAGTGCTTGTGGTTGGTTATGGAAATTCAATGAAATAGTTTTACAAAAAATATCAGTTAATCTAAAAGTTTTTTATGTCTCTTACAGTTTCTAAGTTCAGGCATGTAAGTTATTTGTGGGATGAGCAAAAGGCCGAAGAATTAAAGGACGATCAGGTCGCACTGCTTATTTACCGTTCGAATTTGCTGGGTGCAGATCTTCGCCTTACAAACTATGGTGGCGGAAACACTTCTTATAAAGGACCGGCAAAAAATCCATTGACGGGCGAAACGACAGATGTTATGTGGGTAAAGGGTTCTGGTGGCGATCTGGGCACATTGAAAAAAAGCGGATTGGCTGCTTTATACATGGATCGTCTGTTAAGTCTGAAGAACATCTATCGTGGTAAGAAACATGAAGATGAGATGGTGGAGCTTTTTAATCACTGCATTTACGATCTTGATTCACGTGCGCCTTCTATTGATACTGCATTGCATGGTTTTCTGCCATTCAGTCATATCGATCATTTACATCCTGATGCGGCCATTGCAATAGCTGCTGCGAAAGATGGTAAGCAGATCACACAGCAACTGTTTAGCGGCAGGATTGGCTGGGTTGAATGGCAACGTCCCGGTTTTGATCTTGGCCTTCAGCTAAAACAATGTCTGGACGAAAATCCGGGCATCCGCGGAATAATGCTTGGCTCACATGGCCTGTTTACCTGGGGTGATACAGCCTATGAAAGTTATATCAATACCCTGGAAGTAATAGAAAGATGTGCAGAATATATAGAAGAAAAAACGGCCAGGAAAGGAAATGTGTTCGGGGGGTCAAAAATTGAATCACTGCCAAAAGAAGAGCGGTTAAAGAAAGTTTCACAGCTGGCGCCGGTGTTACGCGGACTTGCTTCCTCGCACACCAGGATGATCGGACATTTTACAGATGATGAGAAGGTAATGCAATTTATTAATTCAAATGATCTTGCAAGATTGGCGCCGATGGGAACAAGTTGTCCGGACCACTTCCTGCGTACCAAGATCAGTCCGCTCGTCCTGGACCTCCTGCCAAACGAAGAACTTTCAGACACCGATTCAGTCTATAAAAAACTTGCAGGTCAGTTTGAAAATTACAGGCATGATTACGAATCATATTATAATAGTTGCAAACACAGTAATAGTCCCGCAATCCGTGATCCTAATCCTGTAGTAATTTTGTATCCGGGTGTTGGTATGTTCACTTTTGCAAAAGATAAACAAACTGCAAGGGTCGCAGCAGAGTTTTATGCAAATGCCATCAATGTAATGCGGGGGGCGGAAGCAATTTCTACCTATACTTCACTGCCGCGCCAGGAGGCATTTGATATCGAATACTGGTTATTGGAAGAAGCAAAGTTGCAAAGAATGCCGAAGCCTAAAGCCTTGAGTGGCCGTGTAGCATTGGTTACCGGTAGCGCTGGTGGGATAGGAAAAGCTATTGCTAAAAAATTTGCTGATGAAGGCGCATGTGTGATCATTAACGATAACGATGCTGACAGGCTCGATAAAGCGAAAACGGAATTTTCGAAGCAATATTCAAAGGATGTTTTCGCGGTTAGTGTACTAGATGTAACCAGTGCTGCCACGATCAAAAATGCATATGATGTTGCGGCTATAAATTTTGGCGGTGTGGATATAGTTGTGAATTGTGCCGGTCTTAGTATCTCCAAGCCGCTGGGTGAGCATACAGAAGCTGATTGGGATCTGTTGTTTGATGTTTTAGTGAAAGGACAGTTTTTGATCACACAGGCGGGGGTAGAGATCATGAAAAAACAAAAACTGGGAGGCGATGTGCTGAACATCGTTAGTAAAAATGCTCTGGTATCAGGTCCTAACAATGCGGGTTATGGCTCAGCAAAAGCTGCACAATTGCATCTGAGCAGACTGAATGCTGCAGAACTTGGAAAAGATCGCATACGGGTCAACGTTGTGAATCCTGATGCTGTTATTTCAGACAGCAAGATCTGGGAAGGTGCCTGGGCAGAAGGCAGGGCAAAAGCTTATGGTGTACCGGTGAGCCAACTACCAGAATATTATGCCGGCAGGACTTTACTAAATGAGATCATTCTTCCGGAAGACATAGCTAATGCATGTTTTGCTTTTATTGGCGGGCTGTTAAGTAAATCGACCGGAAATGTATTAAATGTAGATGGCGGCGTCGCCATGGCTTTTGTACGCTAAAAGCTCCCCTCCTGCGAAGGAGGGGAAATGCCGAAGGCATGGGGTGGTTGTTTTTTGGTAATTGCACACTAAAACAGGATGCGAGAAGAACAACCACCCACCCACGCTAAAGCTACGGTGGCCAAAGCCCGCTCGCTACGCTCACCGCCCTCCTTCGCAGGAGGGCAATAAAAAAAACATTATGCGCTTAGACAAACATAGTATCGATAACCACAACGATGACTTACAAAAAAATCATCAACGCAAATTCAAAGCCCTGATTGACGAGATACCACAGGCAAAACCAATACTTCAAAAGCTGATTGACTTCCAGGTCGCAATCCCAAGCTGGGCCTTAGGTACCGGTGGGACCCGTTTTGCCAGATTTTCCGGCGGAGGTGAACCAAGAAATCTCGAGGAAAAAATGGAAGACATTGGTGTACTTCATTCTCTTAACAAAAGCAGTGGCGCCATCTCTCTGCATATCCCATGGGATATCCCGGAAAATGTTCCTTCAATACGCAGCCTTGCGGCACAACTGGGACTTCAGTTTGATGCAATGAATTCCAACACCTTCCAGGATCAGAAGGATCAACGATACAGCTACAAGTTTGGTTCTTTACAGCATGTTGACAAAAAAGTACGCACACAGGCGGTTCAACACAACATTGATGTGATCCGGCATGGCGTAGACCTTGACTCAAAATCACTGACTGTCTGGCTTAGTGACGGCTCCTGTTTTCCCGGACAACTGAATTTTAGAAAAGCTTTTCAAAATACTCTCGAGGGACTAACAGATATTTATGCAGCCCTGCCTGATGATTGGAAAATGTTTGTTGAATACAAAGCTTTCGAGCCTAATTTTTATTCAACGACGGTAGGCGACTGGGGACAATCTCTGTTGTATGCAAGCAAACTCGGTCCAAAAGCCTATACACTTGTCGACCTGGGACATCATCTTCCCAATGCCAATATAGAACAGATCGTTTCCTTACTATTAATGGAGAAAAAACTCGGTGGGTTTCATTTTAATGATTCAAAATATGGTGATGATGATCTTACTGTCGGTAGCATCAAACCATACCAATTGTTTTTAATTTTTAATGAACTTGTTGATGGCATGGATTCCCAGGGGATGAATCATAATTCGGACCTGGGATGGATGATCGATGCTTCGCACAACGTAAAAGATCCATTGGAAGATCTTCTTCAATCAGTTGAAGCAATCATGATCAGCTATGCTCAGGCGCTGATAGTAGACCGAAAAAAATTAAACGAGGTACAACAGTCAAATGATGTTGTACTGGCACAGGAAATATTGCAGGATGCTTTTCGGACAGATCTGCGTCCGTTGATCGCTGAAGCCCGTTTACAGGCAGGAGGTGCACTGGATCCGCTCAAATTATACAGGAACAGTAAAGTGAGGGAGAACCTGATCCGTGAACGGGGATTAAAAACTGTTGCAACCGGGTTATGATTAAAACCCGGCAATGTTGCGGAAAACATAATACATGTCATTGTCTTTTTGATATTTGCCGTTTTATTACAAATGAATCTTGCCATAAATTGTTGGAACACTTATGAGCGCCGGAAAAGTTGCTGCCATATTTGATGTAGGTAAAACAAACAAAAAGTTGTTGCTGTTTGACGAACATTATGGTCTTGTTTATGAAAAAAGTATGCAGTTGCCTGAGACCGTTGATGAGGACGGATTTAACTGCGAAGACATTCATGCCCTCACTGACTGGGTGATCTCCGGATTCGAACAGCTGTCTGCACTATCCGGTTATCAGGTCGCAGCTCTGAACTTTTCGGCATATGGCGCAAGCTTTGTACACATAAACAGATCCGGAGAACCATGCACTCCGTTATACAATTATCTTAAGCCTTATCCTTCCCATTTACAACAACAATTTTATAACCGGTACGGCGGTGAAGAAACTTTTTCAAGAAGCACGGCATCTCCGATTCTCGGAAGTCTTAATTCGGGTATGCAGCTCTATCGTCTTAAATATGAACAGCCGGATGTATTTTCCGCTGTCAGCTATTCACTTCATCTTCCACAGTACCTGAGTTATATTCTTTCAGATAAACATGCGACTGATATAACAAGCCTGGGTTGTCATACAGGCCTTTGGAACTTTGAAACTAATAGCTATCACTACTGGGTAGCCGAAGAGGAAGTTGAAACAAAGCTAGCGCCGTTAATGAAAGGTAATGCACTCATTAATGATCCGGCTTCACGTCGCCAGCTACCAACAGGAGTCGGACTTCATGATAGTTCAGCTGCATTGATACCATATCTTCGACAGTTCCAATCACCCTTTATTCTTATATCAACCGGTACCTGGTGTATCAGTATGAATCCGTTCAACGATAAGCCTCTTACAAAGGAAGAACTTTCTAGCGATTGTTTATGTTACCTGAGCTATACGGGTGATCAGGTTAAAAGTTCCAGGCTTTTTGCCGGCTTTGAACATGAAACACAATTAAAACGGATTAACAATTTCTTTCAAAAGGAAGAAAAATCCGATTCGGCTGTACATTATAGTGAGACGATAGCCAGCTCTATACCCCCTGACAATTACAATGGCAATGGGTTGAACACAATCTCCATTCAGGATTCAATTTTTGAAACGAGGGAGCTCAACGATTTTCCCGACTTTGAAAATGCCTATCACCAGCTAATTGCGGATATTATTACAAAACAGAAATTTTCAACCGGCCTCGTGATGACAAACGATGTTAAATATATTTTCGTTGATGGGGGATTCAGTAAAAATGAAGTGTTTATGAATCTTTTGGCTAAGGCATTTCCCGGCCATATCGTTGGTGCTGCTACCGTGGCTCAGTCTACCGGGCTTGGAGCTGCGCTCGCGATACATAAACACTGGAATGCAAAGCAAGTTCCTGAAGATCTGATTAAAGTTAAAATATACAAGTCATAATTTTCCATCTATAAATTTAGATCATATCTAATACTGACAGCTATGAAAAAATTGATACTGTTTTTTGTTTTTGTAAATCTGATGACCGTGTTGGTATATTCACAGACCTCTCTGAGAAATTTACAGTTAGAAAATTTAAAAAGCCCCATTGGGATTGATATCCGCAAGCCTTCCTTTAGCTGGCAATTGACAGGGCAGGAACGTAATATATTGCAAACAGCTTTTGAAATAAGGGTCGGAACAAACATGGCTACCTTATCGAAAGGAAAAAATATTGTTTGGAATAGCGGAAAAGTCACCACGGATGAATCATTGCATAACCTGTATGCCGGTCCCGAATTGGAATCAGCTAAAAAATATTTCTGGCAGGTTCGCGTCTGGGACAATAAAGGCAAAACAAGTGCCTGGAGCGAAGTGGCTCACTGGCAAATGGGATTATTGAATGAATCAGACTGGCAGGCAAAATGGATCAGCATTGGTTTCCAGGAAGACTCAGTAGCAAGACCTGGTCAGTTAATGAGGAAAGAATTCAATACAACAAAAAAAATACAGTCGGCTACGGCTTTTATAACTTCTCATGGTATGTACGAAGCTTTTATTAACGGCAAACGCGTGGGAGATTATTATTTAACCCCGGGATGGACCAGTTACAATAAACGACTGCAATACCAGGCCTATGATGTAACACCTCTTTTAGCTACCGGTAAGAATGCAATTGGTGCATCACTTGCGAGCGGCTGGTATCGTACCCCACTTGCCTGGGAAGCCAATTTGAATTTGTATGGAAAAGAGCTTGCATTGCTTGCTCAGATAAGGATAGTTTATGAAGACGGCACTGTAGAAATAATCGGTACCGACGATACCTGGAAATCGTCTACAGGGGCAGTTGTCAGTTCGGAACTATATGATGGTGAATACTACGATGCAAATCTTGAAAAAACCGGGTGGACAGGAGTTTCGTATGATGACAAAGGATGGTTGCCTGTTAAGGTAAAGGACTATCCAAAAAATATTTTACTGGCTACCTATAATGAACCCGTAAAAAAACATGAGAAGTTTAAAGCCATCAAAGTAATTACAACACCTAAAGGCGAAAAGGTAATTGACTTTGGTCAGAATCTTGTTGGACTTGTAGAGGTTACTTCCAGCGGAGCTAAAGGCGATAGTATAAAAGTATATCATTCAGAAATCCTGGACAAGGCAGGTAATTTTTACACGGAAAATCTTCGTGGGGCAAAACAATTAAATACATACGTACTAAAAGGAGATGGAGTAGAAAAATTTGAACCTCATTTTACTTTTCAGGGATTCAGGTATATAAAAATAGAGGGCCTGAAGGGCGAATTAAAACCTGAAAATTTTACTGCTGTTGCCATGTATTCAGACATGAAGCCAACCGGAAATTTTAAAACTTCAAGTCAATTAATCAACCAGTTGCAGCATAATATTCAGTGGGGACAAAAAGGAAACTTCCTCGATGTTCCAACGGATTGCCCGCAGCGTGATGAGCGGCTTGGGTGGACAGGTGATGCACAGGCTTTCGCCCGCACCGCGACTTACAATATGAACGTGTATAATTTTTTTAGTAAATGGTTAAAAGATCTTGCAGCCGATCAGACGGACAAAGGAAGTGTGCCGCATGTAATACCGAATGTACTTGGAAAAGATGCAAATGGCTCGGCTGGATGGGCAGATGCTGCGACAATCATTCCCTGGACAATGTACACCGCCTATGGTGATAAACGAATACTTGAACAACAGTATGCAAGTATGAAAGCCTGGGTAGGATTTATGGAGGCCAACAGTACCAACAACCTCTGGAATAAAGGATTTCACTTTGGAGATTGGTTGTTTTATCGTCCTGATGATGACAATAGTGGTGTAGGTGCTATCACAGATAAGTATATGATTGCACAGTGTTTTTATTCCAATTCAGTGCAGATAATGATCAATGCGGCTAAGGTGCTTAATAAACCGGATGATGTTAAAAAATACCAGCAGTTGTTGAATGATGTTAAAAACGCATACATCAAAGAGTATCTGACTTCGTCTGGCAGACTGGTTTCGAGCACACAAACTGCTTATGTACTGGCACTCAACTTCGATATGTTACCTGATTCGCTGCGAAAACAAGCTGCTCAAAGACTCGCGGATAATATAAAAACATATAATAATCATCTTACTACCGGATTTTTAGGCACCCCTTATCTGTGTCATGTTTTGTCGCGATTCGGTTATACGGATATTGCGTTTAAATTATTAATGCAGGAAACTTATCCATCCTGGTTATATCCGGTTAAACAGGGTGCTACAACTATATGGGAAAGATGGGATGGTCAAAAACCTGACGGCAGTTTCCAGACTCCAGGTATGAATTCGTTCAACCATTATGCTTATGGTGCGATTGGCGACTGGATGTATCGGGTTATAGCCGGAATGGATACTTATGACTCGATGCCGGGTTATAAAAAAATTTCTATTAAGCCACATATAGGAGGAGGACTAACTGATGTTGCTGCAGACTATGAAACCAACTATGGTAAGCTTAGTTCGCGCTGGCAAATTATTAATGGCAAGTTTGCGATGGCCGTTGAGATCCCTGCCAATACAACAGCGAAAATTTATATTCCTGCATCGGGTGTCGAGTCTGTAACCGAAGGCGGCAAAACATTAAATGCAGTAAGCGATTTGAAGATATCGGGTAAAGATGGTGATTATGTAATTGTAAATGTTGGGTCAGGAATTTATAATTTTAAGGTGAATTAAATAACAGTTGCCCTCCTGCGAAGGAGGGCGGCGAGCGAAGCGAGCGGGTGGTTGTTCTTTGGCCTTCGAAAGTAATCATTATGCTGTTACCAAAGAACACCCCCCCACGCCTCTGGCACTTTCCCCCCGCCACGGCGGGCAGGCTCTTCGCAGGAGGGGAGTAATATTATACCATGAAATACAAAGCCACACTAGAATTCAAAGCGTCTGCTATTTTAGGAGAGGGTCCTGTTTGGGATGACGTCCTTGAGAAACTGTATTGGATAGATATCAAAAAGCAAGAGGTATATCGATATGACCCGGTTACAAAAAAAATTGAAACCTGGCAATTGGATCAGATGGTGGGATGCATTATTCTCACCAATAACGATTTTATCATCTGTGCACTCCAGGATAGGTTGATTGAATTGGACACCATTACGGGTAAAACAAAGAATTTCGCGCCGATTGAGAAAGACTTGCCGGATAATCGTTCCAATGATGGTAAAGCTGATGCAGCGGGACGCCTCTGGATCGGTACGCTTAACTTACCGGGAGAAAATGGTAAAGCTGGTCTATACCGCGTTGATAACAATGGCACCGTTTTGAAACAACTTGATAAACTCGGTATGTCTAACGGTCTTGGCTGGTCGCCTGATAATACAAAGATGTACCTGATCGATACACCGGAACGACATGTAATGCAGTTCGATTTTGGGTTAACGGATGGGTCGCTGACAAATAGAAAAATCATTTTAAAATTTAGCGAAAAAGATGGATCCCCTGACGGCATGTGTGTTGACGCTGAAGGAATGTTGTGGATCGCATTTTATGGTGGTAAAAGAGTCGGGCGGTTCAATCCTGCAAACGGCCAATTGATTGCTGAAGTCGAAGTACCTGCCGAAAATGTCACCTGCTGTACCTTCGGAGGCGTGGATTTGGACATCTTATATATCACTACAGCCGGCCAGCGTGTTAATGAAGAAGGACTCAAAAAATATCCTGATAGCGGTAGTTTGTTTTCGGTAAAAACTGATGTAAAAGGTTTGAAATGCAATAGGTTTTAAACTCCCCTCCGGCGGGCGGGCTCTTCGCTGGAGGGCAGCTTAGCTGCCCATCGCAATCACATTCGTCAACTTACCAATGCCTTCAATTGCAATGCTTACTTCGTCACCCACAGCCAACGTAAAACTATCAGGCGGAACAATCCCGGTGCCGGTCATCAGTAAAACGCCCTGTGGAAACTTAAACTCGCGGAACAAATATTCAACCAGTTCCGTATGTTTTCTTTTCATTCTATCGAGCGCAATTTTTCCGCTAAACACCGTTTGCCCCTTACGTACTATGTCCAGTTCAATAACGGAAGATGGTGATATTGGCTGTTCGGGTACATAGATACAAGGACCCAGCGCTGCACATCTTTCATACATTTTAGCTTGCGGAAGATAAAGTGGATTCTCGCCTTCAATACTCCGGCTGCTCATATCGTTTCCAACCGTGTACCCGTTTATCTTTCCGTGAGAGTTAATCAGCAATGTGAGTTCGGGCTCAGGAACATTCCAGGTTGAATCTTTGCGGATATTAACGGGTTCGTTGTGCGCGGAAATACGATGAGGCAAAGACTTAAAAAAAAGTTCCGGCCGGTCAGCTTCGTAAACCTGTTGATAACAATCTGAGGCGCCACTGGCCTTTGATTCTTCCATACGTGCATCCCTGCTGCGCAGATAGGTTACTCCGGCAGCCCAAAGCTCCTGCGAACCAACGGGAGCCTGAAGATGATTAACGATAGCCTCTTTTAATTTTTCAGATGCGACCGGTTCTGCTTTCTCAGTTATTCCCAAAAGGTATTGGTAAAGATTTTCATGATTAATGATGTCGTTCCAATCCTGCTCAATCCGGTATCCATTGTTATTGAAAACAATAAAATTTCCTTTTGCTGTTTTATATAAATGCATTGGTTGTGTAGGGTAGACGTCTTCGTCCGCCCATAAAATTTGTGCGCTGAAAAAAATACCGAAGCGATATCAGTAGCTAAGAGAAATCACTTGCTTTGCGGCATTTAGTCTGCGCGATTAAAATTATTGTTTCTGTATTAGTAAAGTAAATTTTACGAATTAAAGTCTGTAAACTTGAAATCTATAAATAAAAATCTCAAAAATTTAAATCCCCTGTTATTACTTCACGTCACTAAGCTTTACTCCAAGAAGCTTCAACGCCAATGCTTCCAGTTTCGCATACTCACCCTCGAAATGAAAGGTTGATTGTTTATAAACCTGAGATTCGCCCGGCTTCAGCTCCTTTGCTGCTGATGAAGATTCAATTTCATAAAATGGACCCATCTGGGTTCCATCTGCGAGTTTTCCATCATTATAAGCATTGACGGCGTCTCCTCTGTAAGGCTGTTTCTGATGTTCCCACTTGGAGTTTACATAAGAGCCTGATTTATCTACTGAAAACAATATTACGGTCAGAACATTTCTTTTAAAATCGAAACTGCCTGCAACAGGTTTAGCAATCACAGGAGAAATGCCCACCTTGCTCCTGAACTTGCCATCGCAGTTCAATACGAGATAATCGTCTTTTATATTCAGGCGATCCGGAGGTATCTTTCCAAAATAATCCTGGGTAATCAGATCTGCTGCATTTTTACGGGATTCAAAAGGGATGATCACTTTAGTTTCATCAGAAGGAGTCAGCATTGCCAGCAACCATATTGATAATAATCCTGATTCTTTTTTCCAGCCAATTGTTCCTGCGTTTTTAATCGAATTCTCCGTTTCATAGGCAACAGTTGACAAAGAAGGATCGATCGAAGTTTTTAGCCTGTTCGAAATAGAGTCTTTAACCAGCAGGCGGATACTTCTGCGTATTTCAAGGTTAAAGTTCGTGCCGGAATAATTCGTGACGCTTGCTGTTTTAGTAAATATTGCAGACTGATTATCTGAGTGATCTACATCATAGGCAACAGTATCGATGATTGCCGGTACCTGCCAGTTTGAAAAACTGAAAGAATCTTTGCCTTTGAAATATATGGAATACTGTCCGCCTTCGGGCCCGAGCCAGAAACGTTCTTCACCACCAACGGGATTGAATTGCTTTTTTTTCTGCGGGGCTGCAATAAGATCGTAATTAAGCCATCCATAACTGGTACCACTGTCACCCCTGGCCGAAGATGTCATTACACGGCCCTGATAATCTGCAGACAGCAGAATTTTGGAAGAACCCTCCTCATTTTGAAGTTCAATGACTTTCGCGGTATTTTTTTTTAAAAATTCCGCATCATAGGCATAGCTGCCTTTAGGTGCCATGGTTTTAAGATTTGCATTTTTAGATGCAGTCTGATCATCCGGATCCTTCGCCGGTTCATCAGTGCAGGCCAGGAATAAAGAAATTACGGGAATAACAAGAAATCGTGTGTTCATATGGATCGTTTGCATCTGTACGTATTATAAAAGAAATATCCAGTTCTAAAGTGATATACCTCTTTTCCATGGTATAAAATCATCATGGCCGGCTGCTACTGCTTTTGCAGATACGGTCCCGCTGGCAACATCTATAACGTACTGCAGTATGCGCGCCCCGGCTTCTTCAATTGATTCGTTGCCTGCAATAATCTCACCTGTATCAATGTCTATGATATCATTCATTTTTTTATACAGCAAGGTATTGGTAGACACTTTCAAAACCGGGGTTATAGGGTTTCCGGTTGGCGTACCCAGACCCGTGGTAAATAAAACGATGTTCGCTCCCGACCCTACTTCGGCTGTGGTAGATTCAATATCTCCGCCCGGAGTGCACAACAACGTTAGACCAGGCTTGTTTACTTTTTCCGGATAATCCAGCACAGCTACCACCGGAGAGCTACCACCTTTTTTTGCTGCGCCTGCACTTTTGATTGCATCAGTAATCAGTCCGTCTTTTATGTTCCCGGGCGAAGGATTGGCGTAAAAGCCAGACCCCACCGCCGTTGCCCGCTCGTTATATGTTTTCATCAGCTGCATAAATCTTTCAGCGATATCAGGTGTAACACATCGATCACTTAACTCCTGTTCAACGCCACACAGCTCTGGAAATTCAGACAATATTACAGATCCGCCCAAAGCTACCAGCAAATCTGAAGTATAACCTATTGCGGGATTTGCTGAAATTCCCGAAAAACCATCAGATCCGCCACATTCAAGCCCAATGCACAACTTGCTCAATGGCGCAGGTTTGCGAACAGATTTATTGGCAATGATCAATCCTTCGAAAGTCTGGCTGATAGCCTGCTGCAGCATCTTTTTTTCATTGCCGATCTGTTGCTGTTCGAGAATATACATGGGTTTGGAAAAAGCCGGGTCTCTTAAGGCAATCTCTTCCTGCAGAATGCTTATCTGTGCATTCTGGCAGCCCAGACTTAAAATTGTGGCACCTGCAACATTAGAATGCGTTATATACCCTGCGAGTAAACCGCATAATGTACGTGCATCCTGTCGTGTTCCGCCGCATCCAAGAGTATGATTAAGAAACTTTATACCATCGATGTTCGGAAAGATCTTTTGCTGACGCGGTGCTTCCTCTTCAAATAAAATTTCTGATCCGGAATTTGAAGACGGTATGTTGCTAAAGCCATCGGCGCCGTTACCTGAACTGTGTTTTTGAATCAGTTTTTCAACATAGGCTTCATATGGAGACTTGGCAGGAGCATAACCAAGTGCTTTCGAAAAAGCTTCCTGCATTACATCGACATTTTTGTTCTCACAAAAAACCAAAGGAATAACAAGCCAATAATTCGCTGTTCCCACTGATCCATCGGCGCGGTGATGCCCCATGAATGTTTTATCCCTCCAGCCGGTTGTATCCGGAACATGCCAGGTGGTCTTTCTTTCTTTCAATTTGAATGAATCAGATGCATGCCTGATATTTTCTGTCGTGATAAGACTTCCGACCGGAATATCTACAACGGCTTTGCCCACCAGAACTCCAAACATGATGATTTCATCATCTGGTTTAAACGTTTTCAATGCAAACTTATGTTTACCAGGTATACTATCGACCAACACAACGTCCTGATCTCCGCATCTAAGCTTTGATCCTTTTGTCAGATCGGTCAACGCAACTTCCAGGTTATCGCCCGGATGTATTTTTAATGATTTTCTTTGCATGAATTGAAAATGATTGAAGATTTAATATGCTGCAAAATAATAAATACTGCACGAATGAATATGATTAAGTCAGCCTATGAAAACTTGTTTTAAT
>Ga0193752_1001135_pt1 | contig 22986 bp, 22 predicted proteins | sample H1c1metaG_FD_144924 | JGI IMG/M metagenome (GOLD analysis project Ga0193752, IMG submission 144924) | Soil microbial communities from a riparian zone of the East river system, Colorado, United States - H1c1 | ecosystem: Environmental > Terrestrial > Soil > Riparian zone | place: USA: East River...
GGGTACCGGCAACGACATCGTCGGGCGTTTGCTCACCGATCGTCTGACGCGGATGTGGGGCCAGCAAGTCATCGTCGACAACCGGGTGGGCGCCTCCGGCACGATCGGCGCGGCGTATGTCGCGAAGGCGACGCCCGACGGGTATACGCTGCTTCATTGCAATATCGCCCCGAATGCCATTTCGCCGTCGATGTACGCGAAGATGCCCTACGAGCACAGCGATTTCGCGCCGATCACCCGCATTGGTATGACGCCCAACATCATTACCGTGCACCCGTCGGTTCCCTTCAAATCGATCAAGGATTTGGCTGCACATGCGAAGTCCAACCCGGGCAAGATGAGTTATTCAGCCGGGCTGGTGGGTACCTCCCCGCATTTGGCGATGGAGTGGCTCAAACAGCGGATGAAGTTCGACATCGTGCACATTCCCTATAAGAATGCGTCACAGGGGACGACTGACGTTATTGCGGGTCAGCTTCCGGTCAACATCACGAATTTTCCGTTCGTCGTACCCTTTGTTCTGGACAGCCGCTTGCGCGGGCTCGCGGTGACCAGCCTACAGCGTCAATCGCTGCTCCCCAATGTACCGACGGCGCACGAATCGGGCGTACCCGATTTCGAGGTCAATTCCTGGTACGGCGTTTGCGCGCCGGCGGGCGTACCCGCGGCGTTGCTCGATAAGCTGAATACCGATATCACCGCGGTGTTGCGCATGCCTGAAATCGCGCAGCGCTTGAACGAGCTGGTGATACCGCCCTCGCCGACTAGCCGCGAGGAGTTCGATCGCTTCATGCGTGCGGAGATCGCGCGTTGGGCGCAAGTGATCAAGGACGCGAAAATTCCCAAACTGTAATGGTTTGGCCGCTCGCAGACTTATCGTAAGTATTTGTTTTTAAACAATATTTTATGCTCACTTTTGTGCTGAAGCGCCGACCTTGAAACTGGCCTTGTCCTGCTCGTCCAGTTGCTTGATCAGGCCGGTCTCCCACGCCAGATATTGCTTCATCGCTTCGCGATTGCCCAAGTGGCGGTCATGCACAAAAAACAAATAGTCGATGCATTCGGCATCGGGCGGTACGCCGGGTGATGCTTCCAGTGGGTAGCCCGCGCTGGTCCATGTCGTGAGTCCGCCTTCGAGCAGCTTCACATCCTTGACGCCCGCTTCGGCGAGATCAATCGCAGCGGCCTGCGCGACTGCGCTGTCGCGCGTGATCAGCACCACGTTCGTAGCAACGCCGGCATCCTTGACGATGCGCGAGCGTATGCTCCAGCGGCTGCCGGGCACATGCTGCTGGCGGTAATTCATGCTGGGGCCGAGATAGAACGCGCTGACGCTGCCTGCGTCGAGTGCCTGTTTCAGTTCTTGCGCGGAAATTTTTGCCATAGCAGGGAGCGTAGTCTTCGCGGGCGCGAACAATTTTAAACCGCTATTCACGCCGCCTTCCAGCACATAAACGTCGCAGCCCAATTGCTTTAACCACGCGGCGACCACCGGCGCGCGTACGCCTTCGCCGTCGGCGAGCACGATGCGCGCATTGCGTACGCCCACCCACGCGTCGGTGGCCTGCACCAGTTGTCCGCCCGGCGCGTGTGCTGCGCCCGGCAGTGAACCGGCGGCGAATTCCTCCGGTGTGCGCACATCCAGCAGGTACAGCGAACGATTCGCGTCAGTCTGCCAGCCTTCGACCTGTTTGGCGGAGACGGTTTGCACCTTGAAGCGTTCCAGTAACTTTTTAGCCGTGGCCTGCAAACCGGGCAGGGCGGCGCTATCGATTTTTTCCGGGTACTTGCGCGTGGCGCCGCGCTCCAGTTCAAAGTCGGCGAGCACCCAACCCTGCGTGCCGTTTTCCAGCGCATACACCGGATTCTCAATGCCGAAGTTGAGCAGTGTCTGCGCACCCATGATGGAGCGCGTGCGTCCGGCGCAGTTGACGATGATCTTGGTTTTGGGATTTTTCACGATCTCGCGAATGCGCAAAGGCAATTCCGCATTCGGGCAGCAGATGCCGCCGGGGATACTCATTTTGTTGTATTCGGCATAGGGCCGGCCGTCGACAATCACAAAATCTTCGTTGTTCTTTTTCATCTGCGCGAGTTGTGTGACGGTGACGCGCGGCGTGTCGTACACATGCTCGACCAGTTCGCCGAACAGTTTACTGGGCACGTTCACGCCTTTGAACAGCGCGTAGCCCGCAGCCGTCCACGCCGGGTTGCCGCCGACGAGCACGGAAACATCGGTATAGCCTATCGCGGCCAGTCGCTTCACGCCGCGTTCCGCCACGCCGTCACCGTCATCGCATAACACGATACGCGCGCTTCTGCGTGGCACCAGCGTGCCGATGCCAAACTCAAGCCGGCTGTAAGGCAGAGGTGTGGCGAACAGCAGATGGCCTTCGCCAAACTGGCCGTCTTCACGCACATCCAGCAATGCGAGTTCGCTGCCGTCGTGCTGCATATTCTTTAGATCACGGGGTGAGATGGTGCGAGCGGTCATGGCAGATTTACCAGAGTAGAGTGAAACGGGAATTATAGCGCCGTCCCGTGTGCGCCTGATCGCTGGACCAATTCGCCCACAGTATTTGTTAGAAGACCACCCATTGCGGATGGATGATAAAGTCCTCATATGGACCTGCGGTACTTTGAAAGCGAATCTTGGTGCCGCTGCTCAAAGTGATAGAGAACTCGTGACTACCTTCTATTTTCCAACCTTTAACGTTCTGACCGACAAGGCCACGTAGCATAGCGAGGTCCCCCCCATCCATTTTCGGTAATCACTGCTTGAGAATTACCTTGCGACTCGACAATGACAACGCCTTCACAATCGATGCGGATTTCAGATTCAAATAGAAGCTGAAGCTGCCAAGCGCCAATACGCAATTGCGCTAATGCTTGGCCGATGAGCGCATTGAGATCCAAATTCTCGGGTATTGGTCTCATGCGGTTGTCTAGCTGGACGCAGGCATCGCATAAGATGATGCTTTACAAGACACTTTTGCATACTTGAGCATCGACAATCATGCGCGATGCTCCCCGATCGGCTTGCGGTTAGATACGGTAGGCTTGCCGCGCCAGCAAGCGCCAGGCGCCTTGCTCTTTCTGCCATACCATCAGCACGCCGATCTTGGTGGTATAGGCCTTGCCCTCGTTTTCGCCCTCGATGGTAAGAATATGACGCACGATGGCGTTGTTGCCGGTGACTTTGTTGTTGTGGTCGGCGAGGGTCATGGATTTATAGACGGTTTTCGATGCCGTCGCGACGTCGATGAACTGCTTTTTGGTTTCGATCCGACCCGCCGAGTGACCATAGCTCAATTGCTCCGACAGCAGCGCGTCGAATTGCGCGCGATCTTTTGCCATCGCGGCTTTGCGCAGAGATTCTACCGCTTGTGCCACGGCGGCCTCGTCGGCGGATTGTGCATAGACCGTTTGCATAGCGGTCAGCAGCGTAAAAAACAGGATCGATAGGGCAAGAAATTTTGCGCGCATGGAAATCTCCGTTTGAGTGTGGTGTGATATCCAGGACTGCTCGATCGCGAAGAGCGGCGGATCGATCCCGATCAATGTATCACAAGGTTTCGGCGTGATGCGCCGGCGTCAGCGGTGGAAAAACCCCTACTGAACGAGCAGCGGATTTCCGCTCAAAATCAATATGATGGCGAGGGTGCCCCAAAACGACGATGTGATCGTCATGCGGAGACGCCCCCCAACGTGCAGGCGTGGCGCCCGCAGCGGTAGCGTTTAAATTTTGTAGCCTTGGCGCGCCAGCATTTTCCACGCGCCGTTTTGTTTTTGCCACACCATCATCACCCCCATTTTCGCGGTGTTGGATTTGCCTTCGCGTTCGTTCTCGCCGGCCATGATGTGGCGCGAGATAGCAGTGTCGCCGGAAATATCATTTTTCTGATCGACCGGCCCCAGCGATTTCCAAATGGTGCGCGGACTCATCGACGCGGCGATGAATTCTGCCTTGGTTTCGATTCTGCCGACGGAGTGACCATAACTTAATTGATCGGACAACAGCATTTCGAGTTGTTGCTGGTTTTGCCTGCGACGGCCTTGTAGCAGGCTTCGATAGCCTGCGTCAAAGCGGCGCCTTCGCTGGCAGGTGTGGTTGCGGTGGTCATGAATTCCTCCGGGTGAGCACGAGAATCAAGGGGTGTGGATAACTCGCGGGCACTGTATCACAACCGCTTTGCGCGATGCCCCGGACCGTACGGAGACTACTTGCGCGACGTTAAGAGTCCACCGAGCAGCGCGGCCACGGGACGCGTGGCGCCACGACGCTGTGGTGCTGCCGGTTCAACGAGGTCTGCGGCTTTGCTGTCGCCTGGTTCGTACGGTTTACTGAAATCGAAGCCGTCGTGTACGGCTTTGGCGATGGGTTTTTCCGCAGGACGTTCGCGCGGCGCGCGTGCGCTTCGCGCGTGGGCGGCATTGGCGTCGCGATGCGGGCGGTCTTTATGTTCTTTATGCTCAATGTGTTCGTAGCGCGAATGCCGGTGATCGAGTTCACCGACTGGCACGCGTTCGATGGGGTGTTTCAACAGTCGCTCGATGTCGGCCAGTAATTTCGTTTCGTCGCTGCATACCAGCGATATCGCTGCGCCCGGCTGGCCGGCACGTCCGGTGCGTCCGATGCGATGCACGTAATCTTCAGGCACGTATGGCAATTCGTAGTTCACCACAAACGGCAGTTCTTCGATATCGAGGCCGCGCGCGGCGATATCGGTGGCAACCAACGCAACGGCGCGGCCTTCCTTGAAGTCGTTAAGTGCCTGCTCGCGTTCGCCCTGCGTGCGGTCGCTGTGGATGGCGGTGGCTTTGATGCCGTCGCGTTCGAGTTCGCGCGCGAGTTTGTTGCAGTCTACTTTTTTTCGCAGGAACACCAGCACCTGCGTCATATTGCGCGTGCGGATCAGATTGACCAGCAGTGCGCGTTTGCGCTCGGCTGAAACTTCATAAACCTGATGCGTCACCAGTTCGGCCGGCGCATTGCGCCGCGCGACTTCGATGGTGAGTGGATCACGCAGCATCTGGTTGGCGAGCCGCTTGATGTCGTCGGAGAACGTGGCGGAGAACAACAAGCTTTGACGCTGCGCCGGAATCAGCGCGATGATGCGTTTGAGATCGGGCAGAAAACCCATGTCGAGCATGCGGTCGGCCTCGTCGAGCACGAGGATTTGCACTTGCGACAGGTTGACAGTTTTTTGCTGCACGTGATCGAGCAGCCGGCCGGGGGTGGCGACGAGAATTTCCACGCCCGCCATCAAGGCCTGCGTTTGCGGCTTCATGTCTACGCCGCCGTAAACCACCGTGGAGCGCAGCGGCAGGTGCTTGCCATAACCCTGCACCGATTCATGCACCTGCGCGGCGAGTTCGCGCGTGGGGGTAAGGATCAGCGCGCGTACCGGATGACGTGCGGGTGACGGACTGCTGCTGCCGTGCGGCGCGAGCATTTGCAGCAATGGCAGGGTGAAACCCGCGGTTTTGCCGGTGCCGGTCTGCGCGCAGCCCATGAGATCGCGGCCCGCCAGCACGGCGGGTATGGCCTGCACCTGTATCGGCGTGGCTTCGGTATAGCCCTGGTCCGCAACAGCGCGTTGCAGTTCGGGCAGCAGGTTTAGAGAGGCAAAAGACATCAGTGCAAGCGAGATGAACTGCGGCGGCGGCGGGGTACCCACATGCGCCACGCACGCATGAAACCGGCAGGGGCTGTTTGGCGTTCTTGAAAGGAAGAGCTGCGACGATCTGAATTCACAGCCTGAGAGTATAGCGCTGCGCAGCAAACTCCGCCATCAAACCCCGAAATTCTTCCAAAAATTCATAAATCTGGTAGATTGTGGCGTATCGGAGGATATTAGATGTTTGTGGATAACGCGGTGGATCGTTTATAGCACGGTAACTTACTTAAATCATGGATCAGATCGTCATCGATAATCTTGTGGATCACGCTCATCAACGTCCCGCGTTGCCGCTGGTGCTGACGCTGGATACGCATGGCGTGCCGCACCGCTGGATCACCTGGCAGCATGCCTGCTACTACTACGCCAAGAATCAGGTAGCGTGGAGTCTTGGCGAGAACGCTTTTACCGTCTACGGTGGCCTGAACCGTATGACCGGCGAGCGCTCCGAAATAACCGCCAGCAGCATTATCGCCGTCAAAGGCAAGGCGATGGCGATGAAGTCGTTCAATCACGTGCCGCCGCTGAACAATCGAGAGCTGTTCCATCGCGACCGCCAGATTTGCGCCTATTGCGCGGATTTGTTCCCCAGCAGCAGGCTTACGCGCGACCATATCAAGCCGTTTTCCAAAGGCGGACAGGATACGTGGATGAACGTGGTGACCGCGTGCCGCGCCTGTAACGAACGAAAAAGCGATCGCACGCCGGAAGGCGCCGGCATGGAACTCGTTTACCTGCCGTATGTGCCGAACCGTGCCGAGTACTTGATACTCACCAACCGGCGCATCCTCGCCGACCAGATGGAGTTTCTGGCGCAGCACGTGCCGGCGCAGAGCCGCTTGCATCAGAAGGCGGTTTAAGTCATCCGGAGCAGTAGGGTAGCGTCCGTGCCTGCAGTACCTCGCCCGTTGCCGTGGTTTGCACAAAAGCCGCTACTGAAAGATCGCGTGTTTTCCGGGACGGCGCTGCTCGAAATTGGTGATGGATCGCGGCAGCGTCCGCGGCAAACGGCCCCGCCAGTTCGCGCACCACGAAATCATGTCCCAGCCGCCGGCTCTTGTTTTCGCCGGCGCTGACCTGATTGGACAGTTTGTTTTCGTAGAGCGCCATGAACACCGCGCCGCCACCGTCATGACTTTCTGTTATGATGCTGCGCTTGTTTTTGTAACTATTTGTTTTTATTGAATAATTTTTATATGCTTGATGTCGATCTTCATAGTCATTCCACACATTCCGACGGCCTGCTGGCGCCCGCGGATGTGGTGAAGCGCGCTTTCGAGCATGGCGTGAAGCTGTACGCACTGACGGATCATGATGAACTCAGCGGTCTGGCCGAAGCGCGTGCGCAAGCCGAGGCGTGCGGCATGCGCTTCGTGGCCGGCGTGGAAATTTCGGTGTCGTGGCGGGAAGAAACGCTGCACATCGTCGGCCTGAATATTGATCCAGAGCACGCGGATCTCGCCGAAGGTTTGCGCAAGGTGCGCGCCGGACGTCATGTGCGCGCCGAACGCATAGCGGCGGATCTGGAGCGCGCCGGCATCGCGGGCGCGCTGGAAGGCGCGCGGCGCTATGCGCGCAATCCCGATCTGATCAGCCGCGCGCATTTCGCGCGTTACATGGTCGAACGCGGGCTGGTGAAAGACACCAACACCGCATTCAGGCGCTATCTCACCGCGGGCAAGCCGGGCTACGTAGCGCATCAATGGGCGGAGCTCGCACAGGCGGTGCATTGGATCAACGCATCCGGCGGTGCGGCCGTAATCGCGCATCCCGGCCGCTACAAGCTCAACAATCGGCAGAATGAAACCTTGCTCGGCGAGTTTCGTGACCTCGGCGGCGCGGGCGTCGAGGTGGTCACCGGCAGTCATACCGTAGATCAATATGCGACGTGGGCGCGTTATGCGCAGCGTTTTGGTTTAAAAGCCTCGGCGGGATCGGATTTTCATGGGCCGGACGAAAGTTATCTGGATCTCGGCAGGTTACCGGATTTGCCCTTCGGGTTGACGCCGGTGTGGACGGCGTTCTGATCGGCGTACGATCGTTGTCATGGCGCAGTACTTCATCATCCACCCCGTTAATCCGCAGGCGCGTCTGATTCGCCAGGCGGCGGAAATCGTACGCGCCGGCGGCGTGATCGTGTATCCGACCGATTCGTGCTACGCGCTCGGTTGCCATATCGGCGACAAGGCGGCGATGGAGCGCATGCGCGCGATACGTCAGGTCGATGAACGGCATCATTTCTCGCTGGTATGCCGCGATTTGTCGGAGATCGCTACTTACGCCAAAGTCGATAATCACCAGTACCGCATGCTCAAGGCCGCCACGCCGGGTTGTTATGCGTTTATTCTCGAGGCCACGCGCGAAGTGCCGCGGCGCCTGCAACATCCGAGCCGCCGCACCATCGGCTTGCGCATCCCGGATCATCCGGTGGTGGGCGCGCTGCTCGACGAACTCAAAGAGCCGCTGCTGTCATCGACCCTGATGTTGCCCGGTGAAACAGTGCCGCTCAACGACCCGCATGAAATCCGCGAGCGGCTGGATCATCAGGTCGATCTCATACTCGATGCGGGTTCGTGCGGTGTTGAACCCACTACGGTGGTTAATCTCACCGGCACGGAGCCCGTGATCGTGCGCGCGGGCAAGGGCGATACGGCACGCTTCAGTGTGTAGCTGTCGTTGCGCTACACTCGGCATTGCAATGCTGCGGGCCGCTGACCAGTCTATGAAAAATTATTCAATAAAAACAAATACTTACGATAAATTGACCTTGGTTGCACCGGGACGCGCATGGATCTAAACATCGTTCAGGTGATTGCGATCTATGCCCTGCCAGTGATCTTCGCGATCACGCTGCACGAAGCCGCACACGGTTACGTAGCCAAGTATTTTGGCGACCTTACCGCGTATTCCCAGGGGCGCGTGAGCTTGAATCCCATACGCCACATCGATCCCATCGGCACCGTGGCGCTGCCGCTGGTGATGCTGGCGCTGTCAAAGCTGTTCGGCGGCGGATTCATTTTCGGCTGGGCCAAACCGGTGCCGGTGAATTTCGGCAACCTGCGCCATCCCAAACGCGACATGCTGTGGGTCGCGGCGGCGGGTCCGGCAGCCAATCTGGTGATGGCGATTTTCTGGGTGCTGATGGTGAAAATCAGCTTCACGAACGTCCTCGGAGCGTTTTCATTGCCCCTCGCGTTAATGGGCGCCGCAGGCGTGCTGGTGAATGCGATTTTCATGGTACTCAATCTGCTGCCGATCCCGCCGCTCGACGGCGGACGCATCATGGTGAGCCTGTTGCCGCACCGCATGGCATATCAATTTTCACGCATTGAGCCCTATGGTTTTTTTATCATTCTCGCGCTGATGTTCATGCGCGTGCTGGATTACGTGATGTGGCCGCTGGTCGCGCTCACGGTCAATCTTGTCGGGACACTGTTCAATGTGTCGCCGCTCAAACTTTATGAACTCACCATGCTGATGTCCAAGTAAATAAAATCATGTTCGTCAATCGCGTCATTTCCGGCATGCGTCCCACCGGCGCACTTCATCTGGGCCATTACCACGGCGTGCTCAAAAACTGGGTGCGCCTGCAACACGAGTTCGAGTGTTTTTATTTTGTCGCCGACTGGCATGCGCTGACCACGCACTATGACGATCCCGGCGCCATCGAGCAGCACGTGTGGGATATGGTGATCGACTGGCTCGCCGCGGGCGTCGATCCGGCGCAGGCGACACTGTTCATACAGTCGCGCGTGCCGGAACATGCCGAACTGCATTTGCTGCTGTCGATGATTACGCCATTGGGCTGGCTGGAGCGGGTGCCGACGTACAAAGACCAGCAGGAAAAGCTCTCTGAAAAAGACCTCGCTACCTACGGCTTTCTCGGTTATCCGCTGCTGCAAAGCGCCGACATTCTGATTTACCGCGCCAATCAAGTTCCGGTGGGCGAAGATCAGGTGCCGCACGTCGAAATCACCCGCGAAATCGCGCGCCGCTTTAATCATGTTTTCGGCAAAGAACCCGGCTTCGAGGAAAAAGCCGAAGCGGCCGTCAAAAAACTCGGCTCGCGCCGCGCCAAAATCTATCGTCAGCATCGCGCGAATTACCTCGAAAAAGGCGATGCCGATGCGTTGGCCGCGGCGCGCGCGCTGCTCAACGAAACACAGAACTTAACGATGGGCGACCGCGAACGCCTGTTCGGTTACATCGAAGGCGGCGGCAAGGTAATACTTACCGAACCGCAGGCATTGCTCACTGAAGCTTCAAAAATGCCCGGCCTCGATGGACAAAAAATGTCCAAGTCGTACAACAACACGATTACGCTGCGCGAAGACGCCGACAGCGTGGCAAAAAAAATTAAAACCATGCCTACCGATCCGGCGCGCGTCAAACGCACCGATCCCGGCGATCCGGAAAAATGCCCGGTGTGGCAGTTGCATTTGGTGTATTCCGACGACGCAAAAAAACAATGGGTGCAGCAGGGTTGCCGCAGCGCAGGCATCGGTTGCCTCGAATGCAAGCAACCGGTGATCGACGCGATCATCGCCGAACAGCAGCCGATGCGCGAACGCGCACAGCGCTATCTTGATGATCCGACCTTGGTGCGCAACATCGTCGCTGACGGCTGCGAGAAAGCGCGCAAGTTGGCGCAGGAAACGTTGCGGGATGTGCGGGAAGTTATGGGGTTAGGGTATAGCTAGCCGGAGTGGCTACCGGCTGCAGCGCCATCAGTACGTAATCGAAGTATGTTGGGTTGTGAGGCGCGTTAACGTTACCGCAATAAAACCTTCACGGATTCGTCATATTTCCGAGCGACACTTCTCAAGTTAAGTGAAGTTCGTTCGGTTTAATTTACGGGGAATCCAAAAATGAAGAAAAATCTCGCGGCGCTGTGCGCGGTATTTGCCGTTGCTTCTCTGCCTGTGGCGGTGAATGCAACCCCCACTTTTGTGAATGGTCTTGCCATTTCGGGCAATACGTTGGATGCGACGGGCGCGCCCGGCGCGAATCAGGGCCGTGTCGGTTTTTTCTCGGACATTTATTACGACCCCATCGCTGCGCAATGGTGGGGCTTGTCGGATCGCGGCCCCGGCGGCGGGTTGATCAGTTATGACACGCGCGTGCAGCGCTTTACGTTGGACGTGAATCCGGCGACCGGTGCGATTTCAAATTTTCAGGTCGCGCAGACGGTGAAGTTCACCGATGCGCAGGGCAATCCGTTTAACGGTCTTGCGCCGAATCCGGTGAATACGCTGGGCCGCGCGTTTGATCCGGAAGGCTTTGTCATCAATCCCAAGAACGGCAACTTTCTGGTGTCGGACGAATATGGTCCCGCCTTGTATGAGTTCAACCGCAATGGCACGCTGGTGCGTACCTTTACCACGCCCGCGAACATCATCGGGCGCGACGCCGGCGGCACGCCGAATTTTTCGGGCGACGCCGGCAACACGCTGGGCAAACGCACCAACCGTGGCTTTGAGGGTCTGGCGATTACGCCCGATGGCAAGTTTGCGTTTGCCATGCTGCAAAGTTCGATGCTTGACGAGGGCGGCGGCAACAATGGCCGCTACACGCGCATTGTGAAATTTGATGTGGTCACCGGGCAGGCCGTTGGGCAGTACGCGTATTTGATGGACCGTTCCGGCCAAGGGCAGGGCATCTCGTCGCTGGTGGCGCTGAACGACAATGAGTTTCTGGTGCTGGAACGCAACAATCGCGGCGTTGGTGTGGGCGCCGAATTCGTGACAGCAGATAAAAACGTTTACAAAATCAGTTTAACCGGCGCGACAGACATTACTAACGTGACATTGCCGGTGTCGGGTACGGCGCTGCCCGCTGGCGTTGTGGCAGTGAATAAGGGCGCGAAGATCATCGATCTTGACGCCAACACGCTCGCCGCATTGGGCAACAAATCGCCAGAGAAATGGGAAGGGCTGGCCATCGGCCCGCAATTGGCTGGCGGCGGTTATCTGATTCTTGCCGGCACCGACAACGACTACAGCGTGACGCAGTCGGGCGCGGGTCAGCAGTTTGATGTTTATTTCCGTTTGCTGGATGCCGATCCGTATGCGACTTCCATACAGTGTCCGTTGGATCAGGTGGCTGGCTGCTTTTTCACGGCAAACAATGCGCCCGCGACATTGACGGGCGAATACGCATTGCTACCTAGTGTTCTACATGCGTACGCGGCATCTGCGGCCGATTTAGCGGGATTAGTACTGCCAGTACCTGTGCCGGGTACTGTGCTACTGCTTGGCGTTGGACTCCTGGGTTTGGGCGTCTCACGCCGCACGAAACGCTTTCCCGCTACACGTTTTTCTGCGTAGCTTGTGCGCACGGCTCTGGAAAAAAGCGGAGCGCGTCTATCGCGGATGCGGTGTCGGAAAATTTGACGCCGGCCGCACAGTAGGACGAACGCATAGAATAAATATAATTGTTTAAAATCAAATAGTTACATAAATATCTGGTAAGCCAAAAGATCTAGCCGATTCGATGTATTGAGGGACAAGCGGCTTCATCCGATATTTACACCACGTTCAACGCGGGCTTTCGGTCTGAATTCGTGAATAGTGTCGGATTTTTTTACATTTCACGTGGTGCTGTGCACATCAAAATTTGTATATCAGCTAAGAATCAACCACATAAACTTGTGGCGCGAAAATTGCTTTATATGACCCGCTAACTACATTCGACTAGGCTGTGATGAGAGATTTTGTTTGTTTCGCCGTAATTTCAGCGTTATTAGCGCCAATGGCTGTGTTTGCGGCCGATAAGGCGCGCCCTATCGCGCACGTTACGGAATCAACGGCCACTGCGACCCCGGAGAATTCAACGAATATTGTTGGATTGCCGCCAACCCAGGCACCGATGCCAGATTCGCAGACAGCGGCCCATGCCAAACCGCCTTCAATGGGGCGTCAGGCGATTGAGGGGCAGCCCACGATAGTGAATACTACGCTCCTTCCGGGCGATCTTGCCGCAATCAACCCATCCAAAATGAATCCAGTCGCGGACTTGGAAATGGCGGCGATGCTGGGCGATCCCAAAGCGCAGATTCAGTTGGCCGTCAAATACGCGCATGCCGAAGGCGTGCCCAGAGATCAGCACAAAGCCAATCAGTTATTCTGCCGCGCTGCCAAGTACGGACATGGCGAAGGGTTGTTCAATCTCGGGTGGGTTTATGCCAACGGACGTGGTGTGCCGCGGGACGATGGCGTCGCCGCTGTACTGTTCAGGATGGCGGCAGAGCGCGGTCATGCACATGCATCGAAACTGCTTAACGTGGTGCACGAAAAAGCCGATGTGAGTTTGCCCGCGTGCTTGCTGCCCGATGCGCTTCCGATGGCTAAGCTGCCGCCCGCGCCGCCGATGGCGGATGATATGGCAGATTCGCAGATACCGATGGCGCCGAAAGAAATTGCACAACTGGTGCAACGTCTCGCGCCGCTGTTTGAAATTGATTCGAATCTTGCGCTGGCATTGATTTCGGTTGAGTCGGCGTTCAATCCAATGGCGCTTTCGCATGCCAAAGCTCAGGGACTGATGCAGTTGATACCGGAGACGGCGGAACGCTTCGGCGTAAAAAGACCGTTCAACCCGGATGAAAATGTCAAAGGCGGCCTGGCCTATCTGCGCTGGCTGCTGGCTTACTTTCAAGGGGATGTAACCTTGGTGTTGGCCGCTTACAACGCAGGTGAAGGCGCGGTCGAAAAATACCGTGGTATTCCGCCTTACGCCGAAACGCGCGACTACATAAAGAAAATCACCGGCATGTACCGGCGTCTGACTCACCCATACAATCCTGGCGTGGTCAAACCGTCGCCAGTTATCGATTTGATGAAACGCATGTAGCCGCGCAGTCGTTTATGCGGTGATGCGGTCGATTTCGGCCAGTTCGTCCGGCGTGAGCGCCCAGTCCGCCGCCTGTACATTGGCTTCGAGTTGTTCGGGTTGGGTTGCTCCAGCGATGACACAAGCCACCACGGGTTGCGCCGCCAGCCAACTGAATGCGAGCTCCAGTAGCCGGCGTCCGCGCTGCTCGCAGAACATTTCCAGTTGTTCGACGCGTGTCCAGTTGGCGTCCGTCATGAACATTTCCTCATAACGCTTGCCTTTGGTGATGCGCGCGCCTTCGGGCTTGGGTGCATTACGATGATATTTGCCGGTGAGAAATCCGCTGGCGAGCGGATAGTATGGCAACAACGACATGCCATGCGCTTTCATCGCGGGTATCAAGTCGCGTTCAGGCTTACGCGCGAGCAAACTGTATTCCACCTCGCAGGTGGTGAATGGTGCGTAGCCGTGATGCCGCGCCGTCCATTGCATATCGACCAACTGCCAGGCCGCGGGCGCCGAAATACCGGCGTGGCGAATCTTGCCTTGTTTCACCAGATCGTTGAGCGCGCCCATGGTTTCTTCCAGCGGTGTCGCCGGATCGAAACGATGTAATTGGTAAATATCGATCCAGTCGGTCTTGAGACGCTTGAGGCTCGCTTCGACTGCCGCCATGATGTAGCTACGCGAAGCACCTTTCAGCGTGCCGGCCTCGTCCATGGCGTTGCCGAACTTCGAGGCAATGACGATGTCTTTACGCCGCGGACCAAGATACTCGCCCAGACAGGTTTCGGAGCCGCCGCGATGGCCATATACGTCTGCGGTATCGAAAAAAGTGATGCCCAGATCGAGCGCCTTATGTATCACCGCACGAGAGGCTTCGGTACCGATGCGCAAGCCGAAATTGTTGCAGCCCAATCCTACGGTCGAGACCTGAAGCGGCGTGGTTCCGATTCGGCGCTGTTTCATGGCGGGTTCCTTTTCAATGGCGCGGGAAGAGAGGGGTGTCAGGGCAGTTCAACGTGCTCGCGCGTCAACTGCGCAACATCCGTGCAGCCGACCAGCGCCAGCACGCGATCAACTTCATCGCGATAAATTTGCAGCGCGCGCCGAGCGCCGGCTTCGCCCGCGGCGGCTACCCCATGCAGCGGCGCGCGGCCCAGCATCACGGCATTGGCGCCCAGGGCCAGCGCTTTGATCACGTCTGCACCGCGCCGAAAACCGCTGTCGACGATCACCGTGATGCGTTTGCCGACCGCATCGACCACCTTCGGCAGCGTGAGTATAGGTGCTGGCGCAGCATCAAGCACACGCCCGCCGTGGTTGGAAATCACCACGGCATCGGCGCCGCAATCTGCTGCGATCACCGCGTCGTGCGCATGCTGTATGCCTTTGACGATCAACGGGTGTGGCCACAGCCTGCGCAATTCGCGCACATCATTCCAAGTGATATTCGGGCAAAAATTCGAAGAACGTCCCATCGGCAGTGCGGTAATTTTGGTTTGGGTCTCCTGCGGAAAATTCTGATAGCGCGGCGTGCCACTGGTGAGCATATAGCGCAGCCACACGCCGGCCAGCCAGCGCGGATGCGTCAGCACATCCAGCGTGTTGCGGCTGGTGAACTTGAACGGTATGGTCATGCCGTTGCGCAAATTGTATTCACGCCCCGGCGCCACCGGCGTATCCACGGTGAAAACCAGCGCTTCGAAACCGGCTTCTTTAGCGCGCGCGATGACCTGATGTGACAACTTGCGCTCGGGCCACATGTAAAACTGAAACCACAGCGTGCCGCCGGCTTCGGCTGCCACGCGTTCAAGTTTGGTCATGGAGCCGAGCGCCAGTGTGAAGGGCACGCCGTGGGCTTTGGCGGCGCGCGCCAGCGCGATCTCGCCTTCATACCACGCCAGCCCTGCGGAGCCGGTGGGCGCCACGATCACCGGCGTCTTCTGCTTTTTACCGAACAGCGTGATTTCCTGATTGCGCACGGACACATCATTCAGTACTCGCGGGCTGAGCTTGATGCTTTCCATCGCTGCGCGGTTTTCACGCATCGCGACTTCATCGTCGTTGCCGCGATCCATGAATTCAAACAGGCCTTTCGGCAGGCGCCGGCGCGCGGCTTCGCGCAGGTCGGCGGTATTGTAGAAACCCAGAGTGTCGTTGGTCATGGTTCGTGCTTATGAGTATTGTTTGAAATTATTTATGCATTGTCGCCCAGAACGGCGGGTGAAATCACCGTTGAGTTTGGTAACGGTGTATGTGATCTCGGCTACACTCTAAAGATATAGAGATTTGCATACCAAGCGTTTTTCTCTTTAGCTGCCTTCTAAAAAATACAATAAAAACAAATACTTACGGAATTGCTTCATGAGACCTTTGCGTAGTCTGTTAATCATGCCCGCCAATCGCGCGGACATGCTGGCCAAAGCGCCGACCTATGGCGCGGATGCGCTGGTGTTCGATCTCGAAGATTCCGTGCCGATTGCGGAGAAACCCAAAGCGCGCGTGCTGGCGCGTGAGTACATCGAAAAGCATCGTGCCGACAATGCGATCTACGCGCGCGTGAACTCGCTGCAAACCGGCATGATCGAAGATGATCTCGATGCAGTGGTCACCGATGGACTGCTCGGCATACGGCTTACCAAGGCGGAATCGGCGGAAGGTATACGTGAACTGGATCGCATGCTGACGGAATTGGAAAAAAAGCGTGGTCTCAAGGAAGGCGCAATCGGCATCGGCCCCAGCCTCGAATCGGCGAAAGGCGTGTGGTGCCTATGACATTCTGTCGGCCTCAAAGCGCATGTTCTGCGTAGTGGCGGGCACGGCGCAGGACGGCGACCTGCAATCCGAACTCGGCTACCTGTGGACGGCGGTGGGCGAAGAGGTTCTTTACATCCGCTCGCGCATCCTGCTCGCCGCACGCGCGGCGGGCATAGAGCATGTGCTCGACGGCTCGTACGCGAATATCCGTGATCCCGAAGGCCTGCGTGCGTGCTGCGAGGCGGCGCGCAAGCTCGGCTATCGCGGCAAATCGATTATTCATCCGAATCAGGTCGAGATCGTCAATCGCGCGTTCACGCCGACACAACAGGAACTGGATTACTACCGGCGTGTTCTTGAAGCATTTGATACGGCGGTCGCGCGCGGCTCGGCGGCGACCACGGTCGACGGCAAGCTGGTGGATTATGCGATGGTGGCTACGGCGAAGCGGATGTTGGCTTGGGGGGAGGGGTTGGTGAAGTGATTTATCTAATCGCAGCGTGAGTAGTTGTAGGGTGCACACTGCGCACCGTCTCTACCCGCGGCTTGCGTGCGCGATGCGCACCCTACACCTACTAAGGCCCATTCTTTCGCGCATGTGCATGAAGCATCCATTCGGCAATGGTACCCATAAATTGGATAGCTGCCCGTGCCTCGATGTCGGTAATATTTGGCAAGAAAGGACGGCCATGACCAGTGCCGAGTTTGTTGCGCATCGCATTTATCGCACAGGCTAGACTAAACATAGCGCGCTCTGCTTTATGTTGTGGTGGCTCTCCCGGCTGAACGGGATGTTGGGGTGTGGTGAGTCCCATTGCGACGAAGGCCAAGCCTAGGAGTCCCTCGAAGTTCGCTCCTTGGGGATAGTTGCCATTGCGCTCGACAAGTATGTGCGCAGCTGTTGCTTCCAGAAGGTCTTTGCTCGTGCCAGCGAGTAGAGCGGCGTCCTCGGCCCCGCGCTTTGCCCGCTTTACATACGAAGCCAAAGCATCTGAAAGAGCTGCGCCGGACAGGTTTTCTAAAAGCTGGGGTAACAGTTCACCATCATTCGTAAGAGCAAAGCCCTCAGCTCGAAACGCAGTTATCGCGTTTGTAATCGCCTCTGTGCCGACATAATTTTGTGAACCTTGGCGAAATCCGCCAGAAGCTCGAAGAAACGAAAGGAGGGACTCAACAAGGGCTTCACCTGCAGATGGATTGTTCTCCAAAGCCCAATTCAAAGTACCACGTATGCGCTTTGCCTTGCCGACTAGTTGCCCCTGCGCCTTAGGGTCACCAAGGGTAAGCTTGGCACGATTAATCTGAAAATCGAGATCGGAGTGACTGGGTTCGCGCGTCTCGCTCTGTGCGTCGTCTACCAGACGGGCCATAGCGAAGATTATTGAATCTGTAAGAGGTGTGGGCATATGTGACCGTAGCTTGTTAGAGTCCTAATAGGATTAACATGCAAGAACGACGTTAAACGTTCTGGCGATTGTAGCCCCGATGCATTGAAATGGAATCCACGGCAAGGATTCCCGAATTTCGCTATGCTACATTCGGGCTGCACATTTTAGTGAAGCCCGCCATCGCCAATCGATCTGTTAGCTGAAAGTAATCAATATGAAGAATTTCACATACTGCGTAGCCGCTGTCTTCACCACACTACTGGCTATCACCGCCTCCGCTCAATCCTGGCCGGCAAAATCTGTTCGTGTAATCGTACCGTTTGGCCCTGGCGGTGGCGCCGATCTGACAGCACGGCCGGTGTCGCAAAAACTATCGGAGGCGCTTGGGCAGCAGTTCGTGGTCGATAATCGTGGCGGCGCGGGCGGAGCGATTGGCATGGAGCTGACGGCGAAGGCGCCGCCCGACGGCTATACCATCATGAGCGTCTCCGGCAGTTTTTCCGCAACGGCGGCAACGCACAAGTTACCCTACGATCCGTTCGATGCGCTGATTCCGGTGGTGGAACTCGGTTACGCGCCGAATGTGCTGGTGGTGCATCCGGCGCTGCCGGTCAAAACCACCAAGGATTTGATTGCGCTGGCGCGGGTGAAGCCGGGCACGCTGGTTTTTGCGTCGACCGGGATAGGCGGACTTACACACATGGCGACGGAACTTTTCGGAAATATGGCCGGCATCAAGATGATTCATGTGCCGTACAAAAGCACCGGCATCGCGATGCCTGAACTAATGGCGGGGCAAACGCAGATCATGGTGGCGGGCATGCTCGGTGCACAGCCGTTTTACACCAGCGGCAGACTGCGCGCACTGGCCGTGACCACGGCCAAGCGCTGGCCCAGTTTGCCAGACCTGCCGGCGATCGCGGAGACCTTGCCCGGCTATGACAGCGGCACGTACTACGGCATGTTCCTGCCGAAGGGAACGCCCCAAGTGATCGTGGATCGTCTCAACGCAGAGGTTAACAAGGTACTGCAGGAGGACGGAATCAGGAAAACGCTGATAGCGCAGGGCATGGCGGCTTCGGGCGGCACGCCGGCGGCGTTTGCCGGGCGTGTAAAAAAAGAATTCAACGACTGGGTGAAAGTGGTGCGCGAGGCGAAGCTGAAAATTGAGTAAACGCGCGGCGGCACGAGGATTAGCCGCCGATCAACCGCACTTCTTGAGCGGTCCCGTACCGAGCGGAAAGCGCGCCGCTAGCTTTTTGTCATTGCTGAAATCGACATGCTCAGCCTGTTTCTTCGCCGTGTTAAAGTGAATAATGAAAGGTGAATCGCCCATGGCGTCCGTGCTCAGCCAGATCACATTTTTCACATCCCGCCCCGCGCAACTAAAGCACTGGTCGAGCTTCGTATAGGAAACTTGCTGTGTGCCGTTGACGAACGTCACCTTGTTGGCTTCGACGATCACTTTGAGCGGCGAAGTGCAGGCGGCTTTGACCGGAACCCAATCGCCGCGCAGGGCCACGTCGACACTGCCGCCGGTTATCGCCAGCGATACCCCCGCACTAGCCAGGCCCAGAGCAAAAAGCAGGTTATTGATTGATTTCATGATTTGTCTCTTTAGGGTAAATCGGCGTGTTCGCCGGAATCAACGTGACATAACAAGCGATAGGACTGCTCACAAGAAACCCCGCCGTAGCGGGGTTGTCGACCGCGAAGCAAAATCAATCAGCCAGCACGCATGCGGCGGCTGAAGCCGATGCCGAGCAATCCAAGGCCCAGCAAGGCAAGGCTGGCAGGCTCGGGCACCAGGAATCCGCGGATTTCGCCTGCGGTAAACGCGCTCGAATGAATGTTGAAGTACGCGCTTCCCGAGCTGAGCCCGGCAAACAGCGCATCTTCTGCGCCTTGTATGGTGCCGCCCCCAAAGTTGTTAACGAAGGCTGTGGTGTAGGTTGAAGCCGCGCCAAGGTCGAGCACCACATGGTAGGTGCCGGCAGTCACGCCGGCGGGAAAGCCCGGTAGCGTAGTGGGTGTTACCGCCACGCCAGCGGTTGGGACGGCTGCCGACGGGCTAACGCAGCAGTGAATATGTGCGACGGTTGTAGGAGCAATCAGACCGGCCCACTGGGCGTCGATGATCAGTGTATTGGCGTCGGTATCAATCACAACGCTCGCTGTTCCGGTGCCCGGTGAAGCATTCGAGGGAAATTCGGCAGCACCACTCAAAGTTGTGGAGAACGCAATCGGGACCGCTTGGACCACTGGGGCGCCAACAAACACGCAGGCCAACGCAAGAACTAAATTGAGTTGTTTCATTGCGGATCTCCTTATGGGGTTACGGAAACTGCAACTGTTGGACTGAAGCGAGAGCCTAACAACGCAAGCAAGAAACGTACAATATTCTTTAACAATTTGATTTAAAACATTTTAAATTTCCATCAAGAAAAATTGCAATGCGATTTTCGCGAAAACTGTAAAAAATCCCGACAGTGGTAGCAGCCCAGTCTGTCCCATTATTTTCATCAACTATAAATTACTGTTTAAAATCAATAGCTTAAATATATTGTCGGCGTGTAAAATTATCCGACAATGCAATAATCCATGTTAAGCATGGCAAACATTTGCAACAGCGGTGGCGTGAGATCGATGTTCAAGAATAGACAACTAAAAATGTTCTTCAGTGCGTCCGTCCACCTTCAATAGACTCGTACCCCGCCGCTTCCAGCGATCCCGCACCGCTCCAGCCCCACGCCAGCACCACATCTTCAGTCGAGGTGTTTTTGAAGCCATGCCAATGGCCGCGCGGTGTGAACGTCACATCACCTTCGCGGGAAGGAATTTCTTCGCCGTTTTCGCCGTACATCACGCCGCTGCCTTTGATCACAATCCAGAATTCGTCGCAGTTGAAATGACGATGACGGTCGTGCTGCGCGCCCGGCGCCAGCACCGTCCAACCCACCAGCAGTTTGTCGGAATTGCATGTTTTTTGATTGATCAAAAACTGTACCTGCATATTGACCCAGCCGTCTTTTTCCGACAAGCCGCCGACTTTGGGCGTCTCGTTCAGGCTGGTTTTGTAGGGTTTTAACGTGGTGTATCGATCGGGTTTCATGGTTGTCCTCCGAGACGGCGATAAGCTTCGTGCGCGATTACAAAATCGTGATGATCGATGCCGAGCCCGCGGCACGCGTTCATCATTTCGTTGGCTGCGGCAGCGAGCGGTGTGGGCGAACCGAGTTTGCGGCCCTGTTCCAGCACCAGCAGCATGTCTTTCTGTTGCAGCGTGACGTCGGCGAGCGGCACTTTGGGCATTTTACCCTCGAGTATGAACGGCCCGCGATAGCCCAGTACCGGCGATGCAGCGACACTTTTGAGAATGGCATCGACGGCGATTTCGCGCGACACGCCGCCTTTTTCGGCGAGCGCTACCGCTTCGCCAAACGCGATGACTTCGATCATCAGCAGCGCATTCACCGAGAGCTTCATTTGCACCGCCATGCCGTTGCCGCCGATGTAAGTTGACTTCGGGCCGATGGCGAGCAGCACCGGCAGCACGCGTTCATACGCGGCTTTATCGCCGCCCACCATGGTTGATGCGTTGCCTTGCACCAGTGTCACCGGGCTGCCGGAAATCGGCGCATCCAGCATGATGAGTCCGGCTTTGGCGAATTCGCCGGCGACGGCGCGGCTTGACTCCGGCGCGATGGTGCTCATGTCGAGATACATGCCATCTTTTTTCAGTCCGGCGATAATACCGTTCTCGCCGAGCGCTACGGCTTTGACCGCATCCACATCGGTGACAATGGAAAACACAATTTCCGATTGCGCCGCCACTTCACGCGGCGTGTTGCCCCAGCGCATGCCCGATTGAATGAGCGCTTCGCCTTTATCGCGCGAGCGGTTCCAGCCGGTGACGGTGTGGCCCGCCGCCATTAAACGCGGCACGATGATTGCGCCCATGGCGCCGAGGCCGACGAATCCTATCTGCATAGTTATGCTTTCTTGATTAAATAACGTAAGTATTTGTTTTTAAACAATATTTTTTATGCTAGATCAATGTTCATCGATGGCTCGAGCAAGCCTTAATAACCAAACGTTACTATCACCGGCAGGTGATCCGAACCGAGGTCCGGTCCAATGATGCGCTTCACCAGCGGCAGCGACGAGTGCGCAAAACTGTGATCAATAGCGAGCCCAATGTGAGCGTTGTCGAAAGTGACTGGCCAGGTGTGATCAAAGCGATGTGGCGTGCGCGCATCGGAAAGTCCGCTCGCGCTAATAAAGTGTTTGAAATAAGGCGACCACGGCGTGAAATTGAAGTCACCCACCACGATGGGCGTTGCCGCCGGCTGCGCGGCGACCAGGCGCGCGATGTGCGCTAACTTGGCGTTGCGCGCTGCGGCGAGTTCGGCGGAAATCGGCGGCGGCGCGTGAATCGCATACAAGGCCAGCGGCACGGTGCGCCCCGGCAGCTTGATCGTCGCTTCGATATGCGGATACAGCCTGGACGGCAGGAACGAAACAGCGCCAAAATCGATGGGATATTTGCTCGCGAGCGCAATGCCAAAGGGCGAATCCTCGAGATGCTTGATCTGATAGGGAAAAAGCTCCTTGAGTTCTTCGAGCGCGGCGTCGAAATCGTTGGTGACTTCAAGTAGCACAACAACGTCGATCTGTTTTGCGCGGCGCTGCAGAAATGAAACGATACGGTATGGTTGTTCGTGATGCAGGCCGGCGTTGAAGTGAAACACGGTGAATGGCTGCGTTGTCCTGGCAGACGGCGCCGCGTCGTGCATCAACGCCTGTGCTACCGGGTAGCCGTTCCACAGCGTCAGCGCCAGGGCGAGTGCGGTCCAGCGCCATGCGCCCAGCATCGCCAGCGACAGCGTGCAGAGCAGGGCGGCAATGACATAATGCGGCGTGAAGTGGCTGAACAGTTCGAGAAACCAGAACTGCGCCGACAGTGCAGCAGACACGGTCGCGATCAGCAACAGCGTGGTCAGGATAGCAAAGCGCTTGACGATGCGCTGCGGAAGGTTCGCTGCGCCCATGTGCTACAGGTTCACGCCGGCGGCGATTTCCGCCAGTACTGTATTACCATCCCTCGTTGGCATGTTTAAACCCGGCCGATGCGGAAAAAGCAAGCGGAGCGGTATGCCAAGCGATAGGATGAAGTCATCATCATTATTTATTTTCATGGGACTCTCCCTCAAGCGCACGAGCACTTCGATCGATAATGCGAAGTGCCGATTCAACAACGTCGCGCCGCCATACTACTGATGCCGGGCAAAAACACTCTCGTAGTTCCGTTTTGGCGCGCCAAT
>Ga0193752_1001136_pt1 | contig 22973 bp, 6 predicted proteins | sample H1c1metaG_FD_144924 | JGI IMG/M metagenome (GOLD analysis project Ga0193752, IMG submission 144924) | Soil microbial communities from a riparian zone of the East river system, Colorado, United States - H1c1 | ecosystem: Environmental > Terrestrial > Soil > Riparian zone | place: USA: East River...
ATAGTTCTGTCCTCACAAACAGCACTGCCCGATACACCCGCCAATGTTGTACTGGTGGTTGCAGTAAATTCATCTGCACCAATATCAGGCGTTGTTGCATTGCGTGCCGCAGCGTCAATATCTGTTGTAACAGTTCCAACCGGTGTTCCCCTTCCGTCTATCCTGCAATTGGCACTTGTTAAATGAAGATCAGTTGATGAAGTAAAAGTTGGCATCAGGCTTATTGAATTGGCATCTCTTGTGCTTACCCTCGCCTGGTATGCGGCCAATGTCTGGTCTGAATTCGCACCATCGTAATAGATCAGTCTTGCTGCCGACGGTGTGCCGGCATACAATAAATTATAATCAGATAAGCTGCCATAATTATTCAGGTTAAGGTTTGCATTTCGATGAGCCACAGTAAAGCCTGTACCATTAGGTGTGGAAGTATTTACAAAAATATTGTCTATAGCATTCAGTGTTCCCGTTGTTGGACTTACGTTGCCTGAATGATACAATCCGGAAGTTCCAAAATTTGTTCCCGACGAACTTGCATTCAAATAAACTGAATTATAGTACAGGTTATATGTTGTACTTGCTGTATTTGAAGTAATGGAAATACCACGTATCGCATCTGCAACACTGGCGGCGGGTGCTGTAAGATTGGCGATAAAATTATTATACGCTGTTACTGTAGTGCCTGTTGCGATCACGATACCATTTATCGCAGTTGCAGTGGTTGAAATGGCACCGCTTTGCGTCAAAGTGTGGACCTTATTCCTGTAAACATCAACTGATGTTCCGCTGAAAACGGCTATACCATTGATAAGCGGGGAACCTGTTCCCGATCCGCTAAGGTTATTCACCAGGTTATCGTACACATTGGCGGCAACTGCATTATCTATCTCTATTGCGGCAATATTGCCATTTGTCTTTGTGGTAGAAAGCCCGGTGACCGTATTGCCATTCACATTCATTACAGGTATAGCGGTTGAGCCGCCAAGTATACCCGCTACATCACCACCCGTACCACTTGAAACAAAAGAAGAAATGGTATTTGAAGAGATCGTATGTGTATTCTGGCCGCTGGTTGTACCCAGGTAAATGCCAAATATGAGTCCGCTACCTGTTATATTGGAAACGGTGTTGCCTGAGCAGGTTGTTGCTGAAGCCTTATCCATATATATTCCGTAAATTGATCCAATACCACCACTAATGTTGGAGAATGTATTCCCTGTGATGGTTTTAGCTGGACCGCTCGACGACGAAGCTCCATCAACATTATACCAGCAATTCAGAATTGTAGATGCGGTAACTGACATATTGGAAAAATTATTCCCCGTCTCCGTTTCTGTACTGCCATTAACTGACGACCCGGTATTATATAATCCGTAAAAAAATCCTGTACCCCCCGTTTTGCTGCAGGAACCAACTATACTATTGTTATTACAGGTCCAGCTTGCACCGGAAGCCATATTACCAGCCCTGGTGATCAAAGCTGTATGGCCTGTAGTGTTAAGAACAAGGTTTGTAAATGTATTGTTACTTATGTTCTGATTCAGCAAAGCAACACTACTTGTCAGCAACTGAACCCCGGCAGAAGCTGTAACTGAAAAATTTATACCGGCAATATCGTTATTCTGCATCGTCATGGTTGCAGCAGCTGTACCACCGCCATTATAAACAGCAAAGACTGCATTACTTTGTGCCCCGCTGCAGTTAAGGAAAGTGCCGCTGGTGGAACCCAGGGAGTTATTTCCAATATTAATGGCATTTGTCACATTGACCGCATTATAGATACCGCTGACCGTGCCGGAAGTGACTATTGATATACCATCGATCTTATTATAATTGGTATTCAAAGTGCCAACAGCTCCCAGGTTGAAAATGCCATATATTGCCCCTGTACTTGCAGCACTGTAAGTAACAAGCGAACCTGTTGTTGAACCCATATTATTGTTATTGATATTGGTCGTAGCCGGGTTCGAACTGGAATTATAGATTATATAAGTGTTGGAAATATTGGAGACTGCGCTGATCCTGTCAACATTATTATTATTGATGTTAAGTGTAGAACCGGCACCGGCCTGCTGGTTCTGAACGGCAGAGATGGCAGCATTCTGTGCACCGCTAACAGTAACAAAATTTGCAGTAGCGTTGCCAAAGCTGTTATCATTGATGTTAATGGTGCCCCCGGGATTACCGGTATTGATAACTCCAATGATAGTAAAAGAGGAGACCACGTTAAAACCCTGCATGGTATTATTCGTGACATTAAGATTGGTAGCAGCCACTCCATTCGTGTTACTGATCCCCCATACTGAAGCTGTTGTTGTACTGCTCATTGTAATGGCCGGGCCGCTGGCATTCCCTACCTGGTTAGTATTGATATTGATGGTGCCAGTTACTGCTCCCGTATTCTGAATACCAATAAACCCGCCGGTTGTACTGGCCGAACTATGGCCCCTGATCGTGTTGGTATTTATAGTGAGGCTGGCTGCTGCAATACTGTTGAAGATGCCGGTTATTCCTGACCTGGTTGTTCCGCTTACAATGGTATTAAGGAGCGAATTGCTGTTAGCAGTGATGTTGGTGCCGGTTCCCCCTGTATTGGAGATGCAGGTTACCAAAGCAGCTGTTACACAGCTGATTCCATCAACGGTATTGTTAGAGATGGAAATATTTGCACCGGAAGCCCCATTTGTATTTGATATGCCGACGATGGGAACTGATGTGGCATTACTGAAGGTTACCGGGCCGGTTACACCATTACCAAGCTGGTTATTATCGATATTTAATGTAGTGACAACTGCGCCGGTATTTTGAATACCGGTAAAACCACCGGTTGTTGCAGTTGAAGTGCAACCTCTTACCGCATTATTGTTTAAATTCAATACACCCGGTGCTGATGAATTGACAATACCAATAATGGCACTGGAGGAGGATGCCCCACTCATTGTCATATTCAGGATGGTATTATTGGTGATATTAACGGTGGCCGTACTAAGTGCTGTCATCCCCTGGTTGAGGATTCCGTCGAATGTGCCACTGGTAAATCCACTCGTCATCGTAATAGTATTATTAGATATTGTGTTGGTAAAAGTTCCTGTTGGCTGTGCGGTGGTGTAATCTTTTCGTATGCCTACAAATGTAACAGTCGTGCCGCTTACTGCAGCACTGGTGATCGTATTGTAAGAAATATTATCTCCAACCTGGTGATTGGAAAAGATACAATAAGAAGTACCGCTGTTGGAAATGGGATTGGTTAATGCGGTAGCTCCACCCCAGTTGGAGATCGTATTGCCTGTAGCAACTGAACTGCCACCGATATCATTGCCAATATCCTGGTTGGCAGAAGTTCCTGCGCCAATGAATGCAATACCCATGTCTACATTGCTGATCGTATTCCCGTACACTTTATTATTGCTATGTGGGCCAGTAGAGTTATTGGTAATATCCTGTGTGGTTGTTATTGATGTGGCATGGTGACGAACATTGCTATATATACCCCAGGTTTGAACATAATTCCGATTTAACGAAATCATATTGTTTTGTAAGGTATTATTTTGACAGCCATCGGTGGTTACGCCGGATGCATGCAACAAAGCGATTCCCCATTCAGTCATTGTATTTGATCCGACCGGAGCATTTACAATATTTGCTGCATTCTCCTGGAGAGTAAATCCATCAATAGTTATATAGTCAGCACCCGTAAGTTTAATGATACCATCAACCAACCTTCCCACCACCAATGCTGCGGAGGACTGGATAGTATAAGTTCCCGATCCGAATTTCTGGAAGATGATCGGATTGGCTGCTGTACCGGTCTTGGTGATATCAATACCACCAACTGTTGCAGTTTCCGTTGCACTCCCACCGATTGCATACATGGTAACCGGTGCAGTAACCGTTCCTCCATTCAATGCAGTAACAAAAGCACTCACTGTTGCAAAGCATGTTGATGGAGTTGAATAAACTCCACCGAAATTAGTTCCGCTTCCCTGTGTATATGTATAGTTTGGTCCCCCATTATTATTCAGGTTAAGTGTAAGCATATCATAACTTACCTGGCTGCCGGTTGCCAGAATATCTGCTGCAATTTGAGCAGCAGTGCGGTTGCTGCTCATCACATAATAGTTCACCACAGTGCCGATGGTAAAGCATGGAATTAATGCCTGGCCTGTTGTTCCTGTAAAACTAAATTGTGCCAGGGCCGATGTAACATAACCATCGGTAGAGTATCTAACATAAACATATTCGCCACTTGCCGGTGCAGATGAAACAGTACAACTTATCAATACAGAATTGGATGCATTGGCAGGCGTTGTATTTGAAACTGCACTGATGTTAACCGGGTTGTAATTGGTTTCCAATACAGCCATATAAGCGTTGGTTGGTGCACTTACATTCTGAATATTAAAAGTGTAATAATTGCCATTGGTTGTAGCTGGTAATGTTCCCGAAGCTCCGCCATTAGCACTGTTGTATAATGCACCATTGCCCGGACCAGGTGCTGGTACAACAGTATTGTTAAAAGTGACACCACTGCCAAAATAAGGGCGCCAGACATCTCCCGGATAAGAACAATTTTGAGGAAATTCCCATGTAGCTGATGTTGAATTTTGATTAGCCTGTATTCTTGCCTGGAAGAAAAATCCGCTGGGTGCTGTGAGTGGAGTGCAAACAAATGGAGCACCACTTATATTATTATTTCCAACTGCGCCCGGCTGTGCGTAGCCGGTTATGGTAAACAAAAATGCCGATAGAATTAATGAATAGAATTTTTTCATGCCTGTTGCTTTGGTTTATGCGTTTTCCGTATACGAAAATAAAGAGAAGTTCTTGTTTTTATTTAGTTGCCTGAAATAACTAAAATACCATTTCGTCTTTGACGTCAAAATAAAAAAAATCCCTCGTTTTACGAAGGGATTTGTTTTATTTGAAAAGAATGTACAGCAGCTATAAAATTCCTATTGCTTCACAAACCGTATCACTTTAGATCGGTCATCGGCCATATTGCCTTTAATGGTGTAAGTTCCCGGCGACAGGGTTGCCACATTAACCGGCAGGCTGTTGAAGCCGGCAATTAAACTAAGCGTTTGCTTATTAACCAACCTGCCCTGCATATCAAAAATTACAATTTCTATTTTACCGGCCTGTGCACTGGCAACATTCAGTTTAAAATTATTGCTCACAACCGGGTTAGGTGCAATGCTTACAATATCAAATCCTTTAGTAGCATTCAATAATGCTACTGTTGTACTGTATGTTACTTTACCATCTGCATCTACAATTTTAAGGCGGTAGTAGTTCATTCCTTGCAATGGATCTGTATCGGTATAGTCAAATGGTTGCTGGCATCTTGCTGCATCGGCAGTTATGTTATAAATGCCTGAATAATTACGGGCATCACTGCTGCGTTCCAGGGCCATCGTTGCACGTGGTGTACTGGTGCAGGTAATTTTCCAGTTCAATAAATGGTTACTGCCTTGTTTGCGGCCGGATAGATAATTAACAACAACCGGAAGCGGTGCATTATAATTATTGGTATGCACATAAAAACCACTGAAACCACTTACAGCAAATGTTACTTCCCAGAAGCTTCCATTCCAGGAAACATTGGCGTCACCGGGAGTTATTAATGCGAATGTACCTGGGTAGTTACCAGGACTTGAAGGCGAAGTGGTAGCGGCTCCATGAAACTGTGTAACTTTTAAATTATTCCTGTTTGCAGCGGTATTGCCTGCACCATTTGTTGGTAATGGCGGCCATGCCGGGTTATTGCTGTTATACTGTACAAACTCTGCATCGGTAAAATATAAAGTGATGGTTGCTGATGTGGTTGTTTGGTTGCTGGTTGTTGGCTCTATATCAAAATGCCTTTGCACATAAGGCTCACCATTAAAAGTTTGTTGTATTGCATCAAGCGTAACACAAACATTTATTTTACCTGTAACAGGATCAGCACCCGATGGTAAAACATAAGCAATAAGATCGCAGGGATTGGATCTAAAAGTTGTACCGGTTACTGATATAGTTCTGTCCTCACAAACAGCACTGCCCGATACACCCGCCAATGTTGTACTGGTGGTTGCAGTAAATTCATCTGCACCAATATCAGGCGTTGTTGCATTACGTGCTGCTCCATCAATATCTGTTGTAACAGTTCCAACCGGTGTTCCCCTTCCATTGATCCGGCAATTGGGTGCAGTTAAATGAAGATCGGTTGCTGATACAAATGTCGGCATCACACTTATTGAGTTGGCGTCTCTGGTGCTTACCCTTGTTTGATAAGCTGACAGAGTTTGATCACTGTTGGCGCCATCATAAAAAATAACATTCTGAGGTCCGGGTGTACCGGCATAAAAGTTATTATAGTTAGAAGTAGATGCATAGTTGTCAAGCTGGAAATTAGAGCGCTTGTATGCTGCTGTAAAACCTGTACCATTTGCTGTAGAAGTATTTACGATGATATTATTAATCATGTTCATTGCAGCAGTAGTAGCGGTTGCGTTGGCGAGATGGAAGATTCCACTTGTGCCGAAATTGGCCCCGGTAGAAACCGCGTTAAGGTAAACCGAATTATAATACAGGTTATAATTTGTGCTGGCCGCATTGCCATTTATGTTTATACCCCTAATTGCATCGTCCATGTTGGCATTGCTGGCGTAAAGGCCACTTACAAAATTATTATAGACTGTAGCGATGCCGCTGATATTGCTGAAAGCTATCCCGCTCACCGTGGGTTGGGTAATAAAAATTGCACCGGTTTCACTCAATGTATGTACCTTATTGCTGTAAATATTTATGTCTGCCCCACCGGTGATCATGATACCATTGCAAACAGGTGATGACGTACCGCTACCACTAAGGTTATTGATAACATTATCATATACATTGATTGTTTGGCCGCTTGTAAAATATATGCCGGCCAAAGACGAACTGGTACCGCCGGATGATAGTGTGTTGATATTATTTCCGTTGGCATTGAAGGTTGTGGAACTACCCCCCGAACTACCAAAAATACCATAAAGATTGTTGCCTGTTGAAGAAAGTGCGGATATGGTGTTAGATGTAACACTAAAAACTGTACCTGTACCCGAAACAGCGAAAATGCCATACATAGTCCCGCTGCCTGAAACATTAGTAATGGTGTTAGATGTAATATTGACACCGGATCCGTAGTTAACATTTATCCCCTGGAAAAAACCGCTCCCCAAACTCATATTATTGAAAGTATTTCCAGTAATGGTCTTGGCAGGGGCACTAGCAGCCACACCTTCAAAATTCTGTATGCCGAAAATACCATTACTGGAAATACTTTCTATATTCGAAAAATTATTCCCGCTGATGGTTGATGTTGATCCTGTTACGGAAGCCGAACCACAAGAATATATATAAACATCTCCCAGAAGTGCCGGCTTATTGAAGGTTCCAACGATACTGTTATTGCTGATAGTGTTACTGGCACCCGAAAGCATTGCGCCAGATTTGGAAATGAATGTTACATTTCCTGATGTGTTTACATTTAAGTTGATAAACGTATTGCCAAGTATGTTTACAGATGCAATACCACCCGCAGTATTGGAAATGTATGTATGATTGCTGCTTGCTGCAACTGAATGCACAATACCTCTTGTACTGTTGTTTTGAATGGTAACTACACAATTAGCTGTTCCGCCTGCATTCACTACGGCACCGATTGGATTGGATGTTGCGGCACTGTAAGTAAAAAAGTCGCCGGTTGCCGTACCAAATTGGTTGTTACTGATATTGATCGCAACATCCGAATTTGCCAAACCTGTATTATCAATTCCGCTCAGCACACCGGATGATACCAATGATATTCCCTGTATGCTATTACCGGTTATGTTAATAGTTGAGGTTGAGGCAGCACCGTTATTATAAATGCCATGTATCCCTCCCCCTGTGGCTGCAATAAAGTTTACTGCACCGGTACTGGCAGTACCAATTTGATTACCGATAATATCAATAGTGCCCGTAACAGCACCCGAATTTGAGATAGCCCTGTAAAGGCTGCCGGTACCGCTTGACTGGAAACCCTGCATGATATTGTTGCTGATGGTTAAACTGGCACCCGTAGCCTGACTCACAATTGCTCTTACATTAGCTGCCCCTGATGCCGCGGTTGGGGTGGTAGCAGTATTGGAAAGGTTTGCACCTGTTAATAAATACCCTGTTCTGATATTATTTGCAGTTGCATTTCCAATTGTATTATTGCTGATTGTAAACGTACCCGTTCCTATAACTTCTATTCCTTTGAACCCTGTAGCCTCTGCAGCGGTTGTGCCCGAGGCATCAATGCCTCCCATAATATTATTCTGAATATTGACCGTATTGGTACTGGTACAATAGATACCCGAGATAACACCGGCGGCAGTGGTTGTAGCTGCATAGATGGAATTGGCTCCTGTGGCGCTGCCAATGGTATTGCCGGTAACCGTGCCAATGTTCACATTGCCTGATGTAATACCTATGCCACAAATTAAACCAAATGTAGTGGCCGCAACACCGGTGGTATATAAAGCAATACCGGCGATGGTATTATTTTGAATAGAAGACACTGTACCCCCGGGTGTAAATGCGCATTGAATGGCAATATAACGGGTAGCATTGGCTGTACCACCCGCACTAAATGATGATGGGAATGTGCCTCCAAGTGAACCCAGGCTGAGGCCGATCATATTAGTGGTACCTGTACCCGATGAATTTGCAAAACCGATCACGTTATTGCTGATGGTATAGCCCTCACCCGACGTAATTACGATCCCATTATGTATATTTCCTGCTGTTGCGGTCCTTGTTGCAGTTTGAAAAAGCCTGTTGTTGGTGATCGTCCAGCCTGAATTGTTTCCAGCAATGTTTATACCCCCTGAAGTTGCACTGGCATGAAAAAAATCAGAAATATTATTTCCTGAAATGGTATTATTGCTGTTATCAATTACAAAATTTGACCCTGCAGATTGTATTGCATACCTTGGCGTACCGCTTACAGATGCCGATATATTGCATTGTGTGATGGTATTGTTATCATTCCCTGTTGTAGCGCCGCTGCCAAAGTAAATGTTGGCAAAGGCGTTACTGGAACCCTGCACGTTACAGCGTATCACGGTATTATTGCTTGCATCCATTGCAAACCTGAGTGTAGTGGAACCAGCCGAACCGCTGTTTATAATAGTAAGCGCATTGCCTCCACTGTTCAATCCATCAATGGTTACATTATCAGCACCGTTCAGGTTAATAAGAAACCCATTGATATTTCCACTCACCTGCCTGGCGGCACCACCCGTTGGACTAATGGTTAAGCTCGTCCAGGTTCCGGCATTCAGACTGGCTGAGCCCGTTTCCACAATATCTGCGCTGATGGTTATTAAAATAGTATTGCCTGTTTGTACCGTTGCATTGATGGCTGCAAAAGCACCAGTAACAGCAGATGCATCAGTTAAATTTGCATAAGTGCCGTTTGCCCCAGTTGAACCGGTTACGGTAACCTGGGCAAGACCATTCACCACAAATAAAAAAGCCGTTGAGATCAGCAGGTAAATTTTCTTCATACTGTAAATTTAGTTGAATTCAATTTCGATAAAAACTACTGGTCTTACTTTCCTAAACTGCAAGTAGTATCTTTTAAGGGCATGGTTTTACAAGGGGTGGAGTTAAGTCTAAGATACAATAAAAATGTTCCCGCCATGGCGGGAACATTTTCAAAAGTAGTGAGCGGAGTCGAACTATCGTTTCACAAACCGCATCACTTTAGATCGGTCATCTGCCATACTGCCTTTTATAGTATAAGTTCCCGGCGACAGGTTTGCCACATTAACCGGAATACTGTTAAAGCCCGCAATTAAACTAAGCGTTTGCTTATTAACCAATCTTCCCTGCACATCAAAAATTAAGACCTCCATCTTACCTGATTGTGCACTGGCAACATTCAGTTTAAAATTATTGCTCACAACCGGGTTGGGTGCAATGCTTACAATATCAAATCCTTTAACTGCATTTAATAATGCTACGGTCGTACTGTATGTTATTTTTCCATCTGCATCCACAATTTTAAGGCGGTAGTAATTCATCCCTTTCAATGGATCGGCATCAGTATGATCAAATGGTTGCTGGCATCTTGCTGCATCGGCAGTTATGTTATAAATACCCGAATAATTGCGGGCATCACTGCTGCGTTCCAGCGTCATCGTTGCACGTGGTGTGCTGGTGCAGGTAACTTTCCAGTTAAGCAAATGATCGCTGCCCTGTTTGCGGCCGGTAAGATAATTTACTATAACAGGAAGCGGTGCATTGAAATTGTTGGTATGCACATAAAAGCCGCTGAAACCGGTTACAGGAAAAGTTACTGCCCAGTATCCCGTTCCCAACATAACGTACTCGATGTCTGTGTCAACAGGGTCGATCAACACCCTTGAGCCAGGATAATTACCCGGGCTTGATGGTGAAGTACTGGCTGCACCATGAAACTGTGTGATCTTTAAATTAGCCTTGTTTGGGTCAGTCATCCCCCCTCCCAGGTCTGTAGGCAATTTGGGCCAGGCAGGATTGTTGGCATTATAAAGTTCAAATTCACTGTCTTGAAAATAAAGCGTAACGGTTGCCGATGTGGTTGTTTGATTGCCTGTTATAGGTTCAATATCAAAATGCCTTTGCACATAAGGCTCGCCATTAAAATATTGCTGTGTTGCATCTAAAGTAACACAAGCACTTACTCTACCGGAAACCGGATCAGCTCCAGACGGCACAACCCTGGCGATCAGGCTACAGCTTTGAGTTATGTATGTTGTACCGGTAGCAGATACAGTTCTATTTTCGCAAGTACTAACATGAGCAGGCTCAGGTTCCAAAGGAAAACCTCCGATAAATTCATCGGCCCCAATATCCGGTATTGTTGCATTACGGGGTTGTACGTCAATATCTGTTGTAATGCCGGGTACAGGGGTTCCCCTGCCATTTATTTGACAGTTCGACCCAGGGCTCAAATGCAGGTTGGTTGCTGATGTAAAAGCTGGCATCAGGCTTATTGAATTGGCATCTCTTGTACTTACCCTGGTTTGATAAGCCGCTAAAGTCTGATCACTGTTGGTGCCATCATAAAATATCAGCTTTGTTGCCGATGGTGTTCCTGCATAAAATAAATTATAGTCTGAAGTAGCTCCATAATTATCTAGTGTTGTACCGGAGCGGCGGTAAGCCGCAGTAACACCCGTACCATTTGCGGTTGAAGTATTCACAACAATATTATTGATCATGTTCAGCCTGGCAGTAGTAGGACTTAAATTAGTAACATGATAAATACCCGATGTGCCAAAATTGGTTCCGGATGATGAAGCGTTGAAATAAATGGAATTATAATACAGGTTATATGTAGTGGCAGCAGTTGTTGATGTAACACTGATACCACGTATTGCATCAGCAAAACTGGCATTACTGACATGGAGGTTGGCCACAAAATTATTATATACGTTAACTGTAGTACCATCATGTATAAGTATCCCATTTACAGCAGTTACAGCAATAGCTGAAGAACTGGTTTGCTCCAGGGTATGGATCTTGTTCCTGTAAATATTTGCTGTTGTTCCATTACCGAGCCAGATGCCATTAACTTCAGGACTACCAATACCTGTTGCTGTAAGATTATTAACGCTGTTGTCATAAATATTGGTCGTTTGGCCATTGGAATTATATATGCCGATTACCATCTTATTGCTTCCTCCCGATGAAAGCCCTGATATATTGTTATCATGCACATTAATGGTAGCCGGGCCACTGGAGCCACCTGCTATCGCATATATATCTTCGCCAGTTGAATTTAACGCACTTATACTGTTGGAGGAAACATCCAGCGTACCTGTTCCGGCATTTGTAAGATGATAGATCGCAATAATATCACCCGCTGTAGATACATTACTGATCGTGTTGGAAGCGATGCTCAGGTTCTCTCCTTTATCTATGAACAAACCGGAAAAATTGCCGGTGCCCATGGTTACATTGCTGATGGTATTTCCCGAAATGGTTTTGGTGGGGGCACTTGCAGCAGATAACCCGTCAAAATCTTCTATGCCATAAAAAACAGTAGCACCTGTTGTGGTAATATTGGAAAAATTGTTGCCGCTTATTGTTAAAGTTGATCCGCTTGCGGACGCAGGTGCCGAAAGATACATGATAACATTATTTCCGGCTGCCGTTTTACTGAAGGATCCAACTATACTGTTGTTGCTTATTACAGAAGTACCGATCGAATTCATCGCACCTCCCTTCAATATCAGTATTACCTGGCCGCTTGAATTTATACTCAGGTTAGTAAAAGTATTATTACTGATATTGCTTGATAAAAGAGGAGCCTGGCAATCGATATACGTTTGACTAGCTGTGCCTGTAGCAGTTTGAACGATCCCCCTGATATCATTATTCTGAATTGAAACCGTCACTGTTCCTGCGCTGCCGCTGGGATTATATATTCCGCGTAATGAACTCGTCTGCACGCCGCTGAAACTGATCAGCGTACCGGTTACAGTACCAAGCTGGTTATTGTTGATATTCGTTGTTACTGCATTTCCTGCTGTGTTTTGAATAAAAAAAACCTGGCCGGTATTCACAACAGAAAATCCGTCAAGGGAATTATTATTGATGTTGACCGTTGCCGCATTGGCGGCATTTGTATTGGTTATCCCGTTAATGTTGCTTATGGTAGCAGCACTGAAGGTAACAGCGCCTCCGCTGGCATTACCCAGTTGGTTATTATTAATATTAACTGTATTAGCCACCGCCGCCGTATTCTGAATACCGGTAAAACCACCTGTTGTGGCAGTAGAACTATTACTCCTCATGATATTGCCTGTAATATTCAGGATAGAAACAATAGCTGAATTATTGATACCGACCATAGGTGTACTCACAGCTGTCCCGCTGATCACATTATTGATGAAAGAATTATTGTTGATGTTAAGTGTGGCTGTCGCTACACCTGCGGAAGTAATAATACCTGTAACAGAGTTTGCAGCCGGGCAGGTAATGCCATAGATCAAATTGTTATTCACGTTTGTGGTACCGGTGGTATTTGCAATAACACTGATCCCAAATATAGTGGCGCCGGTTGCAAAAGGAAATACAACTGCATTGGTAACGGCATTACCAACCTCGTTACCATTGATGTTCATAGTGGTGCTAATAGTGCCGGTACTTGATATACCTGTGAAGCTTGATGCATTGCCACTTATCTGTATGCCCCGGATGATATTGTTTGAAATGTCTACCGTTGCACCTGTAACAGAATTTACAATGGCTCTTATAACACCACCACCGGAAGCTGCTGTAGGTGTGGTTGCTGTATTGGAAAGGTTTGCTCCTGTTAAAAGATATCCTGTCCTGATATTATTTGCGGTTGCGTTGCCAACCTGGTTATTACTCACTGTAAAACTTCCTGTACCGGCAATATCTATTCCTTTAAAACCTGTAGCCTGTGCCACTGTTGTACCAGATGCATCAATGCCGCCGATGGTATTATTCTGAATATTGATGGTATTGGAGCTGGTACAATAAATACCTGCAATAACACCGCCTGCCGAGATACTGGCTACATAGATCGAACTGGTACCACTTGCGCTGCCGATGGTGTTGCCGGCAATAGTACCGATATCGGCATTGCCTGATGTAACGGCAATACCACACAACATTCCATTAGTGACAGTGGCTGCACTGCTTGTATACAATGCTATACCGCCTATCGTATTATTCTGGATAGAAGAAACCACACCTCCTGTTTTAAAAGCACAGTTTATAGCCGTATAACGCAGTTGAACCGCTGTTCCCCCCGCTGTGAATGATGAGGGAAAAACACCACCCAATGAACCGGAACTTAAACCGGTCATATTAGTAGTGCCTGCACCTGCAGCATTGGCAAAACCAATAATATTATTCTCAATGTTGTATGCATCGCCTCCTATGATCCGTATTCCATAATGCGTAAATGCCGAAGTGTATGTTCTGGAAGCTGTTTGATAAATTTTATTGTTGTTAATGGTCCAGGCGGAACTATTTGCACCTAATATAATTCCTGCAGAATAATCGAGGTCATAATAATAATCGGAAATAGTATTCATTGCAATAGTATTATTGCTGTTATCAACGGCAGTGCTTAGCCCGAGTGATAATATTGCATATAGGGGCAGCCCGCCTGCGGCAGCAGAAATATCACATTGTGTAATGCTGTTGTTATCATTGCCTGTAATAGTTCCGTCACCAAAAAATATGGTGCCAAATGCAGTGCTTGAGCCCAGTATAGTGCACCTGGTAATGATATTGTTTGACGCATCTGCAGAAAATACAAAAGTAGAGCCAAGCGATACACTGTAATTGGTAAATGTAAGGGAGTTGCCACCTGCATTTAATCCATCAATGGTAACATTATCTGCTCCTCTAAGATCAATAAGGTTGGCCACATTACCTGTTACTGCAGCAACACCAGCAGGAATAATAGACATGGAGGTCCAGGGACCAACACTTTGGAATAAAATAGCCGGTGAGGTTTCAGTTGTTGTACCGGTGATAGTTATTACAATGACATTACCCGCCTGTGATACCAGGTTAATATTATCAAAAGCTGCTTCCAAAGTTGTGTACGGGTTTCCTGCAAGCGTTGTGGCATCGGCACCTGCAACAACAACTGTTTGGGCAAAACTGCCCGTACATAAAAAAAGGGAAATAAAGAAAGAGAAGTAAATTTTTCTCATTGTCTTAATTTAGCGCAATAGGTTGATAGCAGTTTTTTATACTGCCGCTATGATGAATAATTGAAATGATGCCCTTAAAATAATGGCGGCGATCCGGCTCTTCGCTGGTTAAGGCCTGTTCAAATTTTATACAATCTTTTTAATCCATATTTCTTAATGAAAATAAGTCTAAATTTTAAAACAACCATACAATACTAAGTGCTATACTGTTATCGGCAAACTAGGCACTGATTCTAAAACGGATAAATATAAGAAAGCTCCAAACAGCTTGATGCTGTTTGGAGCTTTCTGTTACAGTATCTTTTATTGTTTTACAAATCGTATCACTTTAGACTGATCATCGGCCATGCTGCCTTTAATGGTATAAGTTCCCGGCGACAGGTTTACTACATTAACCGGCATGCTATTGAAGCCGGCAATTAAAGTAAGCGTTTGCCTGTTCACTAATCTGCCCTGCATATCAAAAATTACAATTTCCATTTTACCGGCTTGCGCACTGGCAACATTCAGTTTAAAATTATTGCTCACAACCGGGTTAGGTGCAATGCTTACAATATCAAATCCTTTAACTGCATTTAATAAAGCTACAGTTGTACTGTAAGTTATCTTACCATCTGCATCCACAATTTTAAGGCGGTAGTAATTCATACCTTTCAATGGATCGCCATCGGTATAATCAAATGGTTGCTGGCAGCGGGCTGCATCTGCAGTAATAGTATACAGGCCTGAATAATTGCGGGAATCACTGCTGCGTTCCAAAGTCATGGTTGCACGTGGTGTGCTCGTGCAGGTAACTTTCCAGTTAAGCAAATGATTGCTGCCCTGTTTACGGCCGGTAAGATAATTTACAATAACAGGCAGTGGTGAATTGGTAAGCGTGGTATGTGCATAAAAACCACTGAAGCCTGTGACAGAAAATGTGACTTCCCAGGAAGAACCATTCCAGAAAACATTGGCAGCACCAGGAGTTATCAATACCCTTGCACCTGTATAATTGCCTGGTGTTGACGTGGGCAATCCTCCCGTAGGTGTTCCATGAAACTGGGTTATCCTAACATTGGCCCTGTTAACATCTCCATTTGCGCCATTGGCAACAGTAGGCATTAACGGCCATACCGGGTGATTAGTATTATAGTCAACAAATTCCTGGTTGGTAAAATACAGCCTGATGGTAGCAGTTGCTGTGCCTGGTGTGTTTACAGGTTCAATATCATAATGGCGCTGTACATAAGGTTCCCCATTAAATGTTTGCGGTGTAGCATCCAATGTAACACAAACATTTATTTTACCGTTTACCGCAGAACCGCCGGATGGAAGGACATGAGCAATGACCAAACAACTTCCCGTTCCATAAGTAGTGCCCAATGGCGAAACTGTTTTGTTCGTACAAACGGCTGAGCCTGCTATACCCGCCGGTATAGTAGTATATACTGCGGTAAACTCATCGGCACCCATATCCGGTGCCGCCACATCACGGGTACCATTATCATAATCGGTAGTGATGCCTGCTATGGGTGTACCGTAACTATCAAAGTCACAATTAAGTATACTTACTAAATGCAGATCGGTTGCTGATACAAAATAAGGATTCGCATTCAATGAATTTGCTTCCTGGGCGGTTGCGGTTTGCCATGCGCCAAGTGTTGCATAATCGGCGCCACCAATTTTACCAATAAGATTTGTACCCAAAGTGGCCAGCGAATAATAATCGTTATAATCAAGTGCTGTGAACTGGCTGGCCGAGGTTTTGGCAGCAATGCCCACAGCTCCAACACCAATACCTCCTAAAAGGCCCAGTTCATTTTTTACTATATTATCTTTTATAGTTGCTGCGCTGTTGTCATCTAGTGCGATACCAATTGAATATGCATTTGCTGAAAAGTTTAGTGTATTACCCGAAAGGTGAATACTATTGTAATAAATATTTATTCCTCCCTGCCCTGTTCCAAAGGCATAAATACCCGCAGGACAATAAGTGGCGCCAAATGATGAATAGCTGTCACCGTCGCCGGTTATTCCATAGATCATGTTATTGCGTACATTGATGTTCGCTGCGGCAAGGCCCGTGCTTATAGTTATACCTTTACCAGCATAACCACCGGTACCGGTATACCTGATGTCGTGAATATTGTTTTTTTCAATTACCGTATTGCTGGTAGCAGCTGCTATCCATATTCCCAGGTCAACTTCACCAAATGCTGTTTCAAAGTTGCCGATATCATTGCCCGATATAGTTGCACCGTCAACACCCTGTACATACACACCGGTATACCTTATAGCATCAGCACCACTCGTGTTTATAATATTTGATGTTATGTTCAAGCCGCTTCCGTTACCTGGTGCAACTGTTGCATTGGCATAGATACCCATATAGGCCCGTCTTACATCATTATTTTGTATGGTTATATTATTGAAATAACCTGCATTACCTAAAGTTGTAGCATCGGTAACTGCAATAGCGCTGGATGTGTTAACCCCATTGATAATGATCGTGTTCTTAAGGGTTGAATTGATAACAGTGGCTGCACCGGTTGAACCCAACAGTACCACAGTAGGCCCTGTTGTTGAAGTATTGGTAATGGTAAGATCGCGGCTGCTTGTTCCGTTACTGGAACCATCAATGATCACATTGCTGCTTTTTATTTTTATTAAAGCTGCACTGGCAAGAGAACCGGTAAGCGTTGTACCTGCTGCATTTGGCTTAATGGTAAGCGTAAAAGGACCACCACAACCATAACTCATTTGATTGAGTGAGTTAGCCCCCGTTTCAGTAACCGATGCGTCAATGATATTGGCAGTAAGGTTACCATTAATTCCCCTGGTATTTATATCTGCAAATAATCCCAACGGGCCGGATAGTGAAGAATAAGTGCCTGCTGCACCAATGGTTACTACACCACCTGGTATTGCTGATACGAAATTGAAACTATTGATAGTTCCACCGATGGGAAATGCTATACCTGTTAATGCGACACTTGAAGGTGTAGAATTAAAGCTACCTGAATTAATAGCCACATTTGGCACTGGCGCAAGATCCTGCGCAATCACAAAATATTGTACATTATCGCCGAAAGCAACCCCGCCAAAAATGAGGCTAAGATCAAGCGTTAAACTAAAAGGATTGATTGCATTTGTTGCTTCAGTATATTTCCAGCCATCAGTTGTATTATCATTGGTTGCCGGAAACGTATTTGTATTGGTTGATTTTTTAAAGTAGATACGGGGTTTTGTACCTGCTGTTACATTTACGCCACTGAGAGCATCTGTAATGGTTGCTGAAAGCACAGGATTGGTAGGAGTGCAACCTGAATTCGTTAGCAGGCCATAGGTTATTACCGGTGCATCTTCGTCATAAATTCCATAAGTAAAATTTCCTGCATCGGCACCTATATCAACAGGAGTAAAGCCTGCACGGGCCTGCCCGTCAAAATCGTTTGTTACAGAAGCAATATTTGTTCCGGTTCCTTCTATACCTGTAACGCTTAACACATGCAGATCTGCAACCGATGCATTTCCATTTCTGTTCACAAAATGCGGGTTTTGAGCAAAACTGTTGGCATCCTGGCCGGTAATGGTTTGCCATTGTGCAAGTGTGGTATATACGAGTCCATTGAATACACCCGTAGCTCCTGAATTGCCGGTTGCATACAGGTCATTAAAGTTACTGGTCAGCCCGGGCGGGTTGGCAGTAGTTCCTCCTACCCTTATAGCAATATTGGCAATTGTACCACTTGCATTGCTGCGTGCATTCCAGAAAATATTATTTTGAAAAGCCCTTGTATTGGTAACTACATCACTAAGCATACAATAGGTGTTTGAGACAGAAACAACGCCTGTACCGCCAATATAGATACTGTTGTGAAAATAATTATTGGCCGATAAAGTTCCTGCAGCATCCCTGATACCGACAATAGAAAATCCAGTAGTAATAGAAGTGCCTGCTGCATTAAGGCCCAAACGGATCATATTGTTACGGTAGGTAGCAGTACCTTGTGTCCGTGCAATAATGCCGTAGATCTGGTAAGCAGTAAGCGAAGAGGTAACTGATATAGAATGTATAAAATTTCGCTCTACAATATTTGCAGTAACCGGGAAACCAAGGTCAAGCGCATAAATAGCGCCTGCAGATCCTCCTGTAACTACATTACTTAAAGAATGAACCGTGTTTTGCGAAACCAGGTTTACACCTGTACTTCCTGAACATACGATCCCAGACATTACTACAACAGCCCCATTGGAATTACCGGACATATTGCGGACAACATTTCCTGTTGCTGAAAGATTAGGCAAGGCAACCTGTATACCGTACATCGCATAGTTACCTACAATATTATTGGTGATCGAACCTGCAGCAGTACCACCGATCGTATTATTATTAATGGTAGCTGTAAGACCTGTTCCTGTATTAACCAGGATACCTCTGAAGCCTGTGGTTGTGCCGCTACCGCCGTTATTGATTGTGATAGAGCCAATATTATTATTGGAGATATTATTTCCGTTTACGCTAAAATCATAAATGCCGACCATAGAAGCTGAAGATACAGTGGTGGAAGTTTGATTGAGCACTATAGTAGAAGAAGCATCGAGGCTACCGATATTATTTCCGGTAGTAGTACCACAGTTAAAAGCCCCGCCGGTAGAGCCCATCATGATACCAACAAAACAAGACGATGTAGTAGCGGTAGAATTGCGGCTGCTTGTTTGATTGATACCACTGATCGTATTACCCTGAATACTTGTTGGCGTACCTGTATTTACATTCATTGCATCAATACCCCTGAATTCATTTCCTAAACCGGCCAGTGTAGTTGTGCCTGTTCCGTTTGATGCGCCGAAACCAATAGTATTACCGCTGATCGTAAAGGCACCGGCGGTTCCTGCTGTTGAATTTAGAGTGATGCCTGTATAGCGTAAATTGGTAGTGGTAAATGTCCTGGGCGCCGTTTGATAAAGTTTATTATTTTGAATGGTCCAGTTATCGTTACCGGATAGCAGTATAATACCCGATACACTTACTCCAGCATCAAAAAAGTCAAAAATATTGTTGCCACTGATCAGCACATCGCTGTTCCTGATCGTTGTATTTGTTGTACTTCCTGCTGAATAAATAGCTTTTGTAGGAAGATTGATACCAGCCGGGCCAATATTATTATCAGTCACCTCAATAATATCATTACCTGTAGCTACCCCTGTACTGAAAACGATTGTTCCACCTTCGGTACCTAATGGAGTTATGGATGAACCAAGAATAGTGCAGTTTTGAACATAAATATTGGTTGCATCTCCGGTAAAACGAATTGTACTGGTTCCGGCAACAGCCGATACCGTAGTATTAGATATGGCTAAAACTTCAATTATAATATTATCAGCACCGTTAATATTGATCAAAGCTGTACCTGCCGGAGCAGCACCTGACAATGTTTGTATACCAACATCAGATTGAATGTTCAGAAAAAACCAGTCTCCGCTATTCAGGCTGGTTGCTCCATTTTCTGTTAACACATTCGCGGTAACATCAATGAAGATGAAATTACCGGCCTGGGTTCCGGCTGCGTTCAAAGCAGCAAAAGCCCCGCCGGCCTGGGTAAGGGAAGTATAGTTTCCATCAGCCCCGGTGGAGCCACTTATCAAAACCTGGCCAATAGATGTTGTACATGTGAAGATGGTTGTGAATAGTAACAGGTAAATTTTTCTCATTCCTTTGTTTTAGATATATAATTATTGATACAGTTATTATTACTTTGGTATTAAAAAAACAGGAGACCCTATTCAATACTTAAACAAACAAGGCACTCATAGTCAGCTGGGAGGAATAATTTTTCGGGCAGGATATATGATATACAAATAAAGTCTACAAATTATAGGATTATTACTTTCCGGCAATGAATTAGCAGATATATTTCTAATGATAATGTAGAAAAGTCCTTCATTACAAATATGCTTTTATTCATAACAGGTAGTATAAAATAATACCCCATTCCGCCGGGGCAAAATGGGGTATCAAATACGATCTTCCAGGTTATTTTTTCATCAGCGTATCCATCATTTTAACCGTACTATCTTCTATTTTTTTAGTTACACTGTCAGCTGTATTCACAGCATCCGTTAAGGGGTTTTCAGCATTGGCTGAATCTTTTGAATTCGTTGTTGTTGTTTCTTCATTGCTGTTATTACATGCTAAAAAAGAAATAATGGTTACAATGGCTAATAATTTTTTCATTGCTTTATTTTTTTTATTTTAAATATAAGAACCAATTAATCGCTAATGCCCAACCACAAACTCAAAACCACAAACCCAAAACGTTTTATTTCTTCCTGAAAAACAACCTCACAGGTACGCCCGTAAAATTAAAGTTTTCACGCAGTTTATTTTCAAGATAATTCTTATAAGGCGTTTTTACATCATCAGGATAATTACAGAAAAATGCAAAGCTGGGTGTAAAGGTCGGCAGCTGGGTCACGTATTTTATCTTCAACTGGTTGCCCCTTACAACCGGTGGCCTGTATGCTTCTATTACTTTCTGCATTATTTCGTTCAGCTGCGATGTGGGTATTCTTCTCTTGCGGTTCTCAAAAACTTCCAGCGCCATTTCAATGCTCTTGAATATGCGTTGCTTTTCGGTAACCGAAATAAAAATAATGGGCACATCACTGAATGGAGCAAAGCGCTTCTTCAATTCTGCTTCATAATCTTTGGTGGTATTGGTTTTCTTTTCTTCTACCAGGTCCCACTTATTTACCAGCACCACAATACCTTTTCCCTTTTTTACTGCCAGTGCAAAAATAGAAAGGTCCTGTGCGGTAATGCCTTTGCCTGCATCCAGCATCAGCATACAGATATCCGATTCATCCACCGCTTTAATGGCACGTATCACCGAATAAAATTCCAGGTCTTCATGCACTTTTGTTTTACGCCTGATACCTGCAGTATCTATCAGCATAAATTCTTTATTGAAAAGATTATAGTGTGTATGTATCGTATCTCTTGTTGTACCGGCAATATCACTTACTATGGTACGCTCCTGCCCTATCAATGCATTTAATAAAGATGATTTACCAACATTGGGCTGGCCGATGATGGAAATTTTTGGCAGGTCGGTTTCTGTTGCAGCTTCATCCGAATCCTTTTCACTGATCTGTTCAGTAATGGCATCCAGTATCTCCCCGGTGCCGCTGCCGCTGATGGATGAAACAAAAAATATATGCTCAAAACCCAATGCGTAAAATTCGCTGGCTTCCATCAACCGCTCATGATTATCTACTTTATTGACCACTAAGAAAACAGGTTTCTTGCTTCTGCGTAAAAGATCAACCATACTGTTATCCAGTTCTGTAATACCGGTTGAAGCATCCACCATAAAAATAATGGCATTGGCTTCTTCAATGGCAATTACCACCTGCTTGCGGATCTCTTTTTCAAACACATCATTGCTGCCGGCAACAAAACCGCCGGTATCAATTACGTTAAAAGATTTTCCCGCCCATTCGGCCACACCATATTGCCGGTCACGTGTTACACCGCTGATATCATCAACGATGGCTTTACGCTGCTCCAGCAAACGGTTGAAGAATGTACTTTTGCCCACATTGGGCCTGCCTGTTATTGCTACTGTGAAACTCATGGTCAGTTGGCAGTGGGCAGTTGCCAGTTGGCATTGCACCCTGCTCTTTTTTAATTTTATTTATTATTGTTACTCTCTTTTAAATTCAAGTTTGCAGTCTGCCAATGCCGCTGCAAACTGTCTACTGCTCTCAGCAAAATTTGTCAGGGTTACATATCATATATCCTAATAACCTTCCTACTTCTGCATACTTATCTATAAGTTCGCGGTATTTTATTTCATCTATATATTTGCAATCCAGGGAAAATTTAATCCATATTTCTGTTTCAGTATTTTCTGCATCAGCATCAGTAAGTTTACTGATAAAATGAGCAGGATATTTTCGTCTTCGATATGCTTCGCCAAAATTTGCACAAACTGATCTGGAACACCTTCTTACCTGATCAGTTAAACTATATTTTTCTTCTGTAGGAAATGATTTACTGATCTCAAATATTTCCATTGCTAAAGCATATGCTTTTTTGAAAGCTTCCAGATCTTTATAACTACCCATAGTTATAATATTTTATCTTGCATTTTTTAATCTCAAAACTGCCCACTGCCCACTGCCCACTGCCCACTGCCCACTGCCCACTGCCCACTGCCCACTGCCCACTGCCCACTGCTCAATACCCAT
>Ga0193752_1001137_pt1 | contig 22912 bp, 20 predicted proteins | sample H1c1metaG_FD_144924 | JGI IMG/M metagenome (GOLD analysis project Ga0193752, IMG submission 144924) | Soil microbial communities from a riparian zone of the East river system, Colorado, United States - H1c1 | ecosystem: Environmental > Terrestrial > Soil > Riparian zone | place: USA: East River...
GTGGCGACAGTCCGGGTGTTCCAGAGCCGGGCCTCGACCGGCGTGCGCGGCATTGCGTTGGCCGAGGGCGACGAGGTCATCTCGATGTCCCTGCTCGATGCGGGCAAGGGCATCCTGACGGAGGAGCGCGATGCCTATCTCCGCCAGTCGCGCGCGCTGCGGCAGCTCGAGAACGCCGAAGAAGAGACGGCCGCGAACGCCGATACGAATGGCGGCGAGGAGGGCGCTGCGGCTGCAAGCGTTGCCGTGCTTTCCGCCGAGCGCTTCGCCGAACTGCAGGGCAAGGAGGAGTTCGTGCTCACCGCGGCTTCCTCGGGCTTCGGCAAGCGTACGTCGTCATACGAATATCGGGTGACGGGTCGCGGCGGTAAAGGCGTCGAGCTGATGAGCCTAACCAACGGTGCGCAGGTCGTAGCGGCTTTTCCTGTTCTGCCCACGGACCAGATCATGCTGGTCACCGACGGAGGCACCTTGATCCGCTGTCCGGTCGACGGAATTCGCATTGTCGGGCGCGGCACGCGTGGCGTGCGTATTGTCAATGTGAGCGAAGGCGAGCGTGTCGTTTCGGCGATCCGCATCGGCGAGGATGACGCCGCAGAGGGTACGGCGACGATGGAGGACGCCGGTGGCGAAACTCCTCCCAGCGAAAGTCCGGGCGAAACAAACGGTGGATAAGGTTCAGCCGTGCCGCTAAGACTTCGCCGCCTTAACAGGAGCACAAGGGGAAGACATGACGGAACGCACCGGTGTCTATCCGGGAACGTTCGATCCCGTCACCAGCGGCCACATGGAAATTGTGCGCCGTTCGCTGAAACTCGTGGACAAATTGATCATCGGACCTGCCACCAGTATCGGCAAGGGACCGCTGTTTTCCCTCGAGGAACGGGTCGATATCATCCACGAGGACATTGCCGACTTTCCAGCGGAGGACCGCTCGCGCATCGAAGTGGTGCCGTTCGACGGTCTGCTGATCCATTTTGCCAAGAGGGTGAACGCCTCCCTGATCATTCGCGGCCTGCGGGCGGTGTCGGATTTCGAGTACGAGACCCAGATGGCCAACATGAATGCCCGCATGGAACCCGATATCGAGACCATCTTCCTGATGGCGTCGGATCGGCACCAGTTCATTGCCTCTTCCCTGGTCAAGGATATCGCCCGGCTGGGCGGCGACACGTCGCAGTTCGTGTCAAAAAAGGTATTCAAGCGGCTCAAGGGCAAATTCGGGGCCAAGTGAGGCTTTTCGGGCGCGCGTTGACCGCTCGGACTGCGCATCCTATACGAGCGCCGCGCGGCCGGTCGAGCCGGGGCGCATTGTCGGGGCGGGCCCGTAGCTCAGCGGTAGAGCATCTGACTTTTAATCAGAGGGTCGTGGGATCGTACCCCACCGGGCTCACCACGAGATTGACGGCCCTTTGGGTCGAAAAGGAGAGGCGAGGCTCATGCCGTCGGTGAACGTCGTCAACGGCAAGCAGATCGTGATCGAGCATCGCGGTCCGGCCGGACGCTTGACCCATTTTATGTCCGCCCCCTTCCTTCAGGCTTGGCATCATCGCGATCTTATTGTCGCGATCCTGCGACGCGAAATTCGGGAGCGGTTCAAGGGGTCGGTCGCCGGCTGGGTGTGGGCGGTGCTTGCGCCGTTGCTCGGTATCGCTGTCTATACCTTTGCTTTCACCGCTGCGGTAAAGCTACCCTACGATGTCGGCAATTCCCGCATCGGCTATGCGCTGTTCATCTTCAGCGGCATCATCGTCTTCAACTTTTTCTCCGAGATCGCGTTCCGCGCGCCGATGCTGTTGCACGAGTACAGCCATTTCATCAAGCAGACGATCTTCCCCAGCGACACGCTGGCCATGATCTCGACCCTGCGGGCCACCGTCTATTCCGGCATCGCCCTGTTCGTCATGCTGGCCTTTCAGCTCCTGGCCACCGGCAGCCTGCCGTGGACGGTGCTGCTTCTGCCGTTCGTCGTGCTGCCATTCCTGGCTTTCCTGATCGGCGTTGCCTGGGTTCTGTCGGCACTTGGCGCCTTCACGCGCGATGCCGGCTACCTGATGATCACCATCGTGCCGCTTTTCATGTTCGCCACGCCGGTGTTCTATTCTCCGACGTCGCTGCCGGCGCCGATCGATTTCTGGATCTACGCCAACGCACTCACCGGCTACGTCGAGGTGATGCGCGACATTGTATTGTTCGGCAAACTGCCGGACTGGCGCGTCTACGTCTGGACGCTATTCACCTCTGCCGTCACCTTCTGGTTCGGTTACTGGCTCTTCGACAGGTATCGGAATGTCATCGTCGACGTCATCTGAGATTGTCGTAAAGGCCAAGCATCTCGGCAAGGCCTACCAGCTCTACGCGCACCGCAACGACTGGCTCAAGCAGGTCCTGTTCGGTTCGTGGAAGACCTATTTCAAGCCCTTCTGGGTCTTGCGCGACGTCGATCTCGAGATCCGGCGCGGCGAAAGCATCGGCATCCTCGGACGCAATGGCTGCGGTAAATCCACCCTGTTGCAGGTCATTTGCGGCATGACTCTGCCGACCAACGGCGAATTGCGGGTCAATGGCCGCATCGCACCGGTGCTCGCGCTGGGATCGACCTTCGATCTCGAATTGTCCGGACGTGAAAACGTCATGATCGGCGGCGCGGTACTGGGGCTCAAGCGGGCCGAGGTGCTGCGCAAATTCAATTCGATCTCGGAATTTGCCGGCATCGGCGATTACATGGAGCAGCCGGTCAAGCACTATTCGATGGGCATGCGCACGCGGCTGGCCTTTTCGATCTGCGCCCATGTCGAGGCCGAGATACTGGTGGTCGACGAGGCCCTTGCCGTCGGCGACGTTGCCTTCCAGCGGAAATGCCTGGATTGGATCGATGAGTTCCGCAAGACCGGCACGTTGCTGTTCGTCTCGCATTCGGAAGCCGAAGTCAGGCGTCTGTGCACGCGCGCGATCTGGATCGACGATGGCCGTATCCGCGCCCAAGGCGACCCTCCTGAAGTGATCCAGGCCTACAATCAGGCGATTCTCGTGGAGAAGGACGACGCCCACCGCTTCTCGGCGGGCTCCTGATGATCGATGGATGCCGGTGCTTGGACCTTGATGGGACTGGGCTGGTGGACGTTCAGCACGGCTGTTCATTGGGGTAGCGCGGCAATCGCGCGTCATTTCCGACGGTCTCCGCCGGCGCGCCACCAGGCGGCCGATTTTTCCATTGTGGCGCCCCTCAATGGCGTGGCCGACGCGTCGCCGGCCTATATCGCGGCCCTGGCCGAGCTGTCGCGAGCCGGGGCGGAAATTCTTCTCTGCGTGGCCAGCCCCGACGATGGCGCGGTCGAACCGGCCAATAGCCGGTGGCGTGCGGCGCTCGGCGTCGATGCGCCGCTTTTGTTCGGCCGGGACGACACCTTCAATCCAAAGATGAACAATGTCCGCAAAGGACTTGAAGCGGCCAGTCGCGGCGTGGTGGCGCTGTGCGATGCCGGGATCATTCTCACCCTAGATGAGCTTCGCGCTGCGGCGGCGGCGTTGTCGGAGCGCGTCGGCCTGGTTCTGGCGCTGAAGGCAGCGGAGAACCCCGAAGGGTTCGCGGCTGAAATGGAATGCGCCTATATGAACAGTCATCAGGCGCGCTTTCTGTTGGCGGGCGACCGCCTGGGCATGGCGGTCGCTTCGGGCGGTGTCACGCTGCTGACGCGGGAGACCTTGCAGAAGATCGGCAATTGGCGGGGATTTTCGCGCTGGATCGCGGACGATTATTCGGTTGTTCGATCCGTACGGGAGTTCGGCCTGAATACGCGGCTCAGCGATATCATGCCATGCCTGCCGATCGGCCGGCGCGATTGGACGAGCGTCTGGCGGCGGCAGGTCCGCTGGGCGCGCACCCGTTTGCGTCTGCCGGTCTGGCCCTTGGTATTGTGGGAACCGGCCGTCGGATGGGCCATCTCGGGGCTGGCAGGCGGGGCGTCTCTGATCGCACTGGATTTTAGTGCCATGACCGTCGGGGCTGGAATCGTGGGCCACACCGTATCCTGGGTGGCGGCGGAAGCCTGGTTCGTCGCCGGTCGTGGTTTGTCGTTCGGGCCGCGGGCGGCGGCGGCGACGCTCTGCCGGGAAATACTCGCGCCGGCCCTCATGGCGAGTGCGTTGAGTGGCCGCACGATAGAATGGCGCGGCGCCGATATGGGCCGGAGTTGGCGTAATGTCGGTGCGAATGCAGCCCGTGACCTGGACAAAAGAGGCTGAAGGTGAAGGATAAAAAAGCGCCGGGAATTGTGACGATCGCCTTACCGGAGAGGCTCGATTCGGCGACTTCGATAGCAGCGGGTGGTGACGTGATGGCCAAGCTGCTGCCGGGAGGGAGCATCATCATCGATGGTGCGGCGGTGACCTATATGAGCGCCGCGGGCGTACGTATTCTGGCCAACGCTTTCCGTCGGGCTACGGAATTGGGCGCGCGCGTGGTATTGTGCCATTTCACGGGCGCGGCTGCCGATTGCTTGCTGGTCAGCGGCTTTTCCCAACTCTTTGATACTGCTGCGTCGGTCGAGGAGGCCACCGCTAGGCTTCAGCACGGGGCGAAACCCTAAATCTGGGGGGAATTTTCGTCATGAGCTTGCACCGGCGCGCTATCACAGGGTAATTACGGGGCGGGCTGATAATAAGGCGAATCCGGCGACGGCCATCGGCACCCGTTTTGGGACGGAGAGCGAGATTTTGAAAATTTTGAGTTGGATGCGCGGCGTCGCGTGTCCTGCCGCTATCATCGCTTTAGGCCTTGCGCTGGCCGGCTGCCAGGCAATACCCGGAAGCGGCCCCGAGATGCTGGGCGCGGCACGCGGTACCACGGAGGCTCTGCCTTTCGACGTGCTCGACCTGACGGCAGTTTCGGTGGTGCCCTATCGCCCGGTGGCGAGCATCGACCGGCCGTCGACCACCAGCAACCTGGGAGCCGGCGGGCGGGCGTCGGTGGCGCCTGGCGACGTCCTGAAGGTCCGCATTTTCGAGCCGTATGAAGGCAGCATTTTTCCGACCATCCAGCGGCCGGGTGCCGATCTCGGGCCGCAGCGGGTTACCGACGAGGGGACGATCAACGTGCCTTACGTCGGAAAGGTCGACGTCGCAGGCCTCGATCTTGGTCAAATAGAGCAGCGGATTGTCACCCAGCTCGGCAGCAAGGCGCAGGACCCGCAGGTCATTGTCGAATTCGTCGCTGACCGGACCAACACCGTGATGGTGTCCGGCGAGGTCAAGGCGCCCGGCCGGTTCTCGGTGCTCGAGGGGACCCGCTCTGTCCTCGATGTGATAAACAAGGCGGGGGGGCCGTCCATACAGCCCCCCTTGACCTCGGCCCAATTGGAAGTCGTCGTGCGGCGCCATGGGCAGATCATCCTGCAGACGCAATATACCAATTTGCTCGCGGGCGGAGACGTCCCCCTCCAGAAGGGCGACGAGATCGTCGTCAGGTTGAATACCAGGACCTTCACCGCCCTCGGCGCCGTGCTGAAGTCGGGCAATGTCGAAATCAACAAGCAGGGCATGACCCTGCTCGAGGCCTTGGGTGCGGTGGGCGGTCTTACTGATGAGCGCGCCAACAAGACCGGCGTTTTCGTCTTCCGTCTGGCCGATCCCCAAGTCAATCCCGCGGCCCGGTCTACCGTCTTCAAGCTGGACCTGATGCAACCGGTATCTATCTTCGTGGCTCAGGAGTTCGGAATCCAGCCGAAAGACGTGATATATGTCACGAATGCGCCACTTTACGAGTACAATAAGATACTGACTGCGGTTTACAGGACCGTTACCGCGGTCCGTGTAGTGACGGGGTCAGTCACGACCACGTCTTTCTAATCGAGATGACGTGCTTGGAAGCGGGTTTGGAAGATTGGATGGCGCGTAACAAGCGATTTACCCTGGGAGCCTTCGGAGCCGTGGCGGTCGTGCTCGTGGCCGGCTTGGTGCTGTGGCTTATGCCTATCCGGCAGACCAGCAGCGCCCAGGATGCCGACCGTACCAACGGGCCGTTGATGTCGCGCGGCAACACCGATTCGCCCGCCGGGACGGTCGTCATCGCCGGCGATGTCGCCACCGGCGGCGGGGTGTTGAACGAGCTGCGGGTCACCGACGGTCAGAAGGTCAAAAAAGACGATATCGTGGCCGTGCTGTCGAACTATTCGCGGGCCGACGTGACTGTGCGGACGAGCGAGGCGGAGCTTATCAAGGCGAGGCGCCAGCTCGAGGCGATGAACTCGGGCTACCGGGTCGCTGAAATCTCGGTGCAGGAGGCTGTCGTAAAGACGACGGCGCTCAATACCCAACTAAAAACACTGGAAGTTGCGCGCTCCGGCAAGACTCCGGAGATGAAGGACCTCGAACTCAAGATCGCCCAGCAGGATCTTGAACGCGAGCAGACGAAATTGCGCATGATGACCGAGACGCTCAATACCGACCGCGGTCAGGCTGAAAGCGATATCAAGATTCTTGAGGCCAAACTCGACCAGGCCCGCACCGTGCGTGAACAATCACTGGTAAGGACGCCCATCGATGGCGTCGTCGTGCAGATCTATTCCCGTCAAGGGGAGCGTGTTTCGCCTAGCGGAATTGCCAAGATCGTCGATCTCGGTCAGCTCCGCGTCCTGGCCTATGTCGACGAAGTTCACATCGGTCGTATCGCCCAGGGCGGCAGGGTTGAAGTGGCTTTCCGCGGCAGCGCGTCGGTATACACGGGCAAGATCGCCCGCGTTGCGCCGGCCATAAATCGGATCAGGTTGCCCGAGCCCGACAGTGGATCGTCGTCGGACGGTCGTGTGGTTCAGGTCGAGATCGAACTTGATGATCCGTCTAAGATGCCGCAAGTGATCGGACGCGAAGCGCGAGTCACCTTCCTCTAATGACAATCGCTCTGCCAACTGCACCGTCGCCGCCTCCGGTGCGCCGGTGGTGGCCGAGTTTTTCTTTCGCCAAATTCAGGGCCGCGGCCAGGACGGCGGCGGCTATGCCGTTGGGCGCACAGCAGCTCAAGCGGCAACGGACCAGCACGTTATTGTCGCTGGCGGGCGTGACGGCCAGCCTCGTTGTCGTCTTTGCCCAACTCGGTATTGAACGTGCCGTCTATGATTCGGCCATCCGCCTGCACGGTGCGGTGGCGGGCGAGTTGGTCATGGTCCCGCCCAACTTCAAGTCGCTCCAGATTCACGCCGAGGTCCCGACCAACGCTACCGATATCATCTCGGTCAACCCGTCCGTCGCCGCAACGGCCCCTTTGTGGTTCGGCGTAATGTCGATTGCCTACTCGGGTATGTCATCGCAACGCCGTATTGCCTGGTACGCGATCGATGTCGAGAGGCCCGCGATCGACGTGCCGGGCTTGCGCGAGAATCTATACAAGCTCCGCGTGACACGGCGTGTGCTATGGGATCGCGATTCCCGACCCTATTTCGGCAATCTTTCCGAAGCGGCGGAGAGCGGCAAGGAAATCATGGTGCTGGGGCCTGCCGACAATCGCGGCCTCCTGCGCGAGCTTTTTGTCGTCGGCACAGTGGCGATCGGCCCGAACGTGGTGAACGATGGCGCGGTCGTGATGTCCGAAAGCACCATGGGAGAGGTCTTCGGCCCTTGGTGGTTCGATCGGCCGGCATTCATCGCCATCCAACTCGTGCCGGGCGCCGACGTGAAGGCAACGCAGCGCGATCTCAACCAGGCGCTTGCCGGCCGCGCCGAAGTCCTCGATCTTCCCCAGTTCGAAGCGCGTGAAAAGGCCTATTGGTCGGGCGAAACGCCGGTTGGCTACATCACCGATCTGGGTTTCGTAATGGGCCTGATGATCGGCATGGTGTTCATCTATTATGCCCAGTACCAGATCATCCGCTTCTATCTCCCCGAATACGCCATCCTGAAGAGCCTGGGTTATGACTGGTGGTTTTTCCTGTGCATGGTCGGCCAGATCGGGGCGGCCATCATCACGCCGGCATTCCTGGTCTCCATCGCCGTTGCTCGCATCGTCTACGGCGTGGCCGAAGCCTCCATGCATCTCGGCATGTCGATGGGCTTGCGCGAGATGCTCGTGGCGCTGGTGGCGTCGATCATCATGACGGCGGTGTCCAGCCTGTTCGCCATCCGCCGGCTGTGGCGGGTCGATCCGATCATGCTGTTCGAATAGCATGACACCCGAAGTTCACACTCCTCCCCATATATTGGGACCGGCGGTCGTTGAAGCGCTCGACATCCACCATCACTACGGCACGGGGGCCCAGCGCGTCGACGTGCTGTTCGACATCAACATGCAGGTGCGCGAGGGCGAGCTGGTGATCGTCACCGGACCGTCCGGCTCGGGCAAGACGACCCTTCTCACCATCCTGGGCACCATGCGCCGCCCATCGGAGGGCAAGCTGCGGCTGCTCGGGCAGGATTTGGGCGGGATGAACGGGCCCGAGCTCGACAACCTGCGCAACCGCGTGCGTTTCCTGTTCCAGAAGAAGAACCTCCTGTCGTCGCTGACATCGCTGCAGAACGTGATCGCCGGGGTCTCGACCACCCCGCTCTCCGAGCCGAACTGGAATGAAACCCGGGCGCGCCATCTCCTGACCATGCTCGGGTTGGGCGACAAGGCGGATGCCTGGCCCGACGAGCTCTCGGGTGGCCAGCAGCAGCGCGTGGCGATCGCGCGTGTCATGATTGGACTGCCCGATCTGATCATTGCCGACGAGCCGACATCCGCCCTCGACCGCGTTTCCGGCCGCATCGTCGTCGATCAGCTCAAGGATTTGTCGATGAAGGCAAAATGCGCCGTCGTCCTGTCGACGCACGACGAGCGCATCTTCGATGTGGCGACGCGACGGCTGCACATCGAGGACGGTCGCTGCTTCGAAGTTCCGCTTCATTACCATTGAAGGTTGACGGCAAATGCTCACCGCCGTCGATCTGGCACTGGCGCTGTGCCTGGCGATCCAGTTCGCCATTGCCGGTTACTATCTCTACCTGCTCTATTGGATGTGGGAGTTGCCGCCAGAGGTCCCTGCGGCGCCGTCCTTGCCGGCCGACCTGCCGGCGGTGCTGGTGCAGATCCCGGTCTACAACGAGCCGGCGGTGGTCGAGCGCGCGCTCGAGGCCGCTGCGGCGCTGGACTGGCCGCGTGATCTCCTGACCATCCAGCTGCTCGACGACAGCAACGATCTGACCACCGATATCGCGGGGCACGCCATCTCACGCCTGCGCGCCCGCGGCTTGACCGTCGACCATGTGCGGCGCGCCGACCGCTCGGGCTTCAAGGCGGGGGCGTTGGCGGCCGGCCTTGGCCGCTGCGACGCTCCCTTCGTCGCCGTATTCGATGCCGACTTCGTTCCCCCGTCCGATTGGCTGCGGCGTGCCATGGCAGCCCTGCTGGCGGTCCCGCGGGCTGCTTTCGTACAGAGTCGCATCGAATGGGGTAACGGCGAAGCGAATTGGCTCACCCGTGCCCAGCGCCTGATGCAGGACGCTCATTTCGCAGTCGAACAGGACATGCGCTTTCGCCGTGCCGTGCCCTTCCAGTTCAACGGCACCGGCGGAATCTGGCGCCGGGCGGCGGTCGAGGAGGCGGGGGGCTGGTCGCACGATACGCTATCGGAGGATCTTGATCTGGTCCTGCGCACGCACCTGAAGGGCTGGGGCGGCGTATTCCTGATGGAACCAGCGGTGGTTGGCGAATTACCGCAACGGCTCGACGATTTCCGGGCCCAGCAAAGCCGTTGGTCAAAAGGTTTCGTTCAGGTTGCGCGCAAACTGCTAGTCCCGATCTGGCAGTCGACATGGTCTACCGAAGCCAAACTGGCCACGACCATTTCTCTCTGCATGCAGAGTGTTTTCCCAGTGCTCGTGATCGGCCTGATCTGCCTCGTGATTTCGGTAGTCGGCCATGGCGGCTTGGCGTCCGGTTTTCGCGCGGCGTTTTGGATCTGGCTCGCCGGCATGCTGATGGTCCTGATCGGAATGACCTGGGGTGCCTATCGCCGACTCGACCGCGGTGGCGCGGCGCGATATCTCATCACGGCGGCGAGCGTGCCCGTCCTGATCTGCTACCTGGCGCTCGCCAATGCCGCCGCGATCGTCGCTGCGGGCATGGGCAAAAAGACCGAATTCAATCGGACCCCCAAGACAGGCATCTAGCCCTTCATGTTTGCAGCTCCCGTCTTCGCCATCATCGCCAGCGTCCTTACGGGCGTCTTCGCGGCATGCGCGGTGCTCATTTCCCTGTTCATCGGCAGCCTGCTCTACATGGTGGTGCTTCATCACCGCCTGAAGGCGGCCGGTCTTGCCCGCGAGGCCAGGCTGCTGAATGCGCCCTTGCCGGCCGACGCCGACCTGCCACACATCGTCGTGCAGATCCCGTCCTTCAACGAGGGCGGCGTGCTGCGGCGCGGCGTCGAGGCGGCTGCGGCGCTCGATTGGCCGCGCGACAAGCTGCACGTCCAGATCCTCGACGACAGTACGGACGACACGGCCGTGCTGGCGCGCACGCTCGCGGGGGAGCTTTCGGCACGCGGCGTCGACGTTCAGGCCATCCAGCGCACCGATCGCAGCGGCTTCAAGGGCGGCGCATTGCAGGAAGGCATGGAGCGCGTGCCTTACGAATACTTCGCTATCTTCGACGTCGACTACGTGCCCGCACCCGATTTCCTGCGCCGCTGCATGCGACCGATGCTGGCGGGAGCGCGCACGGCGTTCGTCCAGGCGCGCTTCGACTTTCTCAATGCGCATGAGAACGCGCTGACCGAAATGCAGATGGTGACGCTTGACGGCCATCTCGGCATCGAACAGGCGACACGCTGCTGGGCGGGGCATCCGCTGCCGTTCAACGGCACTTGCGGCATCTGGCGCCGCGCTGCCATCGAGGCTGGCGGCGGCTGGCGCGGCGATACCGTGACCGAGGACCTCGATCTCACCTACCGTGTCTGGCTGCAAGGTTGGCGCGGTGTGTTCCTGACCAGCGTCGCCGTGCCGGGGGAATTGCCGTCGGATGCCCGGACCTGGCTGCGCCAGCAACAGCGCTGGGCGGACGGCTTCCGCCACGTGTCGCTTCGCATGTTTCCGGCGATCCTGAACGCACCTGACCTGACGCCGTCTGCCCGAGTGGCGGCCCTCCTGCATATCTGCATGGCGCTCAACCGGCCGGTGCTCCTGCTGGGCATTCCCTCGGCCATCGTGGCCGGCATTCTGTCGCCCGCGCTCATACCATGCCTGCTCGGCATCACGTGTGCGGCCGTCGTCTGGGCGGTGATCTGCCAGGTCGTGTTTTCGCGCGCCGGGCATACCTTCATCCGCGGCAACAGCATGCCGCTGGGGCGCTTCGTCCTGGTGATGGCGCGCTTCGTGCACTGGCAGGTGATGCAGCTTCTGCACGCCGTCGGAGTCCTGGCCAAGCAGATCGTGAAGCCCAAACCCATCGAGTTTGATCGCACGCCCAAGCGTGGGGCGTAGCAAAACTACCGAAGCCGCTTACGCGAGCGTGCTTTCCCGCAGGAGCGGATGGTGGGCGCTGCGCAAGCCGCCTCCGGCGTCGACCGGGCCATCGAACGGCAGCGGGATCACATCGACACGGCGTTTGCGCAGCTCCTCGATCACGCGGGCATTGCCGGCATCGATGATGGCCCGACCTTCCTCGAGGACGAGGCAGTTGGTGGCAAGCTTGTCCGCCTCGTCCCGGGAGACCGCGACAGCGTCCCAATCGCGCAGTGACATCGGCAGCCCGTCGATAAGCTTTTCCGGGCACCAGACCAGCAGACCGGGCCTGATCAGCGCCAGCGCGCAGTCGAGATGAAGTACGTTTGACCTCATCGCCATGGGGATAACCCTGTATTTGTCGCCAAGCAGCGCCTGCAGCCAGTCGATGCCCGCGAGGTCGGAGGCGCAGCCGGAAATGCCGACATAGACCTCGTAGCCGTTCAGCAGCGTGTCACCGCCCTCGAGGAAGGGGCCTTCGACGCCGGCCGGAGAGCCGAGCGGCACGCTCGACCAGCGTGCACCGCGGCGCTGGACCGCGTCCTGAATGACCGGGCGCAGGCCGTAACGCTCGCGTTGCCGGCATTTCAGGCGGAGGGAGCCTTCGATCACATGGTTGCCGATCACGATCATGGGATCGCGCGGGAAGAGCTGCGCGCCTTCTCCGTTCGGCGCGAGAAAGGTGCGTTCCTCTCCCTCCAGGCGCTCCGGCCGATGCACGGTGATGCCTTCGCGCGCCACCAGCTCCGCCAGGGCGTCGATCTGGCGTTCGATGCGCCGGGCGCGCTCGGGGTCCAATTCGATCAGGCGGCGGCCCGCATGGGCGCGGCTGTAGGTATCGGCCGGCGGGACCAGCCAGCGCGCCGAGTCTTCGTGGAACACCACGAAATCATCGGCCGGCGAGATGCCGACCACGACCTCGCGCAGCTTGCCCCATTCATGGTGGACGCCGAAAGCAGCGGTCATGGTCTCGCTCCGCGCGCGGGTGCGACAGGTCCTAGACCCGGGCGTAGATGTCCTCGTAGCGGACGATGTCATCCTCCTCGAGATAGTCGCCGGTCTGGACTTCGACCACTTCGAGCGGCTCCTTGCCCGGATTGGACAGCCGGTGCACGCCGCCGATCGGGATGTAGACCGATTCGTTCTCGTGCAGCGTGATGATCTTGCCGTCGAGCACCACCTCGGCCACGCCCTTGACCACCACCCAATGCTCGGCGCGGCGCTTGTGGCTCTGCAGGCTGAGCCGGCCATCGGGCTTGACCGACAGGCGCTTGGCGCGGAAGCGCTCGCCGCGGTCGATGTCCTGATAGCTGCCCCAGGGCCGGTGCATCACGGCGTGCTCGGTGGCGGCGCGGTGCTTGCCCGCGGACATGCGCTGCACGACGTCCTTCAGGCTCGGCAGATTGTCGCGATGGCCGACCAGCACGGCGTCGTTCATCGCCACGACCACGACATCCTCGACACCGATCACCGCGGTGAGGGGGCCATCGGAGCGGATGTAGGAATTGCGCACATGGTCGATCTCGACCGTTCCTTCGACGACGTTGCCTTCGCTGTCGGCCGAGCCGACATCGAGAAGCGCATCCCAGGTTCCGAGGTCGGACCAGCGGAAACGGGCCGGCACGACCCAGCATTTGTCGGTGCGTTCCATCACCGCATAGTCGATCGACTTGGCCGGCGCCTTGGCGAAGGCCTCGGCGTCGAGGAAGATGGTCGAGCCCTTGCGCTTGGCCTTGGCCACGGCTTCCTCGGCGGCGGAGGCCATCTCGGGCTCGAACCGCGCCATTTCCGAAAGCAGCAGCGCCGGCGGGAACAGGAAATTGCCGCTGTTCCACAGCAGGCCCTCGGCAATGTAGAGCATGGCCTTCTGGGCGGAGGGCTTCTCGACGAAGGCCGCGACCTTCAGGACGGGCCCGATGCTTTCGCTGGAGGGCCGGATATAGCCGTAATCGGTCTTGGGCTCGGTGGGCGGAATGCCGAAAGTAACGATGCCGCCTTGCTGCACGGCGACCAGACCCTCGCGGCATCCCTCGAGGAATTCCTTCATGCCTATCACCAGGTGGTCCGATGCCAGGGCCAGCACCGCTGGGGCGCCCAGGCTCTTGGTGTAGGCCGCTGCGGCCGCGATCGCCGGGCCCGAATCGCGGCGCGACGGCTCGACGAGGATCTCGATGTCGATATCGAGTTCCTTGGCCTGCCCCTCGACCATGAAGCGGTAGGAGTCGTTGGTCGCGATCACCGGTTTGGCGAACAGCGACCTGTCGGCCACGCGCTGCAATGTCTGCTGGAAGGTCGACAGCTTGCCGAGCAGTGGCACGAACTGCTTGGGCATGCTCTCGCGCGACAATGGCCATAGTCTCTTGCCGGAGCCTCCGACCAGGATGACAGGCGTGATCAACGACATCTGGTGCCTTTCACTGATAGGGGGCCTCAAGCGGCCCCGGCCGCGTGGCGTGCCGCGATATAGCCGAAGGTGAGGGCGGGGCCAATGGTGATCCCGGCGCCTGGATCGGTCCCGCCCATGGTGCTCGTCATATCATTTCCAGTGGCATAAAGCCCTGTAATCGGTGCACCCCGGGGCATCCTCCTTGGAATCGCAGCCCGCCAGAAAATCGGCCCCGAGGGGAGCGTTTGTCACGGCTTTGTTCCTGCGCCCTCGCGGGCGTCGTTTTCGGCCCGGCGGCGACGCGCCTCGGTCTCGACCGCCTCGACGAGCGACGGGATGCTCGCAGCGACTTCATAGAAGTCGCTGGCGTAGAGCACCAGCAGGGTCGTGGGTTGCGTGGTTACGATGGTGGCGCTGCGCGGCAGGCGGTCGAGCAGCGCCATTTCGCCGAAGAAACCGCCCTGGCCCAGTTTTATCGAGGCGTGCGGCAGGCGGACTTCGACCTCGCCATCGGAGATGAAGAACATCGAATCGCCAGGCTCGTCGCGGCGCACCACGACGATGCGCGCGGGATAGTGGCGCGTGCGTAGCTTGCTCACGATTTCCGACAGCGTCACCGTGCCGAGCGCGGTGAAGATCGGCACCTTGGTGACCTGATCCCAGACCCGCAGATACTCGCGCCGGCGCTCCTCCTCGGAAAAGCCGGTGGCGAGCACGCCGGTCATCAGCGCGAGGACGGCGATGCCGCTCACCATGACGAGTGCGCCCACCATCTTGCCGCCGACGGTATGGGGCACGACATCGCCGTAACCGGTCGTTGTCAGCGTGACGACTGCCCACCATAGCGCGTTGGGCAGGCTGCCGAAGGCGTCCGGCTGGTCGTGGCGTTCGAAGGTATGGGTGGCGGTCGCGGCTACCACCAGGACGATCACGAAGACGATCAGGATACTGGCAAGCGTCGCGCGCTCGTTCGAAATCACGCGTCCCAGCGTCTCCATCGCCGGAGCGTGCAGGCCGAGCTTGAGGATCCAGAAAAAGCAGAAGATCGAGGCCGCATCGGTGCCGGCCACCGAATAGCGGGTGGCCAGGGCTACAGCCGGCAGAATGGCCAGCAGGCCGATCAGGCCGGTGGTCGACGTCGCCCATCGCCAGCGGGCGAAGGCTGCGGACCGGCCGGCATAGCGCGGCGACTCGGGCGCTACCCAAAGCCGTGTGAGATACTCGAAGAAGAAAATGGCGGTGACCAGGAAGATGACGGCGATCAGCGTCCGCTGAACGACGAACGGCATATTGTCGACGGTCGACAGAGCCACGGCCAACAAGCCGGCCAACAACGCGGACAAATGGAACACGCGCCAGTGTCGTGCGCCGGAGTTGCTATCGGATTGGCGCAGGACCGTGTAGAGCCGCGCTCGCGTGGTTGAGGCCGATTCATTCACATCACGACCATAGGCGGCTTGGCGTGCAAATTGCAACGTGCAGGACGGCGGTCTACGGTCCGGCAATTCAAGCAAACAGGCATTTTAGGTAACTAGTGACCAAAGACTTGCGTATCGCCGTCGACATTGGCGGCACTTTCACCGATGTGGTTCTTGAGGAAAACGAGCAGAGGCTGACGCGCAAGCTGCTGACCACGCCGCAGCGGCCCGAGCAGGCCGTGCTCGAGGGTGTGCGCCTGATCCTGGCCGATGCCGGACATGGGTTCACCGACGTCGACGTGTTCGTGCATGGCACGACCCTGGCCACCAATGCCGTGATCGAACGGCGCGGCGCCCGCACGGCACTGATCGCCACCGAGGGCTTCCGCGACGTGCTCGATATCGCCAACGAGAGCCGCTACGACCAGTATGATCTCTCGATCGAGAAGCCGCGACCGCTGGTGCCGCGGGCGCTGCGCTTCACCGTGCCCGAGCGCATGGACGTGCATGGCGGCGTGCGGCTGGCGCTCGACGAGGCCGAGGTGCGCGCCCTGGCGCCGCGCCTCAGCGCGCAAGGCATCGAGAGCGTCGCCATCGCCTTCATGCACTCCTACGCCAATCCCGCGCACGAACGGCGCACGCGCGATCTCCTGAAGGAAGAACTGCCGGGCCTGTGGGTGACGCTCTCCAGCGAGGTCTGTCCGGAAGTGCGAGAATACGAGCGCACCTCGACGGCGGTGGCCAACGCCTATGTTCAGCCCCTCATGGAATCCTATCTCGCGCGCATGCAGGAAGCGCTTGCGACCGAGGGCTTCAAGGGCACGGTCTACCTGGTGACCTCCGGCGGCGGCCTCACCGCGATCGAGACCGCCCGTCGGTTCCCGGTGCGGCTGGTGGAATCCGGTCCGGCGGGCGGCGCGATTTTTGCTGCACAAGTGGCGGCGCGCGCGGGGGAAAGCCGGGCGCTCAGCTATGATATGGGTGGCACCACGGCCAAGATCTGCCTGATCGACGATTACACGCCGCACACTGCGCGGTTGTTCGAAGTCGACCGCGCGGCGCGGTTTCTCAAGGGCTCCGGCTTGCCGGTGCGCATTCCCGTGATCGAAATGGTCGAGATCGGCGCAGGCGGCGGCTCGATCGCCCGACTCGATGCCTTGAAACGCGTCACCGTCGGGCCGGAGAGCGCGGGCGCCGAGCCTGGTCCCGCGAGCTACGGCCGCGGCGGGCGGCATCCCGCCGTGACCGATGCCAATGTGGTGCTCGGCACCATCGACCCGAAGGATTTCGCCGGCGGCACGATTCCCCTCGATCTCGAGGCCGCCAAGGGCGCGCTCGACCGTGATGTGGGCGCTGGGCTCGGCCTCTCGACCGAGATGGCGGCATACGCCGTCTACGAGATGGTGTCGGAGAACATGGCGAGCGCCGCTCGCGTCCATGCGGTGGAGCGCGGCGCCATCGTCAACCAATACACGCTGATCGCCTTCGGCGGCGGCGCGCCGCTGCATGCCGCGCGCGTTGCGGAAAAAATCGGCGTCAAAAAGGTCATCGTGCCGCCAAATGCCGGCGTGGGCTCCGCGGTGGGGTTCCTGGCCGCGCCGGTGTCCTTCGAACTGGTGCGCAGCAAACACATGCGGCTCGACGCATTCGAGTCGGCCACAGCGTCGGAACTGCTGACCGAGATGAGCGCGGCGGCGACGGCCCTGGTAGCGCCGGGCGCGCGCGGCGCCCCGACCTTCGAGCGGCGGGTGGCCTTCATGCGCTATGTCGGGCAGGGCCATGAGATCACGGTCGTCCTGCCGCAGCGGCCGCTTGTCGAGAGCGACGCAGCGGGCATGCGCGAGGCCTATGAACGCGACTACGCCGCGCTGTTCGAGCGCCACATCCCCAATGCCGCCATCGAGATCCTGAGCTGGTCGGTGCAGGTCTCGACCGAGGCCAAGATGCCCGAAGTGCAAGGGCGGGCGGACGCGGTCGCCGCGCCGCAGCCGAGCGGACGCCGGGCGGTCTTCGACGGTCGCTCGGGCCGCTCAGTCGATGTCCCGGTCTATCGCCGCGAGACCCTGCCGCCGGGCAGCGCATTTGCCGGCCCGGCCGTGGTCGCCGAAGATGAGACGGCGACCTATATCACGGCGAGTTTCACTGCCCATATCGACGCATCCGGCTGTATCGTCATGGATCGCAAGGATGCGTGAGGAGAGAGACATGAGCCAGTCCAACAGTGTCGGCCTGATCGATCTGCAGATCATGTGGAACCGCCTGATCGCGGTGGTCGAGGAGCAGGCGCAGACGCTGATGCGCACCGCCTTCAGCCCGATCGTGCGCGAATGCGGCGATCTGTCGGCCGGCGTGTTCGATCTCCAGGGCCGCATGCTGGCCCAGGCCGTCACCGGAACGCCGGGTCATGTGAATTCCATGGCCGAGTCGGTGAAGCATTTCCTGCGCTATTTCCCGGTCGAGACGATGAAGCCGGGCGACGCCTATATCACCAACGATCCGTGGATGGGCACCGGCCATCTCAACGATTTTGTCATCACCACGCCCTGCTTCCGCGAGGGCAAGCTGGTGGCGCTGTTCTCCTGCACCAGCCATCTCATGGACATCGGCGGCATCGGCTTCGGGCCCGACGCCACCGATGTCTTCATGGAAGGCCTCTATATCCCGATGCTGAAGCTGTTCGACCAGGGCAAGGTGAACGAGACCCTGATGTCGATGATCCGCAGCAACACGCGCCTGCCGGTCGACACCGAGGGCGATGTCTATTCGCTGGCGGCCTGCAACGACGTGGGGGCGCGCCGGCTGGTCGAGATGATGGATGAGTTCGCCATCGACACGCTCGATGACCTTGGCGACCACATCGTGGAGCGTTCGCGCGAGGCGGTGCTGGAAGAGATCGCGAAGCTGCCCAAGGGCACCTGGCACAACAGCATGACGGTCGACGGCTACGACGAGCCGGTCACCCTGACGGCGGCGCTCACCGTCTCCGACAGCGGCATCCATGTCGATTACACCGGCACGACGGCGGCGACCCGGCGCGGCATCAACGTGCCGCATGCCTACACTACGGCTTACACCGTGTTTGGTCTCGGCTGCATCGTGGCCACGCATATTCCCAACAATGCGGGCTCTCTCGGGCCGCTCACCGTGTCGGCGCCCGAGGGCGCGATCCTGAACGCACCCAAGCCGGCGCCCGTGGCGTCGCGCCACGTCATCGGGCAGATGCTGCCCGACGTGGTATTCGGCTGCCTGCGCCAGGTCATTCCCGAGCGGGTGCCGGCCGAAGGCACGTCCTGTTTGTGGAACATCAACGTGCGCGGACGCCTGAAGAACGGCGACGGCGGCAACTACGGCTTCGGCATGGCCATCACCTCGAACGGCGGCACGGGCGCGCGCGCCGACAAGGACGGCCTCTCGGCCACTGCCTATCCCAGCGGCGTCCGTGGCACGCCGGTCGAGATCGCCGAGACCCAGACGCCGCTGATCTTCTGGCGCAAGGAGTTCCGTCCCGACAGCGGCGGCGCCGGCCGCACGCGCGGCGGCCTGGGCCAGATCATGGAGATCGAGAGCGGCATCGCCGAGCCGTTCGACCTGCTCGCAGCCTTCGATCGCATCGACTATCCGGCGCGTGGCCGCGACGGCGGCGCCGACGGCGAAGCGGGTTTCGTGGCGCTGAAGTCGGGCCAGACGCTCAAGGGCAAGGGCTTCCAGCTCATCCCCTCGGGCGAGCGGCTGGTGATCATGACACCGGGTGGCGCCGGCATCGGCGCCCCTGCGGGCCGTGACCGCAGCCATGTCGCCAACGATCTCGCCGATGGGCTGATCTCCGACGATACGGCGGAGAAGGTCTACGCCTACAAACCGCCGGTCGCGGCCGAGTAGCTCAACAGGTCAGCATAGGGGTCTTCGATGAAACTCGGACGCAGAAACGCCCTTAAGGCGGGCGCCGGACTGGCGGTCATGATTGGCGCGCCGTCGATCGTACAGGCGCAGGCCGCCATGAAGCTGCCGCTGGCGACGGTTTGGCCCGACGCCAACTTCCATGTGGTCAATTGCCGGCGCTTTGCCGATGAAGTGAAGAAGGCGACGAGCGGCGCGATCGACATCGACGTGAAGTCCGGTGGCCAGCTCGGCTTCAAGGGACCCGAGTGCCTGCGCGCGGTGCGTGACGGGCTCGTGCCGATCGCCGATTACCTGAATACCCAGCAGGTCGGCGACGAGCCGTTCATGGACCGCGCGCAGGCACCGTTCCTTGCCGGGTCGCGCGAGGAACTGAAGATCCTGCACAAGTATATCCGGCCCGAGTTCGAGAAGATCGCGGCCAAGAACAACCAAAAGATCCTCTATGTCGTGCCGTGGCCGAACCAGTACCTGCACCTCAAGGTGAAGGTCGATGCGGTCGACGGGCTGAAGGGCATCAAGATCCGCACCGCCGACAAGGGCGCACAGGACATCTGGGCATCCGTCGGCATGGCTCCGGTCGTGATGCCGTGGGGCGAGTTGCTGCCGGCGTTGTCGTCCGGCGCTGTCTCCGGCGTCTCGACCTCGGCCGTGTCGGGCGTCGACGGAAAATTCTGGGAGTTCCTTAAGTTCTTCTACGCCACCAACCAGCAATGGTCGTCGGACATCGTCGCCATCAACAGCGACGTCTGGAAGAAGATCAAGCCCGAGCATCAGAAGGCGATCACCGATCTCGCCGCGAAGCTGGAGCCCGAGTTCTGGGACTCCGCTTTTGCCGCCGACAAGGATTGCGCCAAGAAGATGGTCGACGGCGGCATGCAGCTTATCACGCCGTCCGCGGCCATGATCGCGGACCTGCGCAAGAAGAGCGATCATCTGGTGGCCGACTTCATGAAGAAGGTTCCGTCCTCCCAGGCGCCGATCAAGGCCTACCTCGCCGAGGTCAAGCGCGCCTGATGCACAATGGCACGAACCCGAACGCAGCAGCGCCCGCGCTGCTGCGTCCGCTGCTGAATGGCATCGACACGCTGAGCCGGCTCGACGGCTGGCTCGGCGTCGGCTGCCTCGTCTCGCTGACGTCGCTCATGCTTGCGGAAGTGATCGTCCGCGCCCTGTCGAACGTCTTTCCCTGGGTGCCGGCCGATATTCCCGTGGCCTGGGAATACAGCTCCTACCTGATGGCCGCGTGCTTCACGTTTGGCGCGGCGATGACCTTGCGGGCCGGCGGCCATATCCGGGTGACGCTGGTCCTGGCGCGTGTGTCGCCGGAAGTGCGGCGCTGGATGGAAACCGTACTGGCCGTGCTGGGCGTCGTGTTCTGCGGCTTCCTCGCGTGGTCGATGGCCTACTTCACCTGGCGCAGCTTCGACGCCGGTCAGACGTCGGTGTCGAGCGGCACGTTGGTCTGGATTCCGCAGTTCTTCGTCACCTTCGGCATCGTCCTGCTGATGATCCAGTTCGTGGCCCGTTTCTTCCAGGCTGCCTTCGGCCTCCCGCTCGAGGATGTGAGCATGCGGGCAGGCCACGTCGCCGAATGACCCACCGCAGGCTTGCAGTCCCGAAATGCTGATCGTCGTTGTCACCATGTTCGTCGTGCTGTTTGCCTTTCTGGCAGGCGGCATGTGGATCGGCTGGACGCTCGCGGTGACGGGCACGGTGCTGTTGGCGCTGTTCCGCGACATCCCGCTCGACAAGCTCCTGGCGCAGTACGCCTGGAACATCCTCACCACCCAGGAACTGCTGGCCCTGCCGCTGTTCATCCTGATGGGCGAGATCCTGTTCCGGACGCGGCTGTCGCAGTCGCTGTTCAACGGGCTGGCGCCGTGGGCGGCGCTGCTGCCGGGTCGCTTGCTGCACGTCAACGTCATCGGCTGCTCGATCTTCGCGGCGATTTCCGGTTCATCGGCGGCGACCACCCAGGTCGTCGGCCGCATCTCGCTCTCCGAGCTGCTGAAGCGCGGCTACTCCAAGGATGTCGCCGTTGGCTCGCTCGCGGGCGCCGGCACCCTGGGATTCCTGATCCCGCCATCGAACATCATGATCATCTATGGCGTGCTGGGCGATGTCTCGGTGTCGAAGCTTTTCACGGCGGGCTTCATCCCCGGCATGCTGCTGGCGGCCTGCTTCATGGCCTGGATCATGATCCACACCGCGATCAATCCGTCGCTGGTGCCGGAGGGCGAACGCAAGATCCGGATCGCCACGGCGGGGGAGTATCTCGCCTCGGTCAAGGAGCTGGGGCCCGCGGTGTTCCTCATCATGTGCGTGCTGGGCTCGATGTACGGCGGCCTGGCCACGCCGTCGGAAGCGGCGGGCGTCGGCGTGCTGGGTGCCTTGATCGTGGCCCGCCTGCAGGGAGAACTGAAGCTGCCGGCGCTCAAGGCCATCGGTATCGGCGCCGTACAGACCTGCTCGATGATCGCGCTGATCGTGCTCGGCGCCTCGATCCTCGGCAGCGCCGCGGCCTTCCTCAGCATTCCCGCCGCGGTCGCTGAATTCGTCACCAGCCTCCAGCTTTCGCCCTTCATGTTGATCGTGGCGTTGATCGTGTTCTACCTGATCCTGGGCTGCTTTCTCGATGGTTTCAGCATGATCGTCATGACCCTGCCCATCGTCATGCCGATCGTGAAAGCCGCCGGCTTCGATCCGATCTGGTTCGGCATCTTCCTCGTCCTGGCGGTCGAGATGGCGCAGATCACGCCGCCGGTCGGCTTCAACCTCTTCGTCATCCAGGGCCTGACGGAAGACGGACTGGGCTATATCGCCCGAGTCACCCTGCCTTATTTGCTGATCATGGTCCTCTTCACCATGGCCATCACATTGCTTCCCGACATTGCCCTCTGGCTTCCGCGCTACCTAGCCAGCTAATCTCCCTTCGGCGAACGGAGGGGAGATGAATGGATCCGCGGCAGGTCAAGACGGCGGCGGATGCCCGCAATATCATCCAGGAGCGTGGCCTCACCCATGTGAAGGTGGGCGTCCACGACATCGATGGCGTACTGCGCGGCAAGTATCTGCATGTCGACAAGTTCAGTGGCGCGCTCGATGGCAATTTCGGCTTTTGCGACGTGGTGCTGGGTTGGGATTCCAATGATCAGCTCTACGACAACGTTGCCTACACCGGGTGGCACACTGCCTATCCCGACGCCGCCGTGCGCATCATTCCCGAGAGCTGCCGCGAGATCGCGACCGAGCCCGGCAACTTGCTGTTCCTTTGCGAGTTCGACGCCGGCGCCGAGGCGCTCTGTCCGCGCGGCGTGCTGCGTCGGGTTCTCGATCGCGCGCACAAAATGGGCTTCGAGGCGAAATGCGGCTTCGAATACGAATTCTTCGTCTTCGCCGAGACGGCGCAATCGATCCGCGACAAGGGCTATCGTGACCTGAAACCGGTCTCGCCTGGTTTCTTCGGCTATTCGATGCTGCGCAACTCCGTGCTGTCGGACTGGTACCGTGACCTGCTCACCATGTGCGAGACCATGGACATGAGTATCGAGGGACTGCACACCGAGACCGGCGCCGGCGTGATGGAAGCAGCGCTGCGGGTATCGGATGGCTTGGACGCGGCCGACAAGGCGGCGCTCTTCAAGCTCTACACCAAGGTGCTGGCGCAGAAGCGCGACTGGCTCGCCACCTTCATGGCCAAATGGTCGAAGGACTGGCCTGGCTGCGGCGGCCACAT